>ERZ773006.674-NODE-674-length-14300-cov-60.7011_pt1 | contig 14300 bp, 13 predicted proteins | sample MGYA00580843_ERZ773006 | MGnify/ENA primary metagenome ERZ773006 (study PRJEB29015, sample SAMEA2738011) | human oral metagenome | biome: human oral; feature: human-associated habitat; material: dental | place: China | collected 2052 ... | reverse complement strand
CCAGCGTCTTTAGGCGCTGGCTGGTATTATGGGCTTATAGCCCTTGATCAAACCACCCGTTAGACGGGTGGTTATGATTGTCTTGCAACCTATAATAAAACCATAGCTTGAGAGAAAAAGTTAAAAAATAATATTTTAGGAGGTTGTTAGAATGACAACACAAACAATTAACACTTTTGAAACACTCGATCTCGAGGCACTTGCAAATGTTGAAGGTGGAAATAGATGTAAAGATTTAATCTTTGGAGGAGCTTTAACTGGCGCAGGTGCTGGATTTACAGGTGGTATGGCAGCATTTGGTGTTACAGCATTTCCAGGAGCATTTGTAGGAGCACATGTTGGAGCAGTTGCTGGTGGGCTAGCATGTATCGGAGCGAGCTTTTAGAGAGGTTAAAAAATGAATGTGAATAAGTATAATAAGATGTGCGATGCTGAGCTAGAAATTATTTCTGGTGGTGGGAAAGTTGGAGCAGTAATTGGTGGTTGTCTAGGTGGTATGCTCATGGCATGGGCAGCAGGCCCTGTTTCCGCAGGGGGGTTATACTATGATATGTGCTACTTCGGGGCTTGCAAATGCTTATTTTTGATGTTCCCGAAGTAAAATTATTCTTGCTGATAATAGAGGAGATTATATTATATTTGATTGCATATCTTAGTAATAGAAAAAACAAAGATATGTATATTCGCCTATTTAAAGTATCAGTACTAATGACGCTACTGTATTACATCTCCAGTAGAATGTAATCGCTAAGGGCTTACTTGAGATCTTACAGCAGTATAATAAAATACAGAAAGGAATAGAGTTTAATGTAATAGCTTAATAGGTTTTCAAGACTGACTGAGGTTATTCATTCATACTTAAGTATTTTATCATGAAGTTAAAGAATATTAGTTCGAGTGTATTGCGATCTTTTAGAACCATCACTGCTGCCTTAGCAGTTTTCCTTATAAGTATCAGCCTTTCTCTCTACAAAAGCAAGATCTCGCCAGGAACTTGGCTAGCAGTCGGAGCACTAGCTTTAGTAGTCATTTTTGTTAATGGACTGCTCTACCGTATGCTTAAGAAACGTCCAGATTCAGTAAATCCGTTAACAATACGGCAGTCCTTCATTGTCTTTCTAGTCATCTCATTTCTAGTGCTTTGTGTAGAATTTTACACATTACTAACATTCAGTGATACCACAGACCGCATAATGTTGGCCGTATTAATGCTTTTATTAATTCTCTGTGACTTTCTAGCTTACCTTCAAGTTAAAAAATATTTTAAAAGATAAAAGGTATCTATAATCATGACTAAAAAACGCCTAGTGTCTCTAATGATGTCTATGGGCTTTATGCTTGTTGCTGTACATAATTTGGGAGAAAAACTGAGTTTCGGACTTCAATGCCTAAATATTATTGGGTTATGTCTTTTTCTCTTTCTTATGTGTGCGATTATCAAGGATATAAGGTCAGACAAGTAGTGACATTTATGTCACTACTTTTTTATCGGCTTCCAATCTATAATAAAATTCATAGATTATGCACAGACTAGCTAAAAACACTTTAAGGAGAAAAGTATGTTTAAAAACTCAAAACCGTATTTACTGGCTACCATTCTCATCGGAATGGGCCTCGCTAATCTATTTAGAAGCTTGGATGCAGTTCACCATACCATTAACTTGCTAGGGCTAACGGTGCTTCTTTATAGCTTACTTTTTAAAAAGTGGGTACAGTTTAAGAAATAATGTCGGGTTCTAGATAATTCGATTCCTTGTGTTTCGTCACTATCTTTAGGAAAAAGACTTTAAAGATCACTTAAAACCTACCATTCAGGAGATAAAGTAACCGTTTGTGACATTATTCGATTTACGTTGCATAAAAGTGTTATAATAAGAAAGTGATTAAGTAAATATGTGAAAATTAGAGGAAGATTTCCAATGATTGAAGGATGTTCTTCTATCGTATAAAAATATTTGCAAGGTCTGGGTCTTCAAAATATGTCCTGAAAGGAGGATTACTATTTGAAACAATCGCTTAGTTCTAGAAAATACATAATATTTATCCTACAAGTTATCTTGGCTGTCTGTATTCAATGTGTGATAACATTTTTCTGGCATCAAGAAAGAACATTTTTATTTTATACCTTGTCACTTTATGTTTCTTTATCGCTCTCTGATGATCTTAGTCAGCTCATTTTTAGAAATGATAAGTGATGTGGTTACTCTAATCTGGTACGAGTAATGCGACAGATACGAGGCTAGAATGCTGTTTATGATAGATATGCTTATAAAAATAGTGTTTATCTATGCTTTGTAGGTGTAATTCAATATATTGAAAACTTTCTGTTTAAGAGAAGTGTGAGGTTTAAGTTTTATGTCAAAAAATCTACGTGCCCTTACGGCCATTGTTTTGTCCCAATTGCTTATTGAGTGGGTAGGATTCTTTTTAGGAATTCCTCTTAGTAAGATTCTGGTTTTAACAGTACTTAGCAGTCTAGCAGAGTTTCTGATGCATCTTGTCCTAGGCAAAAAATCTAAAGTCACTTTGGGGGATAAAGAGATATGGTATCAATATTTGTTATTCTTTAAGAAGACGCTCTGGCTTTCCATTTTGTTTGTTGGAATTTTTCTTTTTTATACGTTGACTAAATCTGACAGCTTTATGCTTTATTTTTACTGGCATATCTTTGTGTTGTTCCACTGTCTTGGCTATATCATTTGTTTAAATGATATTAAAATCAATAGTAACAATTGAAACCTAAATCTTGTTTATTTCCACATAATGAAAAAATCCCATGGGAGTCCTCATCCTATGGGATTTTTTGCGATAAAGCTAATAAGGCAATGTTATCTGACTTTGACTTAGGTCTACAGTCACTTCATAGTCACTATTGTCACGAATGGTGTGTTCAAAGTCTGTGGTATAGAGAACAAGTCGGAGTTTGTCGCCCTTGTTGAGTTTGTAGATGGTTGGTTGTAAGTCTAAACCGATAGTCATCCATTTATTTGGAGTGACATTCTCAATGCTAAGGAGGTTCTTGCGATTTTGCAGATTAAGGTGACCTTTGGTAATGACACGGTATTTTGCCTGCTTGAATGGCAATTCACGTAAGGCTTCCTCCTTGAAGAGACGGCCGTTATCTAAACTCATGCGTTTGGGTGCAGGGATAGGTGCTAAATACTTCTTGTCCCCCATTTCTAGAACTTGGGCCGAAATGAGACCACGGTTTGTGCTAGACTTAACCTTGAGCTCTAGGTGGACACGACCATTGATTTGGATGTCTTGATCCAGTTCAAAGTCTAGGGTGATGGCATTGGCTTTATCCATAAAGAGGTCGTCTTTGAAGCTTTGGTAAGCTTTACCGTATTTGGCAAAGTTTTCCTCTTCATAATGGTTAGCGATACTAGCTTCAGTCTCACCAAGCTGAATGTGTTTACCATTGTCGCGCCCAAAGTTATCGAGAATTTCCCAGGTCTGTTCAGACTGGTTGTTTTGCCAGATAACAGTAGGCAGTGTGTAGCCGTTATTCAAACCAAGGAGTTTCTGACAAATCAAGGCGTTCATGCTTTCTCGGAAGTCGATAGACTGCCAAGCATTCATGTAAACGTGGGCACCATTGTGGAAGAAGAGGTGTTTTTCAAGAGAGTCAGGAAGGGCTCTGAACATTTGATAAACATTAATCGGCTTGACATTCCAATCCTGGCTACCGTGTGTAAAGACTACAGTAGCTTTGACATGGTCTGCGAACTGCACATAGTTGCGGTCATGCCAGAACTGGTTATAGTCCCCATGCTTACGATCAATAGCTGTGCTTAGCTCCTTGAGGTAGGCCTCGTAGTCTTTTTGGTGGCGTAGGTATTCTCCAGCTAATAGGGCACGAGAATAAGTGAATTCAGTCAAGGTATCGAGATCCTCACCAGGGTAGCCACCAGGACTAACGAGAAGGCCATTTTCACGATAATAGTCGTACCAAGAAGAAATACCTGCTTCAGCGATTACCATCTCCAAACCGTCAACGCCAGTTGTAGCAAGGGCGTTGGACATGGTACCTAAGTATGAAAGTCCAGTAGTAGTCACCTTACCAGAAGCCCAATCAGCAGTGATTGTATGCTGTCTGCTACGGCTAGTAAAGGCGCGTGCACGACCATTGAGCCAGTCAATGACAGCTTTATAGGCCAGAACCTGTTGATAGTTTCCAGAGGTCATGAAACCTTCTGAGTTGAAGGTACCGACACCGGATACATAGATAGAGGCCACACCACGAGCTAACATGTAATCGTTAAGTGTGTAGGTATCTGTGTGAGCAAAACGCTCCTGAGCCTTTGTGACAGGATTGATAGGCGTAAGGTCTGCCTCTGGTACCTTGATTTCAGGTTGTCTAAGAGAGATTTTACCTGCTGCTTTGACGAGCAAGTCTCCCTCCATCTTGTGGGTGAGCTTATCTGAAGCAGGCTCATTAGTCCCTTGTTGATAAGGGCTTGCTGTCATCATGGCTGGAACTGGGAAGTCCACATCAGGACGTAAGATAGTCACCTTGACCAAGTCTAACTGCCCGTCTTTATCAGTATCTACAGGTGTTTCGACATAAACCACTTCACGGTGAAGCTGATTAGTGTCAAATGTGGCCAAGCTCTTACCATTAAAGAAGACGTAGTCATTACTTATTGGGATTAAATTTTGGGCTACTAACTGATCAATTAAGGTATTGCCAGATTGTGTGCGTGTTGCTAACAACTGGTGGAGGTTATTAAGGCTACCATCAAAAGTGATTGGGAAGGCCATTTTCTCAAGGAAAGCAACACTGTCGGTAAAGTCCACGTTAGGGACAAATCCTAGCAGTTGAAGGGCTACCAAGCCAAAGACTTCAGCAGTTAAAGGACGATCTGATTGGAAAAAGGCCAGGAGGTCTGTCTCTGGATCGGAAATCCAATTTTTCAAAGCCAAATCAGTATCTTCAAAGAAAAGGAAGTGCTTGCGAACAAATAATTCAAAATTGGCTTTGGCACTAGCATCTAGAGAAACTTCAAACCCCAAAGAACGGAGCTCTTGACAAGCAATTTCAGGACTAACAGGGATGTAACTAAACTGGTTAAATTTCATATTCAAAAACCTCAAAAATAATACGTAAACATTCCAGAAATATCTTTACATCAGACATTATACTTGATAAAATAGTAAAAGTCTAAATGACTGAGACAAATGTTAACGTCCTCCCAAAAAGTTAGACAGAAAAAATCTAACATGGGGTGTTTTTATTATTAAATAGCATGCCCTTTTATGGATCAAAAAGTGTTAAAAATAAAACAGCAACCTTAGAGTAGCTACTGTCTTATCTCTTTTTTTACTGAAAGCCTTGATAGACTTAACAAATGGTAGAAAAGAGCCAAAATATTCTCAGTCACATCGTATTAGTCATTACTAGAATGGTAGCACCTAAGGTGTAAAGATTCCATAGGATATGAAGCGAGATAGTCGCTGATAGATTTTCTCTTTTTTGGTAGACCATAGAGAGAGTCAAGCCCATTCCGGCATAAAGAGCGAGATAGGCAAGATTAGTTGGCATATGAAAGAGACAAAAGAGACCAGTGCTGACTAGCACAGCCGTTTTCGAATAGGGAGCTAACCAGGTGAAAATCCATTTACGAAAGAGTAGTTCTTGCAAGAAGGCAGTAATCATCATGCTAATGGCTACTGAGAGGATAGACGTTGTCGTAAGAGTTCTTTGAAGTTCCGCATGGTAGTTGGTGTGGGTCAGTAGTATAAGATTGCTCCCAATAACTCTCATCAAAAAATAAGAACAAAACCCCAAGTAGTAAAAAGAATCCCTGATAGGTATGTCTAAACGCCAAATGATTGACGAAAGTTTTCAGAGTCTTTATTATATTCTAAAATGAGGAATAGCTAGTCCTAGGGTAAAGATAATATAATGATTTTCATAATTTATGCGAAAGAAAGTGAAAAAATTACAATCCTATTTTTTCTTAGGAAAATTCTTGTCACACAGACTCTTTTTGGATAAAATAGAAAAGAATGGAGGGTGTCATGACGCAATCAGGGAATTTTAAGTTTCACACACCAATTTTTCGTGTGAATAATAGACAAGAAAATATCGATTTTTACCAAAATACGTTAGGATTTAAGCTTTTGACTGAGGAAAATGCTCTTGCTGTCTTCACTGACTGGACAGAACGTAACTCACTTTTTGTAATTGAGGAGTCTCCAGCTTACCGTTGTCGTGCAGTTGAAGGTCCTAAGAAAATTAATAAAGTGGTCATTAAGGTTTCAAATCCACTTGAGATTGAGTACCTTTTGGCGCGTGATGTTCATCAAGCTAAGGCTATTTTCCAAGGGGAAAATGGTTACGCTTTTGAGACTATCTCACCAGAAAATGGTCTTATTTTGGTGCATGCCGAAGATGATTTATCAACTTTAAAGACAGTCGAGTACGCAGATGTTGAAGAAAAAGAAGATTTCAAAGGAGTTTCAGACTTTACTGTTCAGTCTTTGACTTTGAATGTTGTTGATACGGTTCAAGCGGCTTTTTTCTACGATAATCTGTTTGGCGAAGAATTGCCTTTATCTATCCACTTTGAAAAGGCAGAAGGTCCTGACCTTCAAGTAAGTTCAGATCAAACTTGGGATTTGGAAATTCTAGAATTTAAGGTAGCTGAAGACTATGACTTGGTTGCCTTGCATGAGAAACTTGACAAGGAACAGTTCTCAAGTTATCTAGATCCTAAAGGAAGTCTACTTGCACTGACTGACATGAGTAATATTGAGGTTTGGCTAACAAAATAATGACTAATTTCAAACAAACATTGTTAACAATTACAGACTACATCAAGGCTGACATCTTCCCGGGTGCCAGCCTTGCACTTTATGACGGAAAGAATTGGCAAGAGTACTACTGTGGTACTCAGGATGGAAATAATCCAGTAATTCCAGATTTAAGCTATGATCTAGCTAGTGTCTCCAAGGTGGTGGGAGTTGGGACTCTTTGTATCTTCTACTTACAGTCAGGAAAACTGGATTTGGATGAGAAGTTGTCCACCTATTATACTGAAGTAGCAGACAAGACGCTAACCCTTCGTCAGCTTCTTTCTCATAGTAGCGGAATTGATCCTTTTATTCCAAATCGTGATGAATTAGACCAAAAGGGCTTGATTGCTGCAATAAATGCTATCAAAGTTAAGTCTGATAAACCATTCTTGTATACAGATATTAACTTTATTCTCCTGGGGTTGATGCTTGAGAAATTATCTGGACAAAGACTGGACAGGCTTTTTGACAGCGAAATTTTCCAACCTTTTGGTATGATTGACACACAGTTTGGTCCAGTTGACCTTGCTGTTCCAACTGTAGAGGGAATTTCGGGAGGAACTGTTCACGATCCCAAGGCTCGAGTACTCAAAGAGCACACAGGTTCAGCAGGTCTCTTTTCAACCCTAAAAGACTTGGAAATCTTTGTTAACCATTATTTGAAGGATGATTTTGCTAAAAATCTGACGCAAAATATCAGTCAATCCAAGAAGGAACGTAGTGTCGCTTGGGACCTTCAAGGCGATTGGATTATTCATACTGGTTATACAGGTACCTTTGTGCTTATCAATATCCCTCGTCAACGTGCGGGGATTTTCCTCAGTAATCGTACCTATTACAAGGATGAGAGGGCCCAATGGATCAAGGAAAGAGATACTTTGATTGAGATAATGAAGAAGGAGTTGGTTTGTGAAACGGTCGAGTAGACATTCTAAGAAAAGAAAGCTTGTCTCTTACTTTTTGGTCTACATGGAAATTTTGCTCCTTCTTTTTATAGGGGTGAAATACTGGAAAAAATCACAGAAATATTAAAAGCAGGAGAAAATGTGGCAGTTCTTGCTATCGAGCATGGCTATTCTATATTTTCAACAAAAGAAGAAGCTTAAGCAGTTGACCTACTGCTTAAGCTTTTTTACTTATTAAGGATTTTTCAACCGTGATGTGTTGGATACCAGCTTCTTCGAAGATTTGGCCGACTTCTTGATAGCCATTATTGAGATAGAACTTAAGTGCCCCTAGTTGAGCATGGAGAGAAATAGATTTGAAGCCCTGCTCTTGAGCGAAATCTTCAGCCTCTTTTAGGAGGATGCTACCCAGACCTTGACCTTGGTAGTCGTCAAGCACGGCCATGCGTTGGAGTGTAACTTGTGTCAAGTCTATGTTAGGAAGGAGGCGTACGGTTGCTGTAGCCCGGCCCTTGTCATTATAGAGGACAAAGTGAATGCAGTAGGCTTCATTGGCATCAATCTCGATGGAGCGAGGAACTCCTTGGCCCTTAACGAAAATGGTGTTTCGAATAGCCACAGCATCTAAATAAGTCTCTGAAAGTGTATCTCTTGTATGTTTGATAATCATAGGAATAGTCTAGCAAAGATTTTAGTCTATCGTCAATGAGAAAAAACTTGATGATAGAAGTAGTCATTAAGCTTTTGATAGGTTTTATGCTTTTATTCTTTGTCATGTATGCGTTATTTGTAAACTAGCAGTCAGATGGTGACAAAGTCTTAGTTCTTTGAGCTGCTTCTGATAGTGAAGTGTTTGGAGAAGCCAAACAGAAACGGTTTTATTTTATAGCTAATATGAAAGAAAGTAAAATATAAATTATAGTATATTTAGAAAACTATAATGAGAATAAGTGTTTTACAAAAAGAAAAGAACCCGCTATTGCGAGCTCTTTATTCATTTTATCCCAAAGCATCATCCATTGAAAGAACTTCGTGGAAGACACGTTGTGTCAATTCAGTTTTTTGTTCTGGAGTGAGGTATTTAGTGTTTACACAGTATCCAGAGATACGTACGATAACATCTTCACCTGACATGATCTTTTCGTAAACATCGTTCAAGTCCATAACGTTCAAGTTAACGTGTTGTCCACCGTTTTCAAAGTAACCATCAAGGATTGTTACCAAGTTATCAACTTGTTCGTCACGAGTCTTACCAAGAGCACGTGGAGAAACTTGAGTTGTCAATGAGATACCGTCAGCTGCGTAACCAAAGTCAAGGCTAGCAAGTGAGTTCAAGTTTTGCAACCATCCACCTTTAGCTTTGTTAGATGGGTTAGCACCTGGTGAGAAGAATTCAAGTTTAGACAAGTTCACAGAACCATCTTCGTTGAGGTATACACCTTTGTGGACTGGTGAGTTACCAGTTTGTTTAGAGTAAGCAACGTTAGATGTGATTGTCAAAAGTGATACTGTAGCTTCTGCGTCTTTGTAAAGTTTGTGGCTACGTAGACGAGTTGTGTAAGCTTCGATCAACCATTCTGCCAATTCGTTTGAACGTGGGTCATCTTCACCCCAACGTGGGTATTCACCGATTGTTTCGTAATCGTAGATGTAGCCATTTTCGTCACGGATTGGTTTAACTGTAGCGTACTTGATAGCTGACAATGTATCAACAGTGTTAGCAAATCCACAGATACCGAATCCCATGTTAGCACGTTGTTTAGTTGGCAAGAAGGCCATTTGAACAGCTTCGTAGTTGTACTTATCAGTCATGTAGTGGATGATGTTCAAAGCATCTACGTAAGTGTCAGTCAACCAGTCAAGAGATTTTTCAAAGTTAGCTTTAACAGTGTCAAAGTCAAGAACTTCATCACGGACTGGCTCGATGTCAAATACTTTGTAGTCTTTATGAACATCGTCGTAACCACCGTTCAAACCAGTAAGGAGGGCTTTAAGCACGTTAACACGAGCACCAAAGTACTGGATGTTGTGGCGTTGTTCTTCATTTTCTGGGTCAAGTGGTGATACACAGCATGAAATACAGCTCATTTCACCGTATCCGTCTTTAGCCATAGTAGTCACACCTTCGTATTGAATAGAAGAGTGTTTGTGAGACATTGACATACAATAACGACGGAAAGCGTATGGCAATTTATCAGTCCAAAGAACAGTCAAGTTTGGTTCTGGAGAGTTACCGATGTTGTCAAGAGTGTTCAAGAAACGGTAGTCCATCTTAGTAACACGGTGACGACCGTCAGCACCCATACCAGCCATAGATGTTGTGATGAATGTTGGGTCACCTGAGTACAATTGGTCGTAAGCTTTTGTACGAGCAAACTTAACTGTACGCAATTTCATAACGAAATCGTCAACGAATTCTTGGATTTCTGATTCAGTGTAAGTACCACGAGCAAGGTCACGTTCCGCATATACGTCAAGGACGATTGGCACACGACCAAGTGAAGTAGCAGCACCGTTGATCACACGACATACAGCCATGAAAGCAATGTTTGTCCATTGGATAGCTTCTTTAGTATCGAAAGCTGGACGACGAACATCTACTCCGTAAAGGTCACCAAGAGCAACGACTTGTTGAAGTGCTTGATATTGAAGGTTAACTTCTTCACGAAGACGGATAGTTTCTTCGTCGATTTCTTTGATAGCATTCCAGTCGTTAACTTTTTCTTGCATCAAGTAGTCAGCACCATAAAGGGCAAGACGAGCGTAAACCCCGATGATACGTCCACGTGAGTAAGCATCTGGAAGACCAGTAACTGTGTGAGCGTGACGAGCACGGCGGATGTTTGAAGTGTAAGCACGGAAGATACCGTCATTAACTGTAGTTACGTATTTAGTGAAAATTTCGTGTACAGCTGGATCTGGTTCATAACCGTGTTCTTTCAAAGCAGTTTCCGCCATACGGATACCACCTTTAGGCATAAAGTTCAATTTGAAGAGTTCATCATTTTGGATACCATAGATAAGTTCATCTTCTTTTGAAATGTAACCTGCAGGGATGTCAGCGATTGAAGTTGGACGAGTATCCATTGGGAAGCGTCCTTCAGCTTCATATCCTGCTTTAGTTTCGTCTACGATTTTTTTAATTTTTAGTGAGCGTTCAGTTGGTCCTGCAAGGAAGCTTTCATCACCATCATATGGTGTGTAGTTCGCTTGTACGAAGCGAGACACGCTTGCTTTTTCTTTCCAATCAGTTCCCTTGAAGCCTTCCCACGCTTTTTCGAAAACATCAGTATTAGTTTTAACGGTTGCCATAGTTTGTTCTCCTATAATTCTAGTAACAAATAATCTGTTACACTCTCTAAAAGTATTTTATCATACAGTAACCGCTTACACAACTTTAAAACTGTGATTTTAGAGACATTCTTTTATAATACAGTTTATAAAACTGAAAATCTGTAGTATAAATTTCTGTTTTTTGATAGATTTTGGTATCATAGGGGGAGAATGCTTTGTAGGCCCAAAGTTTTATGTGAAAAGCTTTACAATGAAACAAATTTGAGAAAGGAGGCAAGAAGCCATGCTAGAGTTCCCTCTAATTAATGATACCAGTCGGAAGATTATTCATATTGACATGGACGCCTTTTTTGCTCAGGTCGAGATGAGGGATGATCCTAGTCTTAAAGACAAACCTGTCATTATCGGTCATGATCCCAGAAAGACGGGAGGTCGTGGCGTGGTGTCTACTTGTAATTACGAGGCTAGAAAATACGGTGTCCACTCAGCCATGTCTTCTAAGGAAGCCTACGAACGTTGTCCCAATGCTGTCTTTATCTCAGGAAATTATAGCCATTACCGTGAGGTAGGGATGCAGATTCGTGAGATTTTTAAACGCTACACGGACTTGGTTGAGCCTATGTCTATTGACGAGGCCTATCTTGATGTGACGACCAATAAACTTGGGATCAAGTCGGCAGTTAAGGTGGCTAAGCTCATCCAGTATGATATCTGGCAGGAGCTTCACCTGACTTGTTCAGCAGGCGTTTCCTATAATAAATTTATTGCCAAACTAGCCTCTGATTTTCAAAAGCCTGCTGGTTTGACGGTGGTACTTCCAGAGGAGGCTCAGGAATTTTTGGAAAAGCTACCTATTGAAAAGTTTCATGGTGTTGGTAAAAAGTCAGTTGAGCGTCTTCATGACATGGATATATACATCGGTGCCGATCTTTTGAAAATTCCTGAGGTAACCTTAATAGACCGCTTTGGCCGTTTTGGTTTCGATCTCTTTCGAAAGGCTAGAGGCATTTCCAATAGCCCAGTAAAGCCTAACCGTGTCCGTAAATCTATCGGAAGTGAGCGAACCTATGGTAAGCTCCTGTATAATGAAGATGACATCAAGGCTGAGTTGACTAAGAATGCTAGACGGGTAGCGGAAAGTGCCCAGAAAAATAAAAAAGTCGGTCGTATCATTGTTATCAAGGTTCGTTATTCGGACTTTTCAACCCTAACCAAACGGATGACCTTGGACAAATCGACCCAGGACTTTGACACCATCGAAAGGATTACCCATAGCATTTTTGATCAGCTAGACGAAAATAGCAGTGGTGTCCGACTGTTGGGTGTTACGCTGACAGGTTTGGAAGATCTAGAAGGTAGACAGTTAGACTTAGACGATTTGGCGTGATTATATAGTAGTAGAGTTTTTACTTATCTGTGCTAGACTTTAACAACCTTTTTGGTTCTTGTAGCCTATGCTTCAAATAAGCCAGCTGAAAAGAAAAAACGAATCAACTTCGACATAACGTGTCAAGGATGATGCGACGATTTTGATTGATATCATGCTTGGAAAATCAAGTAACGTTTTCTCAAAACTATACATAAAAAATTACGAAACATGGACCGAAACGAATGTCTTTAAAAAACAGGTTGCAGTCACTATTGAAGAGAAGGGATTCACGCCTGAAGAAAATTACACCTATAACTACATCGAAGGCTATGATGCTAAGGCACCAACTCAAGTGTTTTCAAAGTTTCTCAGAGTACGCCGTAATATGATTGGCAAGATTCAGGACTATAAATTGAAAAATGTTAAAGTCAAGGAAAATGAAGCAACAGTGATTTTTACTTAACGCTCTGTTAGTGTCCATGGAGCTGAAGCTGATATTCGTACTCTCCTCATGAGTCTCTATGGTATTAATATTGACAAGTTGAAGCACTGGAACCAATCTGATAAGAGTAATGATGAAAAGGGTAAGGTCAAAGATCTCACAACGAAGTTCCTTTAGGGTGAAAACTTTAACGGTGATTTAACGCAATTTAAGGATACTGATAAAGAATTGTTCTATATAGCTTTAACAGGTGCAGATAATTTGGAAAGGAACTTCAATTTATCGAAGATAATGGGGGTAACTGGAATATCTCTACAAAAGATTATAAAGAATCTGTCGAGGTTCTGGTTGGCCATGATGAATCAGGAAGTAAAGCTGTTTACGCCGAACGTATCCATGATAATTTGTCAGACTACCAACCTGAAGATAGTAGCGACTCAAGTAATAAGTTATCAGATAAGGACAAGTAGTGTGGATAATAGATTATTTTTAGCTGTTTTCCCTCTTAGGATTATATAGGAGTGATAGGTTGATAGTATTTCACATGAATACTAGACAATCAATATAATGTAATAAGTTAAAGATGAAAAGAGTTGTCACTGATGAGGCAGCTCTTTTCTATCTTGTTATTTCTATCCTTATCCCTATAACCTTTATCTATCACCTCTTAGATTTTTATTATTAGACGAGTTTGGATGAAGATGGTAAACTGTTATCACTAACTATTAATGAAAGTATCGAGGATTATAGATATGAAAAAATGGCTTGCAGGCATAGGGATTCTTGGCTTGTCGGTTTTGACTTTGGCAGCTTGTGGAAACAAAAGTGACAGTAAGGTATCTGGTGAAAAGCAGACGATTACTGTTGCGACAGACTCTGATACGGCGCCTTTCACTTTCAAAAAAGGTGACGACTTCAAGGGGTATGATATTGATTTGGTAAAGGCTGTTTTCAAGGATTCGGACAAGTATGAGGTCAAGTTTGTGACGACGCCTTTTGATTCCATCTTGACAGGGGTGGATTCTGGACGTTATCAGATTGCAGCTAATGATTTCAACTACAATGAAGAGCGTGCACAGAAATATAGTTTTTCAGATCCGATTTCACGTTCTAACTATGCAATCACCAGTGTTGAGGGTACCAAGTATACTAGCCTAGACGATTTGTCTGGTAAGACGACAGAGGTGCTTCCTGGCTCTAACTACGCTCAGTTGCTTGAAAATTGGAACCACGCCAATGCGGACAAGACACCAATTACAATCAACTACGCTTCTAGCTCAACTGGTCTTTCAACGCGTGTTCAACACATTCAAGAAGGAAAAATTGATTTTATCCTTTACGATGCCATTTCTTCTGAGTACATTGTTAAAGATCAAGGCTATAAGCTAGCTGTGAACAAGATTAAAGACGATATCGGTATGAAGACTGATGGTCTTGAATATCTTCTTTTCTCAAATGATAAGCAAGGTAAGGAACTCAAGACTTTTGT
>ERZ773006.672-NODE-672-length-14354-cov-35.4839_pt1 | contig 14354 bp, 14 predicted proteins | sample MGYA00580843_ERZ773006 | MGnify/ENA primary metagenome ERZ773006 (study PRJEB29015, sample SAMEA2738011) | human oral metagenome | biome: human oral; feature: human-associated habitat; material: dental | place: China | collected 2052 ... | reverse complement strand
CCCAAGCTCGCTAGAAAAACGCCATAAGCCCTTCTTTCTTGTCAGTATTATAGCAGAAATAGAGAAACTTGTAAAATAAAATTCTAATCCTTCTCACTGATTCCCATTTCCTGACGAACATGCGCATGGGAGTCTTCATGGAGAATATCATTATCAAGAATTGAGGCTTCTCTAAGTTCTTCGGCCTTTTTCTTGTCCTGATGGGTTAAGTCTTGATTGGGATCATAAGCTTTCTCGACGATAGACAAGAGATGATTTCGAATTTCCTTTTCCTTACGAATTTTAGCTTTTTTGCGGTAGCTAGCTACAACTAGCACGACCAACATCAGCATTCCCAGATAACCGATAATAGGATACATAACCGCTACCAATTGACGGAAGCCCATGAAGGAAATAGCAAAACCAGCAAGGGCAAATGCAGCCACAAAGAACTTGAATCGTTTATCACTACCCGCTGAGAAGCGTTTTCCAAGGGCATAGTAAAGACTAAAGACGGTATTGAAAATCAAGCCAAAAATCACTAAGGCGTAGAGTGTCGCAAAGATAGGGTTCACTTCCTTGGCAATAGCCAACATAGGAACATCTGAGCTAGCAATCTTATCACTGTTAGCAAAGAGAATCAAGGTCGTGACGAAGAAAATCACACCAACCATAAATCCTCCCCAGGCTCCACTCTTTTCAGCTTCATTAATTTTGAGAATAGAGCCTCCCATCACAAAGGCCATCGCTATAGCCGACATGACACAAACAGCAAAATAATTGATCACAGACATCCAAACACTTGGGAAGGGAGATTGAATGGTTTGCGACACCTTATCCATCTCAGCAAAGTCCCAGTGACGCCCTAGAACATTGGTCACGAATATCATAGCAATCATAACCAAAATCATGGGGGTAAAAACTCCAATAACACCGATGATTTTTTTGAAATCTAGGAAACTCACAAAGATAGTCAGAGCTGTACACAAGAAGGCACCTACCCAAATCGGAAAGCCGAACTGTTGGTTTAGGTTAGCCCCTGCACCAGCTGTCATCACAAAACCAAACAGGAAACAAGTGATAATCAAAGCGATATCCAAAATACGGTAAATCACAGGATGACTGATTTCTGCCAGGACTACTGAATGATCATCTGAACGGTAATAACTTCCCAGAGCAATCATGAGTCGCCCAAAGCCAACATGCAAAATCCCTAGAACTATAACACCTATCAGTCCCCAAGCTCCAAAACTAACAAAATACTGTAAGAGGTCCTGCCCTGAAGATACCCCTGCACCAATCATTACACCGACGTAGGCCAGGGCAATGCTCCAAATACGTTTTGACATATTACCTCCTGTAAAATATAAAGTATTTCTATTTTACACTACTCTGACACCTTTGTAAAAATCAATTAAAAACAGCACCTTCATAAGAAAGTGCTACTTATACTCTTATTTTTCCCAACCTTTTCGTCCATCAATATAGGTTGCTTGCAAGTCCAAGGAGTCATCTAAGACGATAAAATCAGCTGGTAGACCTGCTTTTAGGCTTCCACAAGTATTTTCAAGACCAACAGATTTAGCTGGAACATGACTCGCCATTTGTAAAGCTTGAGCAACCGTCACAAGTCCCCAATCAACGACGTGCTTGACACCATCTTTAAGTTGTAGGATAGAACCAGCCAGGTTACCACCTTCTTTGAGGCGGGCAGTACCATTTTCAACAATAACAGGAAGTTCGCCTAACATATAGTCGCCATCTGGACAACCTCCCGCTGACATACAGTCTGTAATAAGGGCAACTCCTTGAGGAGTCTTTTGCTTGATAAGAACCTTACAAGCTGCAGGAACCACATGATGACCATCTGCAATCAACTCACCAATCGTTTCTGGACTATCGAAGGCTGCTCCAACCATTCCAGGTTCACGATGCGTAAACCCACGCATACCGTTGTAGACGTGAACCCAAACAGATGCCCCAGCTTCCACAGCCGCTACAGCTTCCTCGTAAGTAGCATTGGAATGGCCTAGAGCGATTGTCACACCTTGCCCAGTCGCTTCTTTGATAAATTCAACTACTCCCTCACGTTCAGGAGCCAAGGCCAGCTTGATTAATTTGCCTTGAGCCGCCTCTTGCCAGGCTTGCAACTGTTCTATACTTGGATTGCCCATGTATTTCGGATTTTGAGCTCCCTTATAGGTTTCAGTGAAATAAGGTCCTTCAAAGAAGAGCCCCTGAATTTTAGCACCAGGCTCCTTACCAGCCGTCTCTGCTGTTGTCTGACAGATAGCTTTTAACTCTTCAAATGGCGCTGTCAATGCTGTCGGTAAGAAAGAAGTCACACCTGCCGAAAGCAAGGCTTGACTCATGCCAAGAAGACTTTCCTCAGAATTATCCATGACATCATAACCCGCAAATCCATGAATATGAGTATCTACAAGACCCGGAGCAATCTGATAATCACTGTAATCCAGTACTTCTGCACCTTCTGGTACCTTTTCCGACCAGTCACCGAAACGACCATCCACAACCGCTAGGTAGCCCCCTTCCTTGATTTTATTCTCAAAGTAAAAACGTTTGGCTGAAATATAATAGGTCATAGGACCACCTCTCATCATTTTTCTATATTCTTAATACGCTTTCATTATATCAAAAAAGCCGAGAAATTTTCTCGACTTTTTAGCTTAAATAACACTTTCTGTAACCTTCTCAACAAGGTTGATGGCATGGTCTGCAATACGTGTGTAATGTGAGAGGTAATCAACATAGTTGATACCTGCCTGCGCAGTACATTCACCATTATTAAGACGTTTGGTATGAATCTTACGCAATTGTTTTTCAAGTTTTTTCAACTCTTCATGACGAAGGATAACTTGACCTGCAAGCACTTTGTCATCATCCACAACAACACGAATACTATCAAGAACAATACGGTGCGTGCGGTTATAAACATCCCCAAGCTCGGTCTTAGCAGTCTCAGAGAATTCAATCCCCTTATTATGAATATGTTGTGAAAGGTTGGCACTTGCAACTGCTAGGTCACCAATACGCTCCAAGTCACGAACAGAATCTAAAACACTTGCCAAAATTTCGTTTTCAGAAACACTAAGCGATTCGTTAGAGATGTCAATCAAGTAGGTTGTCAACTCTTCGTCAATACTATTAACAGCTGTTTCATACTTCTCAACCTTGTCAAAGTATTTCTCATCACCTTTATCAAAGAAAGCGTATGAAGCCTCCAAAGATTGAATGGCATATGACGCTAAGTGAACCAACTCTTTCTTAGCATTACCAAGGGCAATGGCTGGCGCTTGTGTGATAAGCAAACGATCCAAGTAAAGCGCTTCGTACTTGTTAACTTCATCCTCACCAGGAATAATCTTAGTTACAAGATAAGCAAGAAGCCCAATGAATGGGAATTGCACGATAGTATTTGCAATATTGAAGGTACCATGGGCAAAGGCAATAGTCATCTCTGGTGTCAAACCAAGCATAGACTTAAACCATTGAATCAGAGCTGTAAATGGTACCAGGAGAACCAAACACAAGACCGTTCCAATAACGTTGAACAGTACGTGAGCCCCTGCCACACGTTTAGCTGCAATGTTAGAACCAAGAGCCGCAAGAACCGCTGTAATAGTTGTTCCGATATTGTCCCCAAAGAGGATTGGAAGAGCCCCTTGTAGGTCAAGCAAACCACCTGAATAAAGGCTCTGAAGAATACCAATGGTAGCTGCCGAAGACTGAATCAACATGGTCAAACCAGAACCAATGATAACTCCCATGATTGGGCGGTCACCTAAAGTTGCCAGGTAATCTTTAAAGGCTGTTACTGACTTCAAAGGTTCTACCGCATCTCCCATCAGGTTAAGGGCAAAGAAAATCCCCCCAACACCAAACAAGATACGTCCTAGGTTATTGAGCTTCTTATTACTCGTAAAGAAGAGAAACGCCGCCCCTAGGAAAATCACTGGAAGAGCATAATCACCAAGCTTGAAACCAATCATGAAGGAGGTTACGGTTGTCCCGATATTCGCCCCCATGACAATACCAATAGCCTGACGAAGACTCAAGAGCCCTGCCGAAACCAGACCTACGACGATAACGGTTACCCCTGAACTCGACTGAATCAAGGCCGTCATGACAATGCCAATCAGAACACCTAAAAATGGGTTACTGGTGTACTTATCGATGTAAAAGCGTAGTTTATCTCCGGCCGCTTGTTGAAGACCATCACCCATATACTTAATACTAAATAGGAAAAGTCCCAAACCACCGAGGAAAGAAAACGCAATATCCTGCCAATTTACTGACACATTTTTGTCCTCATTATATAAAATTTTCGGTAAGACCGACTCTTCTATTGTATCTATTTATTAAGGAATAAACAAGACTTTTCCCCAAAATAATAAAAAGATCAGATACTCATATCAGAAAGCCATCAATACCCGTCTCGAGTATGCTGCGTTTTTATCTGATACTTGTCACCAGATTTCAAGCAAAACCAGTCAGAAAAACATTACTAGCAGTGTTTGGAGATTTTCATAAATGGAACCCTAGCGTAGCAATACCATCATCCGTTGGGAGATGATTTTTTAGTTGTTCCTTCATCTTTTGTGACCTCAAAATAACGGATAGATATTATCGAAATAAATCCTTCTTTCTTGTGATATAATAAAGGAAAAAATTGGAAGTTGCATCATGACAATCTACCTTCTAGCACAAGTATTCTCAGCCATTGGAGCCCTCTGTGTTGCCATATCCTCTTTTGCAAAATCAAAAAATAAGATGCTCGCCTGGCAAATTACCGACTACATTTTCACTGCCACTGCTAACCTCTTATTGGGTGGCTATACCGGTGCCTTAACCATTAGTATTTCCATTATTAGAAATCGTTTGATGATCAAAAAGAAAATGACCAAGACTATCTTGACCATCCTCATCATTCTTCAAATCATCGTAGGATCTTATCTCAATCAACTTGGGGTTATTGGCTATTTGCCAATCATCTCTTCAGTTTCCTATAGCCTAGCTATTGCTGCCACACCAAACCTTCAGTGGCTTCGCTGGGTCATTATTGAGAATATGTTACTCTGGCTAATTTACGATTTGACCATTCAGGCTTACCCAGCTGCCATCACTGATGTCACTATCACACTTACTACTCTCATTGCCATTATCAGAAATCGAAAAACCTTTAGCAAACAATAAAGCTAAAGGTCTTTTTCTTATAGAGCCCAAGTACGAATGGCGTGTGCCACACCTGCCTCGTCATTTGTCAAAGTCACATACTTACACAAAGCCTTAATGTCGTCACTCGCATTACCCATGGCAACGCTTTGACCGACGAATTGAAGCATTTCAAGGTCATTAGCAGCATCTCCCAAAGCCATGATTTGGTCCGGGGTAATGTTAAGCTTTTCCGCTAAATGTTTAAGCCCGCTAGCCTTAGTTGCCCCCTGTGGCATGATTTCAAAGATATAGTCTTGACTACGAACTGTGCTATAGCTCTGATTAAGTCTATCTTGCACAGCATTTTGGAAGGCATCCAAAGGTTCAGAATCAGCCATATACATAGCTTGGAAAATCACTTGCCCTTCCGCAAAGATTTCTTCCAAACTCCTAGCTTTCGCTTCTGTGAAAACAGTCCCAGCATCATAAGCTACTAGCTCAGGTACCTCATCGCCCACAACATAGTATGTTTTTTCACCAGTAAAGGTTAGAGCCACCTCTGGGAAGTCTTCACAAGCCTGCAAGAGCTCTTCCATTTCAGAGCGAGATAAGCTTTCAGATTGAAGCAAGGTCCAATTTTTAGTTTCATAAGTTGAACAACCATTGTTCATGATAATATACTCTTCTTCACTAAGACCCAATTTTTCAAAATGGGGAACAATGCCTGAACGTGGGCGACCCGTACAAAGGACAATCTTAATACCTGCTGCAGCCGCCTCTTGAATAGCCTTGATGCTCTCTTCAGGTATCTCTTTTTGGCTATTTAATAGGGTCCCGTCCATGTCAATTGCTATCAATTTAATCATACTATCTAACCTTCTCTCTTTCAAGGGAGTGCAAAAATCCATCGGGGTGTGCAACTCAATTCCTAATGTGACCACCTCCATTATAACACATAAAAATCAAAAAAAGACGTGCCGAATCGACACATCATGTTGTCTATAAACCATTCCGTAGGGGGCCAATTGATATTATAAATATAAGCCCTTTTCTACACTTTCCTGAACCAACTCTTCAGTCAGTTTCCATAACTCTTTGGACTCACTTTTTATAAATTTTTTCTTTTCTAATACCATCTCTGAACGGATATGATCGGGATTATAATTTACTTCTGACACTTCCAAGTGATTGATCAGTGGTACCAATGCGTCAATCACTCTTGCATATCTTGCCTCAGGACTCTGTCCTTTTTCAAACTCCAACCACAAATTTTTCATATTCAAATAGGTTGCTTCTGGAAGGAGACCCATTGTTTTTTCTATAGATGAGAGCTCTCTATCATGAGAGTGACGCTTTTTTTCATCATCAAACACCCAAGTATCTCCGGCATAAATCTCACCTAAATCATGAATCAGTAACAAAGACATGGTCTTTTCCATATTCAATTTTTCAGGATAATAATCTTGAAGAACCATCGCAGCTATCGCACCCTGCCAAGAATGCTCAGCACTATTTTCAAGCCGTCCATCAAGGGTTCTATTAAACCTTGTTACCGACTTTAATTTCTCGATTTCTTTAATAAACTCAACTGTATGATTCAAATCACTCATGGCGACTCCAACCTCCCTATTCGAAATTACGACTATCATACCAAAAATCCTGGTTTCCATAAATTAATTCCCGTATTTGCAAAAAGATAATGCCCTTCCTTTTCCAAGTTCTTCCTTTTTTTCTAACAGGAGCAAGAAAAAAGCTAACCGATCCTGACCGGTTAGCTCAGAAGTAAGCTCCATTTTGACAGTGGAGCTTACTAAAATAGGAATCGTTTTTGGCAACACAAACCAGTTTAGGATTATTCACTGCTCGTTCTTCAAATTAAAGTCTCTATAAATTGACCTTCTTTTAAAGCAACGACGGTTGAACAAATCGCTTCAATTAACGACTGATTATGACTAATTAAGACTATCGTCATATTTGTTTCCTCTCGAACTTTTTGCAAAACTTGTATCACTTTTTCCTGATTCGCTTCATCTAGCGAACTCGTAATTTCATCACAAATCAAGCACTCTGGTTGTGCGAATATAGCCCTTGCAATGGCACATCTTTGACATTGTCCTCCAGATAATTGATGAGGATATTTATTTAGCCAATCCAATTCCAACTCTAGTTTTAGAAATAATTCTTCTATCATTTGAATCCGTTCTGGACGATCCTTTATTTTTCGAACAAATCTTAATGGTTCTTCTAAGCTTTTTAATACCGTTTGATTCGGATTAAAAGATAATAAACTATTTTGGAATAAATACTGAACTCTTCGATAATAGCCTTGTTTTTCTTGAGCCAATACTTCTCTTAATTCTTTTCCTTCAATCAGAATATGGCCTTCATATGGAATAAAGCCAGATAAAATCCTTGCAAGAGTGGTTTTCCCAGCTCCTGAATGTCCAATGATTCCTGTTACTTCATATTTTGGAATATCAAATGTAAGATTTTTAAGAATAAGATTCTCATTTTTATAATGACTTGTTACATTTTTCAATTGGAAGAATGTTTCTTTTTTCTCATTAGATAATCGATTGAAATTGAATGTCTTAAGAGAATCTTTCTTTTGTGCGACTAATTTCCCCTCTTCTAAGGTCAACACTTTTGTACAAAATTTATACGCTAACTCTCGTTGATGAGTCACCATAATCGTTGCTGTACGATATTGCTTTGCAAGATGAACAATTAATTGCACCATTTCCATTTGCAATGGAACGTCTAAAGCACTAAAGGGTTCATCCGCAATGATTAATTTCGGATGATTGATAAACGCCATTGCAATCATCACTCTTTGCAACATTCCTCCAGATAATTCATGAGGATATAATTGTAATACTTTTTCTTCTAATTGAACCATTTTCAGTGCTTCAATTATTTTTTGAGGATTGGCTTCTAGCATTATTTCTTCCAACTGTTGTCCAATTGTAAATAAGGGATCTAAACTATGTTGTCCATTTTGAAAAATGATGCCAATATCTTGTCGTAAATATTCTCTTCTCCTTTTACTAGATAAGGTCAACCAGTTTTCTTCTAAAAACTTCATTTCACTTGCACTCATCATGACCTTTTGATGAATATTTCCAAGTAAACATTCTAAAAAAGTCGATTTTCCAATACCAGACTCACCAATAATCCCGATGACTTCTCCTTCTTTAATAGAAAAGTCTAAATTTTTGAGAATTACTTCCTGTCCGTATGAGGCCTTTAATTGTTTGACTTCAAAAAATGTCTTTCCCATTAGTCTTTTACCAATTTGTTTGTAACTTGATAGATATCAGACGGAGATAGTTCAAAATGATGAATAGAATTGTTCATTGCTGCATGTAGGTTGACAAATCCAATGTAATAAACAACTGCTTCGTCTTTTGCATAGTCTTGGATTTCTGCTACTTCACTACGTATCTTATCTGCATCTTCTTCATGAGCTAAAGTAGAAATTTTTTCATCTAACCATTGGTCTGAATTTTTCACATAATTCAATGCCCCATCACTAGATAAAGCTGCATTTAGGAAGTAATACGGATCTCCCGTTGCCAATGTTAATGAAGAAGCTAATGCAATGTCATAATCCATTTGATTAAATCCATCAACAGTTTCTTGAATATCAATTTTCAAATCAATCCCTACTTTTTTCAATTGTTGTTGCAGTGCTGTAGCAATTTTTTCATTGGCTAATCTCTTATAGGTTTTTAGAACAATTTGTAATGGTTTATTTTGTGCATTCACTAAAATACCATCTGCATTTTTTGTTTTATAGCCGGCTTCTTCTAACAATTTTTTCGCCATTTCTGGTTGGTATTGTTTATTAGTAAATTTACCACTTGAATAAATACTTGAATCTAAAAAGGCACCATCTGCAGGAGTTACATGACCTTTTAAGTAATCTTGTGTCAATTCTTTTTTATTAATCGCATATAAAATAGCTTGGCGAACTTTTTTATCTTGTAATTTTGCTTTATTCAACTCTAAATGATAGGTTCTTGTACTTGATTGATTATACACTTGAACGGAAGAATCTTTCTTTAATGAATCTGCTACATCATCACTTAAATCGACTCCACCATCTACTTCTTTTGATTTAATCGCTAATTCCAATGTTTTTTGATCCGGAATTAATTGATAATGAACTTCCTTAATGGAAGCGTTGCCACCCCAATAATGAGTCGAAGCCGTTAATGAAATGGAATCATTTGGTTTAAATTCTTTCACCTCATAAGGACCTGTTCCTACAATTTTATCCTTACTTGTTGCATCTACAATGGCCGTTTTTGAATCCACTAATTCATGAATAAATTGAGGACTTGGTTTTTCAGTATGAACTGTAAAAATTTGTGAATTATTCGCTGTATAAGTAGCTGTTTTAAAAATTTCACCTTCCTTATGATTTTCTCCTACTCTTTTCAGGCTAGCAATGACTGCATCACTATTAACAGGATTTCCATTTGAAAATTTTACATTTTCTTTTAAATGAATTTCCCATGTTTGATCATCAATCTTCTTATAAGAGGATGCTAACCAAGGTTCTACTTTAAAGTCATTTGTCAAACGAAATAAAGTTTCGCCAATCCCAAAACGAATGGTAAACCAGCCTTCCCAATCTTTTGCTGGATCAATCCCTGCTGTAAATTGAGTATCCCCAATTTTCAAAATTGAATTTTGGCTACTTTCTTGTTGGTGAGATGTTGGATGTACAGGTGCACATCCAACTAATACTGCTGCTGCAATGATAAATAATACATTCTTTAATTTCATACATTTCCCTCTTTCGTCTGTTGAATCCAATTATGAATCCCGTTAAACATAATAATTGTTAGCGTAATCGCAAGTCCTGGGGCAATCATTAACCATGGCGCTTGTTCAAACGATAATCTTCCCTCATTTAACATAGCTCCCCATTCTGGTTGAGGGACTTTCACTCCTATTCCTAAAAAAGATAAGGTTGCTAAACTTAAGATCGTACTTGAAATATTGACGATCATATACGTCACTAATGGCCGTTGAATATTTTTTAAAATCGTCATCAGCCGATACCACAATGGAGCTCCTTGCATATACATCACTGTGACATATTCTCGAACTTTAATTTTACGAATTTCTCCTCTTGTTAATTTGGCATAATAAGGTAGATAACTAATGACAAGAGCAATGATACCATTTCTTAACCCTCCACCTAATACTCCAGCTACCGTAATAGCTACGAGTAAACTAGGAATGGCTAACAAAATATCAATAATACTCGTTACAATTGTATCAATCCTCCCACCAAATATCCCTGCTAGTCCCCCTAAAAGAATGCCTCCTAAATAAGATAAACCAACAATGAAGAGAGAAGCTCCAATCGAATATCTAGCTCCTACAATCACTCGAATAAAAATATCTCGACCAAAATCATCCGTACCAAACCAATGACTAGAACTTGGTGGACTTAACACATCTTTGACATTCATTGTTTCGTAGTTTAAAAACAATGTGCTCCAAAGTAGTAATGCAAACACTAAAACAATAATTGCAATTTGCCATTTTCTCTTATTTGTCATGACAAGTCACCGCCTTTAATACGGGTATCTGTCCTATTTTGTATTCCGTCAGAAATTTGAGTGAGCACTAAATATAAAAAGCTAATAGAAACTACAATCATTTGTACGAGTGGATAATCTCTTGAACTAATACTATCCATTAATAACTTCCCAATTCCTGGCCAATAAAAAATGGTTTCTACTACAACGACACCCGCCATTAAAGAAGCAAACGATAATAAGATAATGGTTACCATCGTAGGAAAGATATTTTTCAATAAATGTCGTTGAAAGATTTTTGACTCTTCTATTCCACGGTAATAAAGCACTTTAACATATTCCTGTTGTAATTCTTGTTCTAACAAGACTGAAAATTGTTGAATAAATTTTGCACTCATTGGAATAACAAGCGTCAGAATCGGTAACATTAAACCATTCCCACCTTGTTTAGCTAGTAAAGGAAACCATTTTAATTGAACGCTAAATACATACATTAAGAAATAACCAATCACAAAAGACGGCAATGACATGTTGAAAAATAGAATCAATTGAAAGAGTGACTTTACAATCCGATTGTGGCATCGTACAAAAAATATAGACAAGGGGATGGAAATTCCTAATGAAACCATTAACGTTATTACTGATAATTGAATCGTATTCATAACGGCTGGAATCATTAAATTCTTAGTCGGGATATCTGATATTAAGCTCTTTCCAAAATCTCCTTGAAGAAATTTAAGGAACCAATTTCCATATTGTACAAGCAAAGGTTGATTCAGCCCCATTTCCTCACGCATGAGTGTCAGAGCATCTGTAGAAACACGACCAGTCCCAACTGACATTTTAACAGAAGCAGGATCACTAGGAGCTAGATGGATGAGTAAAAATACAAAAAATGAAATGCCGATAAATAATACTAATATCGTTAAAAATTTTTTCAATACATTAAACATTTACTGCAACTCCTTACTTTTTAGTACAAAGCAAAAATAAAGGTGTTGGATTATAAAATTCATCTTTTTCAAGATAAATCCTTTGGCTAATAGATAGATCAATTTGCAGCGAGTCAACTTCTTGGTTTAATAAATATTGTACATCCCATTGAGGTCGTACTTCACTAGAAATGGATAAACTTCTTTGAATCAGTTCGCATTCTGTTAAAGTATCTTGACTTAAATGATGATGAGCATGATGCTGTGGTAAATGACTCGTATCCGTCATACTAGAAGCACCATAATTTCCATCAATATTAATGAGTAATCCACCTTTCTTTAAAACTCGAAGCCATTCACGATAAGCTTTAGGAACATCCGGCAATGTCCAAGTGACATTTCTTGCAATCACAATATCAAAGCTTGCCTCAGCAAATGCTAGATTTTGAGCATCCATGACTAAAAATTGCGCATCAAACTTTTCCTGTTCAGCGAAAACAGTAGCTAAATGTATCATTTCCTTTGTTAAGTCAATTCCTATTACCTCATGTCCCATTTGACTGAAAATTCCTGAAAAGAATCCTGTTCCACACCCAATATCTAAAATTTTTAAACGTTTCTTTTGTGGTAAATATTTGTCAAATTCTGTAATCCATCTATCTTTTAAGGGACTATGAAACTCTCTTGTTCGTTGTTCTAAAAAAGAGGAGCTTCGATTTGTCCAATAATGTTCAACTCGTTCATGCATCGTTTGTTCCATGGTTATCACTTATCCCCCTTTACGATTTTGATACAAAACATTGGTGTTGCTCCGTAATTTAATTGTTCTTCATAATCCCAGACTAAATCCCCAAAATTTTCTTCCGTTTCTACTGAGATACCTTCCAGTGAAGAAAAATAGTCTATATCCCATTGCGGCCTTTGTTGATAGGTCAAAGGTAATTGCTGAACAATCCAATCCATTTTTTCCTCATCAATCCCTTCGCCTTGCCAATAATCTTCTAACTTCTCTTCAATAGCCTTTTTGCGTTTTTCTTCAAATTCTATTTCTAATGACTCATTTTGAAGAAACGCATACCAGTTTGCGTCAAAAATTAATAAGGTTCCATTTGGCTTCAAAACTTTTAACCATTCTGAATATGCTTGTTGTGGTTTTTCTAAATTCCAAGTTAAATTTCGACTAACAATGATATCAAAATTTTCTGGTTTAAAATCTAAATTTTGGGCATCCATTTTTATAAGTTGTATGCTTGAATTGCCTTTGCCATATTTTTGAATATTCTCTTTGGCAACTTCTAACATTTTATTAGAAACATCAATACCAGTTATATTTGTATAACCTAATTCTTCTAAAATAATGGTAAAAAATCCGGGGCCTGTTCCTATATCTAACACTTTGAGATTTTGATTAGCTGATAACAACCGTTTCAATTGTTGTTTCCATCTTTCTCTTTGAGTTCCCTCTAATTCTTTTTTATTCACTTTAGAATATCCTGTGTACCGATGATTCCAATAGTTTTGTATCTCTTCTAACAGGTTCACATTTGTTACTCCCTTTTTGATTTACTTATTAAATTTCTGTTACAAGTTTACCAAATAGTGCTTGGATTAATGTTAACAAATCATCACATCGAAAACAATTTTTTTAATGAAACATATGTTAACAAAAAAGAATTCCAAATGACATCTAAAATTCTTCTTCCAAAATCCAATGCTTGTTGCAATTCAATAAGCTGTTGCAATTAGTTGGATCATACAATCTAACCTTTTCCCTTTCATAGGGTGCAAACTATCTGTTCCCATTACACCACAGATCAAGCAAGTCAAAGAGGCTGGGACAAAAGTCCTAGCCTCTCAATTGTCTTTTGTCTTTGGATTGTCGAGCAAGACGCAGTGGTTAAGTGGGCTCTACTACGCTGATTTCATCAGCTTTTACAACCCTACTCAACTGTGCGGAGGTGGAACGACAAAATCGAATTCTAACGAATGACCGATTTCTGTCCCACTCTCTTACTTTTAATCTGAAAGTTGCTACTAAAGACCAAGTGATATCATAAATATAATCCCTTTTCTACACTTTCCTGAACCAACTCTTCCGTCAGTTTCCATAACTCTTTGGACTCACCGTTTATAAATTTTTTCTTTTCTAATACCATGTCTGAACTAATATTATCTGGATTACAATTTGATTCTGACACTTCTAAGTGATTTATCAGTGGTACCAATGCGTCAATCACTCTTGCATATCTCGCCTCAACACTCTGCCCTTTTTCAAACTCCAACCAAGAATTTTTCATATTCAAATATTTTTCTTCTGGAAGGATGCTCATTGTTCTTTCTATAGATGCTAGCTCTCTATCATGAGAGTGAACCTTTTTTTATCGTCAAAAACCCAAGTATCTCCAGCATAAATCTCACCTAGATCATGAATCAGTAACATAGAAATGACCTTTTCCATATTCAATTTCTCAGGATAATAATCTTGGAAAACCATCGCAGCTATCGCACCCTGCCAAGAATGCTCAGCACTATTTTCAAGCCGTCCATCAAGGGTTCTATTAAACCTTGTTACCGACTTTAATTTCTCGATTTTTTCAATAAATTCAACTGTTTTATCTAAATCACTCATTGTCGCTCTCACCTTCCTAATAAGTATCATAAATAGTTAACTGATATTGTTCTATGATGCTGTTCAATTTATCCCCATAGG
>ERZ773006.671-NODE-671-length-14361-cov-5.66504_pt1:10000-14361 | contig 14361 bp, 8 predicted proteins | sample MGYA00580843_ERZ773006 | MGnify/ENA primary metagenome ERZ773006 (study PRJEB29015, sample SAMEA2738011) | human oral metagenome | biome: human oral; feature: human-associated habitat; material: dental | place: China | collected 2052 ... | reverse complement strand
ATTCCTACATGTTCCATTAGTAACATTCCTTACTGCGGATTTTGCTTGTGTTTAATCTTTCCCGATTAGAAATCATATAGGAATTTCTTATAAAATGAGCGAATTTATCGGATTGGTTTATTAATAGTCTTCGTTCTTTTTGACTCTGCGCCATTGATTCCACTATTATTAGTGAGGAATAATGGAACAATTCCTTTATATTTATAGAGATAGGGGACATAATTCATATGGATATAGTAAGTCTTGCTTGGGCTGCTTTAATGGTAGTCTTTACTTTTTCCCTTTCACTCGTAGTGTGGGGAAGGAGTGGACTCTAGGGGTCCTACTAATTGAGTTAAGGAAGCAAACTGTATCAATATCAATTGCTTTCTAGATCGTTCTGCAACACGTTTGGAACAAAATAAAAATATCTTCATTTTGAAATTCCATTGGACTCGACTGGAGTAATGTATTATAGGAATCATCCTCCTTCAATCAAAGAGCTATTTCAACGATTCCCATGTTTGTAGTTCGAAAGGAAGAGGATCCCAGGAAATTTATTTGAACCTAATTCTTCCTAAATTTTCTAGTCCAATCAACGGCCTCTTACTAGGTGATACTGAGGAGGGCCGGACCCTTTTTTTATTTGTTTCTTTCTTTACTGTTCAAAGAAGAAGTTTTTTGTTAAGTGTATACGCACTTTGTATGAGAAAGAAGGGATATAAACATAATGGTTGTCTAACGAGATACTATGCAGAATAAGGTTGTCAGGTGGGTCACATATTGCGCATTTACCGCTTTCGAATTTTTAAAATTGGATTTATACTTTATCGACTTATTTCATATCATGGTTCAGGCGTTAAAAATCAGTGAGGTTTACTCTTCCTTTTCGATGCCCGTGGAACTACTGTCAATGGTTTACTCAATTACTTATTGGGAATGTTAAAAAAAAAGATTACTACGTGATTTTTTGAATATGCCTATATCTATCGCTTTTCCTTCATTGATTTGATTCTTTCAATAGATACCGAGATTCATATTGGAAATAAAAAATATAGTAATTCAAACTATAAGACATAAGAGTAATTCAGATTGATCAGAACAAATAGATATAGCAAATAAATGGAATTGGATGCTATGTCACTCCCATATATGGAATTGATATTCACATATATCAAGATAATATTGTGGATTGATCTATAGATCCATATCAAATGCAGCCTCTATCTTTATTTTAGTCCAGGGAGCAGCTACAATCTAACTAATAAATAGTATGGTAGAAAGAAATAGATGAATCTTTCTACCATACTATCTATCTATTAGAATACTGCCGATTCTAGTCCACTCATTTCATTTAAGACATGAAATTGGAATCTTTTTCATTTTATTTCGGCAATTTTGGCTAAGAACTCAGAAGTCAAGTTTCATTCAAATTAGTTAATAATTAATCGTTTTGACTGACTGTTTTTACGTAAATGATAAGTAGAAAAGCGGTAGGAACTAGAATAAATAGTGCAGTAGCAATAAATGCAAGAATATTTACTTCCATAATCTCATCGGTTTTTTACTTCGCAATAACTCGGGATTTAATCCCATAGAGATGATAAATCTTTGGCCTGTAAATTCAATGAATGAATATTACCTCTCGATGATCTTGAATCGGATCAATATCATGAATAACAATATCTGAACTATCAAATCAATTCGTCGTCGAGAATTGAATAGTATAACATAGGAAGTTCTTTTATCCATACCGCCCCAAACTTGGATTCCTGACCCAATCCAACCAAAATTCCTTTATTTATCATTTTTTATCATCTGTTCTTTTTTTCTCTCTAATCTATCTAGTTCCTTCTTGTACAATCATCTGATGAAGTCTCATCAAACAGCTCTTCCACTTCCAGTGGTCACATAGTTACAAACCCAAACAAACAATAAAAGCTAAATGGAAAAAGAAAGGAGTTTAGAACGAAACTATTTTTGACTTGGAAGACAAAGAAGTGTGATAAAGATGCGACCGTATAAAATGAATATTCATCAAATTTACTATTTTTCAATTTGTTCTTTCGTCGATGGGGCCTTAAAACAAAATGAAAAATCGGAAAAATGATTCATTCCCCTTTCTAAGAGGAGTAGGATCTTTGGTTGATCTGTCCTTCCCCCTCCTTTCTTCGTAGATTATTAGCCCCGGGACACCTATACCAAAAGCTCAGTGTGCAATTTGCATGAAATCTATTTTTCAACTTCAAACTAGTAAGTGAGGTTCCATAAATCCGTATCCAGAAAAATAAATTGTTTTTTTTTTGTTTTTTCTGGAAAGTATTTTCTTATATTCAATTTTGTATTGGACAAGAAAAGAATTCCCTTTGTGTATGCGCGCCTCAAAAAGGTATAGTACCCGATTCCATTACATGCATCGGGGTCAATCGAAAAAGCCAGCATTTCTTGGAATACTGACTATAATGCTACCAATAATTGTACTAATCCAACCGCATATTACCCAAAGGAAAGAAAAAAGAAATAAGGATTTCCCCTTTGCTTTGACAATGAAATTCTGCCCCCCGTCCCCTTCATAAAAAGGGAGAGATTTATATTGGATCCGTCGGGACTGACGGGGCTCGAACCCGCAGCTTCCGCCTTGACAGGGCGGTGCTCTGACCAATTGAACTACAATCCCAGGGAAATACGGGATCTAGCAGAAAATTTGATTCTTTTTTATCTCCGGATCGGGTATTTCTGAAGTACAAAGGGGTTATATCATCTCATGGTGGATTGTCGAATTATTGGGCCGAGCTGGATTTGAACCAGCGTAGACATATTGCCAACGAATTTACAGTCCGTCCCCATTAACCGCTCGGGCATCGACCCAGGAAGAATCAATTTTAGACTTATTGGTAATCCAAGATCAACTTCCTTTCGTAGTACCCTACCCCCAGGGGAATTCGAATCCCCGCTGCCTCCTTGAAAGAGAGATGTCCTAAACCACTAGACGATGGGGGCCCGCTTGACCAACGGCCATCATACTATGATCATAGTATGATCAGTTTTTTGAAATTGTCAATATAATCGAATGATTCTATCCGAGGGATCTTTCCCCCTTTCAGAATTGCATAGAATTATTTTTTATTCTGATGAATTATTCATTCTAATCGCCATTAGAAATCTAAAATCTAGTAGTAGTATTTTTTTTATTTTTGAATTATTTCAATTGAATTTATTTCGATTATTTTAGTATTTAGAATTTTATTTCGATTTCTTTCACTTTCATTTGATTCATTGTTAAGACGAGATATCCTTATCTCCCTCCCACCAAGACAGGAAATTAACAAATGAGAAATCTAGTAAGATCAAGCAGAAAATTGTTTTTTATCCAAGAATTTAGTTCAAGAGACAAGTAGAATCTCTTCATTCCATGATTCGATGAAATATCTTGAATTTTATGTTGAATTGCTAGGTGTATGTACATGTATCAATCAAGTGAATTTTGTTCTGGTGGGATCAATTCAATAAAAGAAAAAAAGCAATTCGAGTCGGTCTTGAAACACTTCATTGCATTTTCTCCTAGACTTCCTAGGTAAATCCATGAGCCACTAGACACTATGTATCTACTGCACGTATTTAATGCATATATACTTATGTTTATAATATATGTACATATAGATATTTTATCCACATAGTGAATAATTCCGGAATTAAATAAAAAAGGCCCTTTTAACTCAGTGGTAGAGTAACGCCATGGTAAGGCGTAAGTCATCGGTTCAAATCCGATAAGGGGCTTTGTAAAACTCCAATCTAGTATTCATATTTAAGGGGAGAATTGTATTTTGATTTGTAATAAAAAAAGTAACTAACTGGATAATACATTATCATTATACTTAGTTATAAAGTTGAACATTTGTTTAGTCAATTTTCATTATTATGAATTTATGAATAATGAAAAGTCACTTCTTGAATCACCCACCGAATATTCCTATTTTCCATTATACCAACCAAATCCATTTGAAAGGTTAGAAATCAACAAAAGAAAAAGGAAGTGGACCTGACCTATTGAATCATGACTATATTCGCTATTCTGATATTAAAATTCGATAGAGATGAAATTGGAGCAGTTGATTTTTTTTTTATTTCATTTTTTTGTTTTGGACTGCACAAGAATTTGTCGATATTTCCGATTAAATCTTCTTGTTACTAGATTTTCTATAGGAAAAATTATAGGAATAAATTGTTATTCCTTTCCTCTACAGATAAACCTTTCTTCCAAGTCACACCATAAGAGCCATTTATTATCTTTCTTTGATTCTAGATCAAAGATTAATTTCTATCTAGATTATATATCTATATTAAGTAGATTGTAGATTTCGATGTATATCTATCAGATCGTG
>ERZ773006.669-NODE-669-length-14391-cov-59.7516_pt1 | contig 14391 bp, 15 predicted proteins | sample MGYA00580843_ERZ773006 | MGnify/ENA primary metagenome ERZ773006 (study PRJEB29015, sample SAMEA2738011) | human oral metagenome | biome: human oral; feature: human-associated habitat; material: dental | place: China | collected 2052 ... | reverse complement strand
CACCACCTGCTGGCACCCGAGTCGCTTCTGCTGACTTTAAGATGACCGAGTCCAATCTTCGCATTTCTTCCTTGAGTAGACCAACTGCATTGGTCAGCGCATCCCCTCGCAGAGAGTTGGAGCAGACCAGTTCTGCAAAGTCTGTAGTCTTGTGTTGAGGCGTCAACTTAACACCCCGCATTTCATAGAGTTTGACTGGAATTCCACGCTTGGCAATCTGGTAAGCTGCTTCACTACCAGCCAGACCAGCACCGATAACATTGATATAAGATTGAGACACGACACTAATACCTCTTTGGGTGGAACCTAAGTCCATATCAAAACAATCCACTGAACTGTTTGACACCCACAAATCTTTCTAAATTAATACTTGGTCCATTATAACAAAAAGCCAGCAAAAAAGACAGACAGGAGGATTCCTGTCTATCCATCATTTTGTCATTTTTTCCAAATAAGCAATCTTAGCAAAATCCTTATGATTATTATTATCATTTCGGTAAGAATCTTGGGAAGAGGCACGGTAGATAGCTAAAAATTGTTCTGCAGTTGGCAGTAGAAACTTTACACCTTCTACTTCTTTTCTAGTCAGCTTCTCTAGCGGCACACCTGAAAATGCCTCCAAGGTTTCCATGGCTCCGAATTCAATAGATAAGCCTTCTTTTTGAAATTCATGCTCGTGCAGATCGACTAAGCGATAGCCCAAGCGCTCCATCATAGGCTCAATCTTGTCCATATCATAAATACGTTCTTCATCTGGTGCTTCCCAGCCACGTTCATCACCATGAACATGAATATCAATATCCCGCGCCTGCCAGTCCTGACCAGTGACCTGCTCCAGCCCCAAGGAACCCATCAGCAGAGGAACAATTCCCATCTTATTCAGTTGAGACGCGATTTTTAGAAATTCTATAAATTTATTATCCATACTATTTTCTTTCAAAACTTTACTTTATACCAATCCAGGCTGCAAGCAAGGCTGATAAAATGCTGACCAAGGATCCAATCAAGTAATACTCTGCAAATGCTGGACTTTCCGATATCTTGTTATATCGGGCAATGGACTTAGCTGTAAACACTAAACCAATCGAAGCAAACTGTCCATAAAGAAGACAAGCTCCAATAACCAGGCGTTCTAAAAAACCAATCATGGCGCCTGCACCATCTATCGTATCTAACTCCTGACTCGTTTCTGGTTGAAATTTACCAAATAAAATTCTAAAAGCAATATTAGTCGGTTTTCCTACCAATAAGACAAACAAAACAGTTTTTAAGAAAGTTAATGGAAGGAAACTTGGCAAAAACTCAGTATTCATATTAGAGAGTCCGTAGATAATAGCCAAATGAAGGACTTGATCAAGCACAAAAATGATTGACACTTTTAACTTGAATATCCTTTGTAGGATTGGTTTGAAATAATCAATAAGAGCATGGCTTAAGAAAACAATGAAAGTCTTCCACCACAAACTTGGTATTATAATAGTTAAGACAAATAAAGGTAGTCCTACAAGTAAAATATGAAATGCAAGGACTCGAATATTTTTGTCCTTTTTGTCAGCCATTTTTTGACTTTGAAAGTAATAATCTGATAACAAATGACAAGTCAACAGAAGTACGAAAAGGTGATATGAATCCATACTAGAAAATCCGTTCATTCTGACCTCCTTCTGTAACATCAATAACTTGGATAGCTGTAAGTGCAGCTGCTCTACTTCGAAGATAGACTCTGATGCTACTACTTTTTAGGCGTTTGGAAAGGGCACTGGGATTTAATGAAAGAGCCTGAGCCAGCTCTTGCTGACTAAAATCCTCACTATAGATGGATAGTTTGAGTAAGCCCCTTAAAAGTTCTTCCTGACTTTCTCGCCAGTCTGATTTGATTGCCTCTCCTGCAGCTAATAAAGCATTTATTTGAAAATCTTCTTCCTTTTTTCCACTAGAAAAATACAACTGAGTATTTCCATAATCATTCTTTTGATGAACTAAATTAATGGCTGCTCGCGCATTCCAATAGGCAGGACCATCAGCACCAATACTTTGTAAAGGGTCAATGTCAGTCACTATTTTCCCCAAACCAATCCCAAAGCGTAGCTGAGCAGGCTTCAACTCTTGACGTAGGGAGTCAATAATTTGAAAAATTGGTGCATCTAAAGTAAACAGAGCCTGAAATTCATCTCCAAGAGTCAAAGTTAATCGCGAAGCTAAATAAGTTTCAAAGCGATTGTTCATATGAAAGAGAACTGCTTCCAACCTCTTTTGTAAGTCTGATCTCTCTTTAAATAGTTTTGAGTCAATGACGTCTGCAATTAAGGCTATATACACTTCACCACCTCCTTTTGTCTATTATAACAGACAAAATAAAAAATGTCCATTTTAACAGACATTTTTTGTTTTTGCCGTTAAAATGGACTAAAGTGATTGCTAAAAAGGCTTATTTAACTTTTTCTTCTTCATAATCACCATTGCTACAAACTACCTGCTTACCGCCACCACGGACTTTCTTTTCAACCAGATAGTGGTTACATTTTGGACAGTTTCGACCGACCGGCTTATCCCAAGATGTAAAGTCACAGTCTGGATAACGATCACAGCCGTAGAAAATACGATTTCGCTTAGTTTTTCGTTCAATAACATGGCCTTTTTGGCACTGCGGGCAAGTCACGCCGATTTCCTTAACAATAGCCTGAGTATGACGACAATCTGGGAAATTGCTGCAGGCGTAGAACTTGCCAAATCTACCCAATTTGATGACCATCGGACTGCCACAAACCTCGCAGTCGAAACCAGCTGGCTCATCCTTGATTTGAATTTTTTCCATTTCAGACTCAGCTTTGGCTACTTCCTTTTCGAAAGGTCGGTAAAACTCATCAATAACCTTCTGCCATTGCTCTTTTCCGACTTCTACATCGTCCAGTTTTGCTTCCATCTCAGCGGTAAACTTCACATTTACAATACCTGGGAAAAATTCAACAATCAGCGAATTAACGATTTCACCAAGTTCTGTTGGTTCAAAACGCTTAGAAACTAGTTTAACATAATAACGTTTTTGAATGGTCTCAATGGTCGGTGCGTAAGTAGACGGCCGGCCAACTCCATTTTCTTCGAGAGTCTTGATAAGAGTGGCTTCAGAATAGCGAGCAGGCGGCTGAGTGAAGTGCTGCTCTGGATTGGTATTGACACGTTTGACAGTATCACCCTTTTCCATATCTGGAAGCATTTTATTTTTATCAGAGTCATTATAAATAGCTAGATAACCATCAAACTTGACCTGACTTCCATTGGCCGTAAATTGAACACCATTTTGCTCAATTTTAACATTCATAGTATCAAAGACTGCAGCTGTCATTTGGCTGGCAACAAAGCGGTTCCAGATCAGTGTATAGAGCTTAAGCTGATCTTTATCCAAGTATTTCGCAATGCTTTCTGGTGTATTAAAGACACTAGAAGGTCGGATAGCTTCGTGGGCATCTTGAGCTCCAGAGGCGTTTTTAATCTTGCTACCGTGTTTTGAATACTTAGCTCCAAAATGATCAGTAATGTAATTAGCAGCTTCATTTTGCGCAACTGGACTAATACGAGTTGAATCCGTACGCATATAAGTAATAAGACCTTGAACTCCAGAACCGATATTGATACCTTCATATAGTTGCTGAGCCACCATCATAGTCTTACGAGTCCGGAAATTGATCTTATTAGCAGCATCCTGTTGCATAGAAGAAGTCGTATACGGCAAGGGAGCATTACGCCGACGTTCTTTTCTTTCGACACTTTCAACCTTAAAGTCATCTCCCTTAAGATGTGAAAGAACTTCTTTCACTTCATCGTTATTGGTCAGTTTCATTTTTTTGCCATTTAAGCCATAAAAACTAGCTTGAAATTGTCGACTGCCCTTTTTAAAGGTAGAGTCAATAGTCCAATACTCTTCAGGCTTGAAAGCATTGATTTCATTTTCCCGATCAATAATTAACTTGAGAGCAACAGACTGAACCCGACCAGCTGACAGACCTTTCTTGACTTTTTTCCATAGAATAGGAGAAATAGAATAACCAACTAAACGGTCTAAAACACGACGAGCTTGTTGGGCATCGACCAAATCCATATTAATCTGACGAGGCTCTTTGAAAGCATTCTTGACTGCGTCTTTAGTAATTTCGTTAAAAACTACACGATTCTTTTCTTTTTCATCCAAGTTAAGAATGTGTGCCAAATGCCATGAAATAGCCTCTCCTTCTCGGTCCGGGTCACTTGCCAGAAAGACTTGTTTAGCTTTTTTTGCTTCTTTCCTTAAATCATTGATGAGCGGTCCCTTGCCTCGGATATTGATATATTGTGGTTCATAATTATTTTCAAAATCAATGGACATTGTTGACTTTTTCAAATCACGAATATGCCCAACACTGGCTAAAACTTTATAGTTCCTTCCCAGGTATTTTTCTATTGTTTTTGCCTTGGCAGGCGACTCCACGATGACCAAATTTTTCTTGGTTGTGGACTTTTTACTTGTTTTTGTTACCAATTTATACACCTTCTATCAGAATAAATCTCATAGAGTGTAAACTATTTTTCTAGGCTTGTCAACTGTTAAATTCTCCTATAGGAAAACTTGTTTTAAAAATCAAACTCAGACAGGACATCAGAGCCCGACATAATGCACTTAGCGCCTTCTTGAATCAAATGATGGCAGCCATCAGATTTTCCATCTAGAATTGATCCAGGTATAGCAAATACATCTCTTCCTTCTTCCATCGCTCGCTCACAAGTTATCAAGCTTCCAGATCTCATCTTAGCTTCAGCAACAATGACGCCTCTGCACAAACCTGCGATAATTCGATTACGTTCAGGAAAATGAAACTTCAAGGGTTGTTCACCAGGACCGTATTCTGATAAAACCAGGTGATTTTTGCCAATATAGGACTGAAGTTTTTTATTGGCTTTAGGATAAAAAACATCTAATCCAGTTCCAATAACAGCTATAGTCCTTCCGCCATTCTGTAAAGCTGCCATATGAGCAGCCGTATCAATCCCACGCGCTAACCCACTCACAATGATTAATTCATTATTCAATTCTTTAATAATTTTCTGAACGGACTGATTTCCAAGCTTACTACTATCACGACTTCCGACTACTGCTACTTTTGGCAATTCAAGTAGATCAATATTTCCCTGATAAAACAAAAGAGCAGGTGGGTTGTATATCTCACTCAAATCCCAGGGATAAATTTCATCCAAGATAGAAAAAGAGGGAAATTCCTCAAAGGATTTTTTTAAGAAATCGTCGTCAATTTGCTTATAGCGTTCTATAAACAGGGCGGGATTACGGCACTCTGAAACCACCGCAATATCACGCAAAGAAAGCTCCTTTTCCTTGTTTTCAGCATATCTCAAGACATTAAGAACTTGTCCATTAGTCAGTCCAGCATGTTTCAATTTATAAATATCATAGTTTTTCATTTTTTCACCTCACTATTATATTCGTAAAATCTACAAAAAAAGACTGTTAAACAGTCTTTTTTATATTCTGACTAATTTCTTTAAAAAAGCATCTCTTCTCATCCAAAGTAAATAGGTGGATGTTAATTAGCTCGGGTCTTTATCTGACTTAGTTTTAGGGATTTCTTTGATAATCCGAGCGGGATTTCCAGCTAAAACTACATTGTCTCCAAAAGACTTGGTCACAACTGATCCTGCTCCTACTACCACATTATCTCCCAGTGTCACACCAGGCAGAATAGTCACACCGCCTCCAGCCCAGAAATTATCACCAATGGTAATGGGAGCTCCATACTCAATACCAGAATTTCTTTCCACAGGATCCAATGGGTGTAATGGCGTTAGCAATTGACAATTGGGACCAAACATGGCATTATCTCCAATCCTAATCGGACAAACATCTAACATTGTCAAATTCCAGTTAGAGTAAAAGTTCTCTCCTATATGGATATTAACACCATAGTCACAAACAAAAATTGGATGAATTGAGAGATTCTCACCAGTAGAACCAAACCATTCTTTGACAATAGCTTTTCGTTTATGACCATCTTGTTCTTGATTAAAAGTATATTGATATTCCCTTGATTTAGCTGCTAATTGCCTTAATTCCTGATCTTGAGGGCGATAGGGTTCACCAGCAATCATTTTTTCGTATTCTGTTTTCATGGCAACTTCCTTTTCATACGAGATAAATGGATGATTAAATAGAGCTGTTCATCTTCTGATGTAATGTAATTGCGAGTTTTTTCAAGATGACCAACAATCTTTTGGGTTGTTTCAAAAGCATAAGGGTATTTTGACTTCATCATCATAAACATCTCATTATCTTCTAAATCTCTATATCCAGAACCTGTCAACACCCGCTCGCAAAAAAATTTCAAATGAGTCACAAAGCGTTGTACATATATATCTTCCTCATCTAGAGAAATTTCTAAACTGTACTTGACAATAGTCATGATTTCTTCCATCAACATGGTCAAATCTCTTGCAGCTGCACCGTTCTCTAATTCCGCATTCACAATTGTTAAGGCCATAAAACTAGCCTCATCATCTGGTAAGTCTTTACCAAAATATTGACTTAGAAGCTGATTTGCATATTTTCCAACTTCAAATTCCTCCGGAAAGAATCGCTTGATATCCCACATAAGAAAATTTTTCAAATAGATGTCATCCTTCTCTCGCAAGGCGACTCCATGCATGTGGTCAGCCATTGCTATAAAGGCATGATGATTTAACTTCTTAGAAATCTTTTTATGGGCAAATGCAATAACTTCGCCAGCTATTTCTATAATTTCAGGATCAATTTCGTTAATCAGTTGCTTCCTGTCTGCTGACAAAATAATTTTTTTCTCAATCAGATCAAGTGGAATCTCCTGACCTGCTTTTCTACCAAAAGCCAGCCCTCTTCCCATGAGCACGATTTCTTCTTGGTTTTCTTCAGAAATAACGACATTATTGTTTAAAATTTTAATAATCTGCATTTCCAACCTCTTCGTAACTAGTCAAGCATAGACTTAATAGGTTCAAATGTCTTTCGATGAATCGGACTCACTCCATAGTGTTCCAAGCCCTCCAAGTGGCTCTTTGTTCCATAGCCGGCATTCTGCGCAAAATCATAACCAGGAAATTCCTTGTCGTAGTCCGCCATCAGCCTATCCCTAGTGACCTTAGCAACAATACTAGCCGCTGCAATAGACAGAGAATTGGCATCTCCTTTAATAATAGACTCTTGTGGAATTTCGACATCCAGTCTCATTGCATCAATCAGCAAATAATCTGGCTTGAGAGGAAGTTTTGACAAAGCCTCTTTCATAGCAAGCTTGGTCGCTTCATAGATATTGACTTGGTCAATAATATCATTGTCAATCAGGCCAACACCTACTGCCAAGGCCTTATCCATAACTGCTTGATAGATTTCTTGATGCTTTTTCTTGGGAATCTTCTTACTGTCGTTGAGTCCCTTAATTTTACATTCTGGTGGTAAGATGACAGCTGCAGCGACAACTGGACCAGCTAGAGGACCGCGACCAACTTCATCAATTCCAGCAATAGCTTGGTAACCAGCTTGATAAAGTTCTTTTTCATACCGTAGCATCTGATCCAAACGCAAATCTTCATCTAACTCTGCTTGAATAACTTTTTTACGCTTTTCAACGGCCTTTTGAACTCCACTACGCTGATCCTTCGCCACCTCTTCTAAAAAAGAATCAGACAACTCAGTCACCAACTCCAAGCGCCGCTGAATCTCCTTAATCGTTGCCATCTAATTCTCCTACTGTATCCAGGCAGTAACGGCCCAGCTTACCATCACGAACATCTTTGACAAATAAGCTATAAAAACGATCGTAGTCATCACGGAAACCAAGTTTTTGGGTCATATCCATAATTATATCTGGTGCTTCTTGACTTAGATCTAACTGTTTATAGCGACCTACTAGCTCTTCAGGATAATGCTCCTTAAAATAATTAAGTCCAAAAATCGTCACTTCATCCATAGGTAACAGATTATCCTTGATTGCACCAGTCAGAGCTAACTTGAGAGCAACCGTCTCGTCTTCAAACTTAGGCCATAGGATACCTGGTGTATCCAAGATTTCTAAATCTTTATTTGACTTGAGCCATTGCTGACCTTTTGTTACACCGGGCTTATTCCCTACAACAGCAATTTTCTTTCCTGCCAAGCGATTCATCAGGGTTGATTTGCCTGCATTTGGGATACCGATTATCATGGTACGCAGGGTTTCGATTCGAATTCCTCTCTCCTTCTGACGAGCTAATTTGTCAGCCATCAGTTTCTTAGCAACGTCTGTCACCTTTTTAACCGCAGACTGTTCTTTAGAATTAAGAGCCAAAGTAAGAATTCCTTGACCTTCAAAATAAGTCTGCCACTCCTTGAGACGGACAGGATCAGCTAAATCCGCTTTATTTAAAACCAAAAGCTTGGGCTTTTCTCCTACAATTTTAGTTAGCATGGGATTTTGACTAGATAAAGGGAGACGGGCATCAACCAAGACAGTCACAAAATCAACAAATTTAATACTTTCTTGAACCTGTCTCCGAGCTTTGGACATATGCCCAGGAAACCATTGAATCGTTGCCATATTTTTTCCTTTCAGCGAATATCTTTCAGAATATTTTCATCTTTAACTATTTTAACATATTTCTAGAATTTAAGAGGGAGAATCCAAAACGGACAACTCAACATCTCCTAAAACAAAGAAAAAAGCCTCTATGGGCTTTAGCATTTATCTAACTTGTTCAAAGTGAAGGTGTACTGCAATATGATCTCCATAACCACTGCGCTCCAAATCACGTTGTAAACGATAGGAGATGTAATGTTCAGCAATAGTAATGTAGCCTGCTCCCAAGAGACGACTTTCAACCATTGATTGAATCATACTAATAGTTGCTCTCTCTACTTTTGCTTCTTGCAAATCAAGAACAACCTTTTTTGTAACTTGTGCCAAATTTTGCCGTAAATCATCAGTCAAAACATAGACTGTCTGAGCAGCCTTTAATACAGCTTGATAGATTTTATCCGGATCAAAATCTACAACTTCACCACTGCGCTTAATTACTTGCATAATAAACTCCTTTATTTATCTATTTCTAATATAATGTAAGTCACTGACATGACTTCTGCCAATCTAGTTCTTTACGGCCTGCTCAAAAAGAAAACTCAAAGCTAGACCATACCTTAACATTATATAATTTTTTCCAATATTTTTCAAAGGTAGCTTTCTTTTTTAGACTTTAAAAAGCGAAAAAGAAAGGAAAGCACTTGGCAATCCTTTCTTAAATGCTCTTCATAAACTATCAGATACTGAATTCACTTTTCAGTTTAAATAAATACGACTAAATAGAAAGCCAAACATTATGTATCGGATTTCTCTAATGCTATGTCCTGTCTTTTATAACGATAGTGCATTTTCCAGTGATTTTCAGATACTTCTTCTAATTCCAGAGTCTTGTTAATCTTATTAAAAGGTAATTTCTCTTCCTCGACTTTCCATAGAAGCTCAACTAATAAGTCACCCCCAGCGTTTAGAGAGATCAAACTATCATCCTCACTATCGTATTGAAGTAAAACTTTCTTTGTTGGTTTGTGAACGACATTATAAAGATTAAAAGCCCTTTTAATGTCAAAATTCTTCTCTTTATCTGCTATCATTGACACAGTATGTAACTCTAACCGACCAATTTTAAAAGCTCCAAAAAGACTGACAACAATCCCTAATCCAGCAAGTGTTTCCCAGATGAGAGAGAAAAGTTTAAAATCCCAATCTGTTATAACATTAAGAAGTAGATAAAGAGCCCCTAAACCAAACCCTAACAAAATTAAACCTGCGCCATAAAAACTGGCCTTATCACCAGTTCGAATAATTGGCTTGTCGTAAACTCTCTTCCCCTCAAGTTTTTCCAGACTGCGCTTTGCCTTATACTCCTCAATTCGTTGACTATACTTTTCTGGCATATTATGAAATTACACCTCACTTATTTATATAAACTCTAAACTCAAATTGCCGATCAATAATCCGGTCTCAGGACACCTTTAACAGTCTCTTTGGTTGCTTGGTAGTCACCATCAACCACGACCTTAATAATGCGTTTGGCATCTTCTTCAGGTGCAGGCACAAGTGGTAAGCGAGTTGGGCCAGCCGCAAAGCCCAAGTAATTAAGGACAGCCTTGACTGGAGCTGGGCTTGGGTAAGAGAAAAGAGCATTGACTTTGGGAATGAATTTCCGTTGAATAGCTGCTGCTTTTTTGATGTCATTGTGCTCAATTGCATCCAGCATTTCAAACATTTCATCACCGTTTGTGTGAGAAGCAACAGAGATAACTCCATCAGCCCCCAGATTCATAGCATGAAAGGCATCACCGTCCTCACCAGTATAAATCAGAAACTCTTCTGGACGATGCTCAATCAAATAAGCCATATTAGCAAGACTAGTACATTCTTTAACGCCGATAATATTTGGATGTTCTGCCAACCTCAGCATGGTCTCAGGAGTCATCTCAACTACTACCCGTCCAGGTATATTGTAAATAATGATAGGCAAGTTTGAAGCGTCTGCAATTGCTTTAAAGTGCTGGTACATGCCTTCCTGTGAAGGTTTATTATAATAAGGAACAATAGCCAAACCAGCTGCAAAACCACCAAAAGCATCTACTTCTTTGACGAATTCGATAGAGTCACGTGTTTCATTGGTACCGACACCCGCTATTAAAGGGACACGGCCTTTAACAACCTTTTGAACAGCCGCAAATAATTCCAATTCTTCATCGTGAGTAAGAGTGGGACTTTCTGCTGTTGTACCTGCTAATAGAATCCCATCCGTGTGGTGAGCCAAAAGATGCTCTATCAAGTCAGGAATAGCATCAAAATTAATTGATCCATCTTCATGGAAGGGTGTAATGAAAGCAGTAATTATTTTACAATTAAGCAAATCTTTATAAGCCATATGAAAACCTTTCTATATAAGGAAAGGAGGCTTAAAGAATTTCTTCTTAGCCTCTTTTTGTTATAGCAAAACTTGTTTGAGGTTTAATTGACTTAATGATACTAGTTATTTACCAGCTCACTCATCTAAAAACTGAACAAAAACCAGAAACATTAAAATTCAAACTAGCTTTATCCTATTTTGAAAACTATTAAGTCTTCTAATCAACCTTTTATTTTAACTCGTAAACAAGTTCTTCAGTCGGACGAACTAAGCCACGCTCATGCAAGCCTTCAGCAATTTGTACTGAGTTCCAAGCAGCTCCCTTAAGAAGATTATCAGATACGATCCACATATGAACGCCATTTTCAACATCTAGATCCTTGCGAACACGACCAACAAAGGTTTCTTTTCTACCTACTGCGTTAACAGCTTGTGGATAGAGTTGATGGGCGACATCATCTTCTAAAACTGTAGCTGGAAAGGCTGCAATAGCCGCCTTTATTTCTTCAATAGAGGCAGTTTCTTTAGTTTCGATATAGACAGATTCAGAATGCGCTGATAAGACAGGAATACGGACACAAGTTGCAGAAACTTTAACAGATTCATCTTCTAAGATTTTCTTAGTCTCCTTGGTCATTTTCATTTCTTCATAAGTATAGTCATTGTCCGTGAAAACATCGATTTGTGGCAATGCATTAAACGCAATTGGATAATGCTTCTTGTCCCCACCAGAAGGCAAGATATTAGCAGTCAAATCCTTTGGATCAACACCATCATTTAATACCTGACGCAACTGATCCTGCGTTTCCAAAATTGCACCCATACCAGCACCAGATACAGCCTGATAGGTTGATACAATCACGCGCTCAATTCCCCATTTATCAGCGATTGCTTTCAACGGAAGCATCATTTGAATCGTAGAGCAGTTTGGACAAGAAATAATGCCGTTGTGGCGATCCAAGGCATGGGCATTAACCTCTGGTACTACTAGTGGTGTTTTGCTGTCTTGGCGGAAGTAAGAAGTATTATCAACAACTACCGCTCCTGCCTTAACTGCATAAGGAGCATACTTTGCAGAAGTCGAGCCACCAGCAGAAAAAAGAGCAATGTCAACGCCGTCAAAAGAAGCTTCAGTAGTCTCTTCAATAACAATATCCTGTCCCTTAAACTTCAAAATCTTTCCAGCCGAACGTGCAGACGCCAAAAAGCGTACTTTATCGATAGGAAGAATTGATTCTTCCAACATTTTAATCATCTGAGCTCCAACGGCTCCAGTAGCACCCACTACAGCAACTGTATATCCCATACAAACTACCTCTGAATTTTCTAAAAATTTTGTATATTCTATAATTATACTATTTTTTAAAAAAATTGTAAATCCAATCTGAGACTATAAAGGGATAAAATTGAATTTTTTTGATCTTAAATATGTTATATATTTTACATAAAATGATTCATCTACATCAACATACACAACATCTCTTACCTTTAAATAAATCTTTATAAGGTTACTGCTTTTCCCTCACGAACCAAACTGCATCCATTGCTCTACGGCTCAACTGCCTTCTTCGAAGTCATTTCGTCAAGAGCAATAGAAAATCCCCAATCCGTAGACTGGGGATTCGAGGCATCTTTCGATGAGAACAGCTGGTTCACACAACTGCTCAAGGTCCGCTCCTGCGTTACAATTGAATGTAGACCTCCTCAGCGCAAAAGGCTCTTAAGAGCCAATCGACTCATCGCATGAAATATAGTCTACCTTATCTCTCACCACTTTGTCAAGGCATTTAATCTAAAATATAAACAAAGACTTGTCTATCCTTCCATTCGTGACCTTCTTTTTGGAATTTTTTCCGTACTCCTTCAAGATAGAAATCAGCTTGCTCCAGTAATTTTTGCGAAGGGATATTCTGTAGATCAACATGTGCTTCTAAGCGATGAAATCCTAGTTCGCGACTGACTTGCTTGAGTTCTTCTAACATAGCTCTGGCATAGCCCTGACGCCAATATTGATTATGTATCGTATAACCTATTTCCGCCCATTGAAAATCGTCTCTAGCCAGCACAAATAAATTAACCATACCTACATGTTTTTCGCTTTTTGCATCATAAACTCCCCAAATATACTGCTGGTCTTTCTCTCGGAAATTGCGGTGCTTAGCCACCAAATCCGCAAACCAACTTTCTGTACAAATTGTCATATCTAAAAGTCCATCATCAAATGGTGATTGGGAAGGCAGTCTATTGGAAAATCCTTCCAGCCAAACCGAGTAATCCTTCTCTTCCAGATATTTTAAATAAATATGTTTCATAAATACTTACTTCCCTCTCGAATACTAAGTGTAGCCATTTCTGCCTGATGCCGCTCGATAAAATCTCTGACCCAGTCTGGATTGGTTTTGGAATAATCTCTCAGCGCCCAGCCGATAGCCTTGTTAATAAAGAATTCAGTTTGGCCTAGATTATTCACTAAAATTTTCTCCAAGAGCTCTGTGTCTGTTTCTTCTTTTTTCAGCAACTGATGATCAATCGCCAAGCGCCGCAGCCAGATATCCTCATCACAACTCCAGGATAAAATAATCTCTTTGGTTTCTGGGAATCGAGCAATGATGGATCCGACCAAGCGGTCCAAAAAATCTATGGTATCCCACCAAGATTTTGTTTGGGCCAGCTTTTTCAAACGTGGCAAGTCAGATGGAGTCAATAGTTTCTTGCGACTTTCCAGATAATCTAGCGCGGTGTACTGCAGTTCTCGATAGGGATTATTCCAAGCTTCATTTATAAAATTCCAGTCAATGACGGAGTCAGTCTGCTGTTTGAAAAAAGCCTTTGCGATCTTCCGTCTAGTCGGAGTCTTGACTCCTAGAAACTCAAATTTATTTTTCATATAGGCTTTCATAGCTACTGCATCATTAGGGCAAGCCACTCTTTTTAGATCTTCTAGTAATTCTTTTACATCCATAGCTTACTCCAGCAATTCACGGTCATAAATAGTGTAGTCACAGCGGTAAATCACCAATCGCTTACCATCAATCAGTAATTCAGAAGTTTTAGGGGCATCGGATTTATCAAGAGAGACACGGTCGCCAGCATAAGCAGCTAGCGGAGTGCCGTTTTGAGAGCGAATCAGAATGACCTTTTTCTTTCCGGTAAAGTCGTTTTTAAAGGCTGAAATCATACGATTTAAAACGGGAACAGAATGGCTATTCTCCTCAACGTCTGCTGTCTTTTGGTACTGAGCAAATACGTCCTTCAAGCCTTTTTCTTCTGCAATCAAGGAAGAGCCCACATGGTCAATCTCGTACTTACCCAAGGTTATTTTAAGAACTGATGAATCTTCTTTAGAATTTCCTTCCGCATCAACTGAGTCAAACTCCTCGTTTCGCGAGATGGATAGAGACTTGCCTGACATCTGGTCAATAAGCTGAGAATTTTCATCATAAGTGCGAACTGTCATCT
>ERZ773006.668-NODE-668-length-14426-cov-5.40957_pt1 | contig 14426 bp, 10 predicted proteins | sample MGYA00580843_ERZ773006 | MGnify/ENA primary metagenome ERZ773006 (study PRJEB29015, sample SAMEA2738011) | human oral metagenome | biome: human oral; feature: human-associated habitat; material: dental | place: China | collected 2052 ... | reverse complement strand
CACAACCAGTGACACACCTTTGTCTAGACAATGAGACACCTTTCGATAGAATAGATGCACCGGCGCATCTTGCCGAGGACTAGCACCGCGACTCATAGGAGAGCTGCAATGACTCACGTCTACGATCCCACAACCGCCATCTCGGACCCCAATGGCATCTCCTGGGGCATGCACCCCATCGCGTGGCGCAATGATGACATTCCCGAGGTCGGCGAATGGAACACGATCGACGTCATGTTCGATGATCTGGCCGAGGCTGGCTTCGCCGGCACCGAGGTTGCCGGCTGGTATCCCTCGAAGGAGGAGACGAAGGAGAAGGCCGACGCCGCGGGCCTGAAGATCGTGGCCCAGTGGTTCTCCAGCTTCATCGTCCGCGACGGCGTCGACGCGGTCATCCCCGATTTCCGCGCCACCTGCGAGTATCTTCAGTTCCTGGGGGCGACCCGCGTCGTCGTCTCCGAGCAGACCGGCTCGGTGCAGGGCGTGCGCGACATCTGCATCTTCGACAACAAGCCCGTCCTGAAGGAAGAGGAGTGGCCGGTCCTGGCGCAGGGCCTCAACAAGCTCGGCGAGATCGCCCACGAGTACGGCCTCGATCTGGTCTACCACCACCACCTGGGCACCGTCATCCAGACCAGGGACGAGACCCTTCGCCTGCTCGAGCTGACCGATTCGGACAAGGTCTCGCTGCTCTTCGACACGGGCCACGCATTCGTGGGCGACGGGGATGTCATGGGCCTGCTGCACGGAGCAATCGACCGCATCAAGCACGTGCATTTCAAGGACGTGCGCCCCGCGAAGATGGAGGAGTCCCGCGCGGCCAAGCGATCCTTCCTCGATTCCTTCCTCGCCGGCATGTTCACGGTTCCCGGCGACGGAACGATCGACTTCACGGAGCCCTACGCCTTCCTCGTCGAGCACGGCTACCGGGGCTGGATCCTGGTCGAGGCCGAGCAGGATCCGACGATCGCTCCCCGCTCGAGTACGCGCGCATCGCGCGCGACTACGTCAAGGCAACCCTGCTGGGTCAGTGAGCCCCGTCGCGCGATTCCTCGGATTCCCGCGCGAAACAGGAAAGGTGCGGAAGCGACATTCTCGGTGCGCTGACGGGACTGGCCAAAACCGCAATCCCCGGCCTGGCCTCGCGTTTTTCGGAGAGCGGGTTCCTAGGGACCACGGCGTGGTTCTTCTTCACGGTGAACGTCATCAAGGCCCCCGTCACCATCGGCATGGGACTGCTGCACCTCGAGCATCTGCCGCTCATCGGAGCGCTTGCTCCCGTGGTGCTGGCATGCGCGTGGGCGGGGCGCCGCCTGGCTGCCCGCATTCCCCAACGCGTCTTCGCCCCCTCGCCATCGCGGCGACGATCGTGGCGACGGTGCCGCTGCTGGCGTGATAGAAGCTACCAGCGTAGGCTTTCGCCCATGTCAGCTGATTCACCGATGCTGCGCAAGCAGAGCTAGAGGGTGAGTTTCATTCCTTCATCCTCAAGCATCTTAAAGGGATTGAGACACTCCACTCCAAATTCGCTGCACGCGTCGGGAATCTTGATCCGCTTCTTGGATGCCGGCGCCGACTTTTCGTGCGTGACAACCACCCACCCGTAAGCCAGTGCGTGCGCGACGATCCAGGAGTCCGCGACACGGAGAAACTCATTGACGGCTCGCTGCTCATGGCTGCCCATTGCCCACGTGGAGACCTTTTGATTGCAGGAGACGACGCGCGAGTCGGGGGCAACGAAGTGTTGCTTATTCAGCTTCGCCCATGCCTTGAGAGGATCATCCTCGCTCGCGCCGTCTAGTTCGTCGTACACCGACTTGATACTCACGGCGTGGCAAGAGTCGAAGAGCTGAACCAGGAAATCCCAGTACCCGGGTGCCAGATCGAACGTATAGTATGCGTTCGCCGCATCAATGAAGATGTTCGTGTCCAGGACATACATCGGTCACACCACCTGGAGGTGTTTCGCCAGCTTGTCGAACACGTCCCTGTTGTGGGTGCCGATCATACGGAAACTCTCCGTGAATCCCGTACGCCCCTCCAGGGTGGATGTAATGATCGCAGTCGCGAGCGGACGCCCAAGTCGAGTGGTCAAGGTCCGATAGAAGTCTCCACCACTACTGGCATGAGATTTATCCGTGCCATAGTCAGCGTGCACGGCATCCAATACCCGGCGGTACTTCTGCTCCCCAATTTGCCCGGCGCTACGCATCCGGTGAAGTGCGACCTCGGCGGAAACGCCGAACCTTCGCGCGGCCTGACGATAATCCTGGACAGATTCTGCACCGTTGAAAGCATCAAGCGCTTCATCAGGCAGAAGCGTAAGAGCGGCAACCTTGTTGCACCATGCTTCCTCGCCACTGCCCCCCAGCGTCTTATCTCCTCCTGAAAGCGCGCTATGCCCTAGCAGCAAGTGAGCAAACTCGTGAACAAGCGTGAAGTTTTGAGCGCTGTATGGTTCTCGGGCGAGATTGACGAAAATCAGCGGGGCAATGTCATCGTAAAGGCTAAAGCCACGAAACTCGTCCGTAGATAGAGGCCGTTGAGTATTCGCTCCAACGATTCCGCTCATCATAACCAACACGCCTGCATCTTCGAGCACACTCACAAGACGACGACGCCACTGATCCGGTGCCTTCGCTTCCAATAGTTCAAGCTGCAGGAGACTACGCACATCCCGAGCAACACGGCGGGGATCAGCGTCCCCATTCACGCTGCCCAAGAATGGAAGCCTCTCGGCCCCCTGTTCAAGAGCGTAATCATGATACCAATCCTGGAACTGCTGATAACGGTCGATGGTGTCGAGAAGGTTCCCGGAGGGACGCTCGATGACGGCACTCTCACGGGTGCGCATGTCGGCGATGGGCAGCGTCTCATCAGGAGGTTCAGGCATGATGAGCGCACCGAGGGACGTGTGGGTGAAGACCGCGAACTTCTCAAGGTCGCGGAGGGTAGGCTGGAGACTTCCATCCATCCAGTCCCCAAGGTGCGGGTACTTCGTCAGTGCTTCCTCGTAGGTACGCTCAGAGCGCTGGAGGGCCCACGACAGCACTGACTGACTGACAGCCACGCGCGCGCTCATAGCGTCCCTCCTCCCGGGCACGTATCGATGACCTCATCGTACAGTGAGCTCCTGTCGTTTCCATCTCCTTGGGGCACTTCCCATGCGATATCACCCCATCGGAACAGGAATCTCAGGCTCTGACGCTACCCGTCGCGACGGCCATCGTCGCGACGGTGCCGCTGCTGGTGTGGACAGGGTGTGGGTGCGAGCATTGCCCGCACCCACACCCTCGCGTTAGGACCGAGGGGCGTCAACGACGACGGGGAAGGAATCCCCACGCGCGTCGCACGGCGGCCGCTCCCCCGCCCGCAGGGTCAGCCGTCCCACGAGCACGCCGCGCCGGGCGTCAGAGCCTTCGCGTCCTTGAGGAACTGCTCCGTCGTGTAGGAGGTCGTGGGCTCGCTCAGCCCGGCCTTTTCGAACATCTCGCGGTTGTAGTACAGGACGTCCGGCTCGGCGTCGTAGGGCAGTGCCAGGACCTTGCCGTCCACCGTCATCCCCTGCATCATCGCAGCGTTATAGTCGGAGGCGTGGATTCCAGCGGCTTCCATGTAGGAGTCGAGAGGCTCGAGAAGTCCGGAAAGTTCCTGTGCGCGAGCGGCCTGCGTGGTGAGGATACAGGGCGCGTCGGATCCCACCATGCGCGTCTTGACCTTGGTCCAGTAGTCGTTGAAGGACGGACCGTCGAAGGTCAGGGTGAAGTTCGGGTCCTTCTCCTTGGCGGCGTCCACGAAGGACTGCCACTGGGCGCGGTCGTTCTCCGTGGACACCCACGTGTACATCTGGTGGACCCAGTCGCCGCCGGAGCCACCCGCCGAGGATCCGCCCGAACCGCAGGCGCCTGCGAGTAGCGCACCCGTGGGGCAGTCCAATATGTGCCGTCTCTCGTCATTGAAATTGACAGGACAACTGTACCAGCGTATCCCCGGGACCAACAAGCGGAAGGTCACGCACTGAAGGAGGCCCAACGCGCGCCCTCGCCCGTGTCAGGCGGCCCATTCGCGCAGGTGAGAGCCGTGATGGCCGATCCACAAAAGGCCTGTCAATCGTCCATGACCCGCAAGACTCACTCGGGGGCATCTCCTCCCCCGGGGGACGTCTCTGCCCTCCCCAGCGCGCCTCGCAGCGCCTCGTCCAGCGGCGCGGCACCACCGAGGGCGTCTTCCAGCTCGTCAAGCGAGAAGTGGGAGGGACCCGCCAGGAAAGCGACCATCGCCCCCACCTCCTCTGGGCCCACCCCCGTGCGGGCCGCCCATGCGCGCCGGTACAGGCGCAGCTGGGTGACGAAGTAGGCGATCTTGTCGGGCTTCGTCGCCGCGGTGATCGGCGCCCCGCTCTTCCAATCGACCACCAGGAAACGCGGCCCCTGCTCGCCCACTCGCTCAAAGACGGCGTCGATGCGCCCCTGGACGGAGACGCCGCCCACCTCCACGGAGAAGGCCTCCTCGATCGCGACCGCCCGATAGCCCGCGAGGCGCGTGGCGACAAACGCGCGGAAGTTCGCGCGGAGTCGGTCGAGGCGGCCGCGTTCCCCCTCCGTCAGCAGGGCCTCGTCCGCGCCGTCCCCGCCCGCCAACGCGGCGTCCTCGCCGGTGGCAAGCTCGAAGGCCTCGGAGGCGGGATCCGCGGAGGCCAGGTGAAGTTCTCGCTCCACCCACGCATGGAACACGGTGCCGAGCGCGGACAAGGAGCTGGGCCTGGACGGCATGGGGCGACGCATGTCGCGCGCAAACTCCTCGCCATCGTGGAGGAGCGCCGAGACGGAGGTTGCGGGGACCCTCTCGGCCCACAGGTCCACGACCGGGGTCTCGAGCCCCAGGTGATATTCCTCGATCAGGGCAACCGTGTCCCTCACCGCGGGGTCGTCGCCCAGCTCGGCCAGGGCCTCGTACACGTCGTGGTCCCCGGCCAGGGCTCGGATCTGCGCCTCCACGGCCGCGGCCGCACCAGCCACCAGTCGACGCGAGGGACCCGGTTCCTCCGGGAAGGTCGCCGAGGCCACCGCGGCGCAACTCTGAGCGATCTCCTCGTCGTCGGGCTGCGGGGCGATCAGGCACGCCCCCGCCCCGGACACCGACTCGACCCCCAGGCCTCGCCAGTCCCCCCTGGCCCACACGCCGCGGTCATCGACGCGCGTCAGCGAATCATCGACCAGGTCCGGTGCCTGACCGAAAAGCTCGTCGCGTGCCTCCATCAGGTAGCGCGACGGCTGCCTCATCGCCGAACCCATCCGATAGATCCAGGAACCCACCAGGAGCTGGGCGCTACGCGCCCGAGTCATCGCCACGTACGCCAGGCGTCGCTCCTCGCGCTCTGCGTGCACGCCCAGGGCGCGACCGTAGTGTCCCTTCATCCACTTGGAGTACGCGGCGGAAGGCTTGGCCTCGCCCTCCACATCCAACGCGAAGGGCGGCAGGTCGGCGCGGTCCCCGCGCAGCGGGTGAGGCAACGCGCTCGCATCCGTCAGCCACGCGGAGTCGATCGGCGGCTCGTCCAGCCACGACACCGTCTTGCGCTTGTCGTGCGACGGGAAGACGCCGTCGCTCAAACCGAAGACGACGACGCAATCCCACTCGAGTCCCTTGGAGGCGTGGACCGTCATGATCTGCACGGCGCGCGGATCGGGTTCCCCCAGGGGTGCCTCGAGCCCGTCCTCGCGCTCGTCCGCCATGCGCAGGTAGGCGAGGAATGATCCCAGCGACGCTCCCGGCGTGTCCCTCTCGTAGGCGGCGGCCACCGAGATGAACTCATCCAATGCGGCGCGCCCACCCATCGACAGAGGATCGGCGATGACGTCGTCGAGGGTTCCCATGATGCGGATCGCGCGTTCCACCTGTTCCACGACGGTGCGCCCCACCCCCTCGCGCACGGCCCGCAGCCGCTCGCCCAGCAGGCGAACACGGCGCACCGCCTCCTCGCTGATCGCCGGACGTCCCTCGGCCGACCAGCCCGGCTGCGGGGGAGCATCCACCGCGTCGAGGAGGACCGCCTGGTGGGCGCTCGCGCCCTCCGCCCGAGCAAGGACGCGCGCCCAATCGCCCAGCGCCATCAGGTCCGCGGCCCCCAGGTCGATGCCCGCCAGGAGGCGCGCCAGCCACGGGGACGCACCCACGTCGTGGGCCAGCTCCAGCGCGGCGCGCACGTCTTGGACCGCCCCCTGGTCGAGCAGACCCCCCAGGCCCACGATCTCCGTGGGGATTCCCCCGTCCCGCAGCGCCGCGTCCACGTAGGCAAAGTCCTTGCGTCGCCTGCACAGCACGGCGACCGTGCGCCGCTTGCCGCCCTCGCCGGCCCGCGAGCGCATGCGCTGCACGAAGTCGACGACCACCCCCAGCGCGTCCTCGTAGGCGGGGGCGTAGGCGACCTCGACGCGTCCGTCTCCCGCTCCTCCGCGCGCCACCAGGATGGGCGACTGGGCGTTGAGCGCACGCTTGCCCTCCTGATAGGCGGCGACCTCGCGTAGGGGCGCGGCCACGCGGTTCGCGGCGTCCAGGATCGCCCGGTCGTTGCGCCACGCGGTGGACAGGGTGAGGGTCTGCTCCGGCGTGGCCGGGGCGGAGCAGAAGCGTTCGAGGAAGGACTCAAGGGACGAGGCCGAGGCCCCCCGCCACCCGTAGATCGCCTGATTCGGGTCGCCGACCGCGTGGTCGCCAAAGAGCATGGAGAGCAGGTCCATCTGGATGACGGACGTGTCCTGGAACTCGTCGAGCAGGACGGCGCGGAACTCCTCGCGCAGCGCCTCGCGGACCACCGGCGCCTCGCGGACGATGCGCGTGGCCAGGACCAGCTGGTCGGAAAAGTCCAGGAATCCCAGGTCCCGTTTGCGCTGCTGGTAGGCCTCGATGGGGCCGAGGAAGGCGATGCGACGACGGTTGGCGCGCAGGAGCCGCCTCGCGTCCTCGTTCGTGTCGCCCACCTGTTCCAGCTCGCGGCCAAACTCTTCGAGTGCCTCCCGGGCGCTGGAGACCGTGTAACCGTGCTCGGCGATCTCCCCGGCCAGGTGAAGGATCTGGGAGACGGCGCCCAGGGGCGTGAGTTCCTCATCGAGGTCGCTTGGCCACGCCTCGACGATCTGAAGCATCATGTCCAGCGCTCCGGCCTCGGAGAGCATCGAGAAGTCGGGGTCGATGCCGATGCGCATCCCGTGCTCGGAGACGATGCGTTCGGCGAAGGAGTTGTAGGTCAGGGACACCGGGTCCGCGTCCAGGCGCTCGCGCAGGTGAGGCATCGCCTCCGCGAGGAGGCGGATGCGCGCCCGCAGTCGGTCCCCCAGTTCCCCCGCCGCCTTGCGCGTGAAGGTCAGGCCCAGGATCGAGGCCGGCGTGAGGTCCGGGTGATTGGCCAGGAGCCACAGGACCCTCATCGACATGGTCTCCGTCTTGCCCGACCCGGCGCCCGCGACCACCAGGAGGGGACGGCGCGGGGATTCCACCACGCGCACCTGCTCGGGCGTCGGGGTCTTCGAGCGGTCAACGATCGCCTGGATCTGGGTGGCGCTCACGCTCATCGCGCTCTCCTGTTCCACGTCATTCCACCACCTTGCGGCCTCGCTCGCGTGCCGGGCACAGCCGGTCGAAGGAGCAGTATCGGCAGGCCTCCTGCGAGGGCCGTGCCTGGAAGTAGGGGCCGCGGGCGCCGAGAGCCACCTCGCGCACGCAATCGAGCCACTTCTCCAGGTCTTGCCCGCGCAGCGGTGGCTGATCCAGGATCTGCGGCTTCGCGCCGCCGAGCAGGGCGATGCGCGCGCCCGCGACCGATCGTCCCAAGGCGATGAGGGCCATCTGGTAGGCGGCCAGCTGCGGGTTGTCCCGCACGCTCGCCTTCGTGTAGCCGCCCTTGCCGGTCTTCAGGTCCGTGACGCGCACGCCCTCGTCGACGTGCTCGAGGCGGTCCATTCGGCCGCGGATGGTCACGCCCTCGACCGTGGCCTCCACCGTCTCTTCGACGTCGACGTCTCCGGGGACGCCCACGACGTAGCTGGCCAGGTTGTCGACGATCGCGTGTGCGCGCCTGTCGGCGACGCGGCCCGCCCACGTGTCCAGGTTGTAGCCCAGCTCGTCGATGCGAGCCTCGAGGGCCTCGGTCAGTTCCTCCGCGGTGCCGTGCGGGTTCTCCTCGGCGACCGCGTGCACGAGGGTTCCCAGGCTTGCCGCCGCGTTAGCCGTGCCTTCGGCCCCCACCGTCGTGAGGAACCACCTGAGGGGGCACACCAGCGCGCGTTCGAATTGCGAGGGGGACAGCACGATGTCGCCCCGGTAGTCCCGGGCGCACGTGGGGGTTCCGCCCGCGCCCAGCCAGCGGTGAGGCTGAGCCGAGGCGATGCCCTCGCGCGCCAGCAGGGCCAGGAGGGTGGCCGCCAGATCGGCGTCCGCCGGGTCGTCGGGGGCTGCCGCGCGCGCACGCAGGTCGGCGATGTGTCCGGACAGTGACAGGGGCGCGTCCACCGGATCCACGGGTACCAGGTCGCCGACGCGGGGAGTGCCCGCCAGGCGAGCCACCAGGTCGAAGAAGACGGAGGGTGCGGCGTCCTCCGCGCGCACGGCACCGGCGTGGACGACGCGCCGAGCCCTCGTCACGGCCGCGACGAAGAGCCGGTACTCGTCATCGAGCACCGCGGCGCGAGCGGCCCGCACGGAATCGATGAGTTCTTCGCGGCCGTCCTCCCCCACACTGGTTCGTCCCGCGCCCGCGTCCGCCAGCAGGTCTGCGCGCAGGATCCGGTCGCGCAGCCGCAGGTTTGGCCACGCCCCGTCCTGCAGGCCGGCGAGGACGACGACCTCCCAGTGGCGGCCCATCGCCTGGGCGGGGGTGAGGACCTCGACGCCCGCGGGCCGCACGCCCACGCGTGAGATCGTGTCGATGGGGACCGTGCCCGAGGCCAATTCGGCGGCGAATTGCGCCGCACTTGTGGCGGGGTTGCGCTGCTGCCACACGTCGGCGACGCGCAGGAGGGCGACGACGGCGTCCAGCTGGTCGTCGTACCACCCCGAGGACTCGTCCGACGCGATCGCTCGGGAGCGCCACTCGTCCGCGACGCCGGCGGCCTCCCACAGCTCCCACAGGCGTTCCTGCGGGCGGTCGCTGCCGTTCATTCCCAGGTCCCACAGGCGCGAGGCGACCTCGAGTGGCCGCGCGAGCGCGCTTGCGGCGCGGGCGCGCTTGCCTCCGGCCCGCTCGGCCTCCTCGATGGTGGGGCGCCAGGTGCGCGGGTCGGCCACGAGGTCGGCCGACGTCAGCGGGATCGGCGCCACCGGGTCGCCGTCCTCCTCGGCCGCCTGGGTGCGCGCGGCGTTCAGGCGGCGCAGCAGGCGGCGCGTGGCCAGGGGGTCGGCGCGAACGAGGGGCGAAGGCAGGAGGCGCTCGGCCAGCTCGCGGCGGGCCTCGTCCGTGCCCGTGGAGCCCGTCGGCACCGTGATGAGGTCGAGGAGGAGGCGCGTCGTGGGCTGGCTGGCGAAGTCGAAGGCCCGCCCGCCGCCGGCCAGGGGAACGCCGCCGCGCGCCAGGTAGCGGCGCGTCTCGGCGACCATGGATGCGCTGCGCACGATAACGGCCTGGTCCGCGAAGTCGATGCCGTCGTGCAGGTGGTGGGACCGCAGCGCGCGAGCGATGAGGGCGCCCATCTGCGAGGGCGTTGCCCCCAGGTGCGTCACCAGGCCTCCCCGGGGCGCGTCGTCGCCGACCCGGGCGTTGCGGCGGGCAGGCGAGCCGGATTGGGTGATGCGCGAGCATGCCTGCCGGGCGAGCTCGCGCACCGGCGCGGACATCGCGTACACCTGGCCGAGTTCACGGATGTCCACGCGAAGGAGGGAGGCGAGGCGGCGGTCGAGGTGCGGCTCGCCGCCCCGGTATCCGGCGACCGCGACGTCCGAGTCGGAGAAGGCAACGATCCGAGCCCCCTTCTCGCGGCACGCCGCGAGAAGGGTCAGCGTCGAGGGCGTGCAGTCCTGGAGGTCGTCGACGACGACGAGGTCGGGCACCGGACAGGGAGCCTGCACCCCGCGCGTGGGGGCCTCGCTCTGCCAGGAGCGGATCAGGTCGGCGGCGAGGGACTGGATGCGCGACAGGTCCACGCGCAGGGTCCCCGAGTATTCGGGGCTGCGCTCGGGTCCCTCTTCGAGGGCGGCAACGATGGCGCCCGCGGCCTCCCATTCGGGTCTGCAGAACCTGCCCCCCGCCTCGGCCAGCGACGCCGCGTTCATCCCGGCCTCCCCCGCGCGGGCGACCAGGTTTCGCAGCTCCGCGCGGAAGGCGGGCATGGCGCGCATCTGGGGGCCGATCTCACTCGGCCAGGGAGCGTCCACGGTCTCGAGAAGCTGGGCGAGCATCTGGTCCTGGGAGGATCCCGTCACCAGCTCGACCCCGTCGAGGGGAACGGCGCGCTGGGTGCGCCAGGTGGCCACCACCTGGTAGGCGAAGGAGGCGGGGGTGCGGCAGGGGCGCACCGCGTCGGGCGCGAGGGCCTGCGCGCGGGGGGTGAGCAGGTCGGCGCGAGCGCGGTCAGGGGTGAGGATCACGGCCGAGCGTCCCGCAGCGTTCTCCGCCTCGAATGCCGCGAGCGCGCACGTGCTGCGCCCCGAGGAGGGGGCGCCCCGGGCGACGACGTCGCCGACCCGCGAGGCGCGAAGGACCTCCGCCTGCTGGGGGTTCAGCTCGGGCAGCCGCCACCACGAGGCGGGGCGCGCACGCAACCTGACCTTGATTTCGCTCATGACGCAATACTGGCAGACACCGCTGGCATCTGTGACACATATGATGGTGGTGACGGCTTTTTCCAGCAAGGAGCATTCATGGAGATTTTCATCGGGATTCGTGACAACACCCGCCAGCTCGCCCTCGACGTTGACATGAGCGAGAGCGAACTCGTGTCGAAGGTCAACGAGGCGCTCGCCTCAGCCAACGGCCTCCTCGACCTCACCGGCTCCAAGGGGCAGCGTCTCCTCGTTCCCACCCGCGCCCTGGGCTACGTGCAGATCGCCAGCAAGAACGAGCGCCGCGTCGGTTTCGCGATCGGCTGACCCCGAGGGCGACGAGGCCGGGAGCAAAGTCCTCGCAGCCGCCCGGCACCGGCCTGACGCTCGAACGCGCGAGGCCGCCACGCGTGGCCGAAGCTAGGCCTTGAGGTGGATGTCGCGCATGCGCTCCCCGTGGCGCGCGATCACGTACTCCGTGATCGCGTCCGCGTTCTCCGGGGTGGCCGCCAGCGTCGGGTAGGTGAACAGGGTTGCTCGCACCAGACCGAGGGCCTCGCCGGCGACGCGCCGACCCCACAGGGACAGGCGAGCCGCGAGCTGCGGGTCCTCCTCGATTCGCGGCCCGAGGTGCGCGCGCACCCAGTGTCCCTGCTCGAAGGGCCACACGTCCTCCATGCCCTCGAAGAGGTTGTGTGTCTGGGCGACGCGCAACATCATGTCTCCGAGCATGCCGCGCGTAATGAAGGTCTTGACGCTGCGCTCGGCGAAGGTCGTGGGGCGCGTGCGCGCGTCCAGGTCATCGTAGGTTCGAGAGAAGACCTCGGCGGCGGCCATCAGGTCGAATCCGCGGTGCTGGCTCCACACCTCAAGCTGGCGATACAGGGCGTAGCACTGGGCGGACATGCGGGCGTGTTCGACGTGGGCCTCGAAGGACGGTGCCTGCTCGCCGTCCTTGGCCAGGCGAGTCATGAACGCCAGCGAGGAATAGGCGAGAATACCGACGACGTCGGCGTCTTCGGCGGGAACGGGAACGTAGTCGTGTGCCATGACTCCAGCATAGTGCCTGACGGCGCCGCGTGAGCCGCATTCCGCCCCCGCAAGCACCCCCGACACGGCCGCTCTGTGACCATCCCCTCCCCCGCTATTGCGGTCGGCACGGTTACACTGAACAGCGACCAATCAAAGACCGGTCGCATTCTTGACTCTTCACACGGAGGCGCGGACGTGCATCCCCGCGCCAGGCAATGCGCGATCGGCACCGACCCCAACCCCGGAAGAGTCCGGGAGACAAGGTAGATCGTGACCAACACGAGCATTGAGGCCACCGTGCCCACCCCCGACAACGACGCAACCGACCAGGCCAGCGGCACCCAGGTGCCCGCCGACGCCTCGCCCGTCGAGTACTCGGCGGGGGTCGTGCGCCTGGGCAACATCCACCCCGAGGCCCCGGCGCAGGAGGAAGCCACCCCCGACATTACCGACAAGGGTGACGAGGACCTGGACAAGAAGTCTTTCGCCGACTTTGGCGTCACCGACCCCATCGTTGACGCGCTCGAGGATAAGGGAATCACGCACCCCTTCCCGATTCAGGCGCTGACCCTGGGGCCCGCGCTGGATCGCCACGACATCATCGGCCAGGCCAAGACGGGCACCGGCAAGACTCTCGGCTTCGGCATCCCGGTCCTGGAGGATGTCATCGCTCCCGACGAGGAGGGCTACGAGGACCTGCTCAACCCGAACAAGCCCCAGGCCCTCATCATCCTGCCGACACGCGAGCTCACCAAGCAGGTCGCTCAGGACCTGCGCGACGCCGCGAAGTACCTGTCCACCCGCATCGTGGAGATCTACGGCGGCGTCGCCTTCGAACCCCAGATCGAGGCTCTCACGCGCGGGGCCGACATCGTCGTGGGTACTCCCGGGCGCCTCATCGACCTGCTGCGCAAGGGGCACCTGCACCTGTCCGGCGTCGAGACCGTCGTCCTCGACGAGGCCGACGAGATGCTGGACCTGGGCTTCCTGCCCGACGTGGAGACGCTGCTCGGCCGGGTACCCGAGAACCGCCACACCATGCTGTTTTCCGCGACGATGCCCGGACCGGTGGTCGCCCTGGCGCGCCGCTTCATGGTTCACCCCACGCACATTCGCGCGCAGGATCCGGACGATCAGAACCAGACCGTGAACACGGTCAAGCAGGTCATCTACCGGGTTCACGCCATGAACAAGGTGGAGGTCGTGGCCCGCATCCTGCAGGCCGAGGGGCGCGGCCGCACCGTGATCTTCTGCCGCACCAAGCGCACGGCGGCCCGCCTGGGCGAGGATCTGACGGCCCGCGGCTTCGCGGTGGGCGCGCTGCACGGGGACCTGGGGCAGGGCGCACGCGAGCAGGCGCTGCGCGCGTTCCGCAAGGGCAAGGTGGATGTCCTGGTTGCCACGGACGTGGCCGCACGAGGCATTGACGTCGACGACGTCACCCACGTCATCAACTACCAGTGCCCCGAGGACGAGAAGATCTACATTCACCGCATCGGGCGCACGGGTCGCGCCGGGAATTCGGGGACGGCGGTGACGTTCGTGGATTGGGACGACACACCGCGCTGGTCGCTCATCTCCAAGGCCCTGGGCCTGGGCGTGCCGGATCCGCTCGAGACCTACCACACGTCCCCGCACCTGTTCACCGACCTGGACATTCCGGAGGGCACGACGGGGCGTCTCCCGCGCGCCAAGCGTACGCGCGCCGGCCTGGATGCGGAGGTCTTGGAGGACCTGGGCGGTTCGTCTCCTCGCCGCGAGGGTCGAGGCCGTGGCGGCCGTTCGGGCTCACGTGGCGGTCGCGGGCGTTCCGCACGCAGCGGCGATTCCGGTCGTTCTTCGCGCGGCTCGCGGGCGCGCGGATCCCAGGACGGGGATCGCACGCTGAACGCCGGTAAGGGCGGCCGCTCCGATCGCGGGACGAGGGGCCGCGGGCGCGGCGAGCACTCGCCGCGCGCGTCCGCCGAAGGCGCCTCCGGCTCCGCTGGTTCTGCGCCCGCCGAGCGCGCACCCCGCACTCGCAAGCGCATCCGCCGCCGCAAGGGCGGCGAGTGAGGCGCTCGCTCTGCGGGGCTGGCTACGGGGCGATGCGTTAGTCCCCTCCCCCGCCCCTGCTGCGCAAGTTAACCCACCTAGCGGAACGTGGGCGGCGGTGCCCATGCGCCACTAGGTGGGTCAACGCGCACATCGGTGGGTTAGGACTGCCATCTAGTGGGCGAGCATGCCACCTGGCGCACGTGTTGCCCGGCACGCCTGGCCCCGTCGCTGACCGTGCGTGTCTGCGGATCACTGGGCAACAGCTGCGCCGCGCGGATGGGCAATGAGTGGGTTCGCAGCCGGCCGTCGAGTGCGTTAACCCGCAATCCCGGGCTGTTTCTCGTCAAGGGGCTTGCGGGCACGCGCTGCCGCATGGCTCACTCGTCGAGCCCCACCGAATTTGCCCGCCGCTTCATGGGCGAGAAGCGCTTCCCTCGAGGACGACTGTGGCTCACGGTGGCACTCGGCGGTTACCGTGCAAAAACATGCGACGGCTCACTGGCGAGCCGGGCGGAAGCTGAAACACCCAGATGATGATTACAGCGTATTCTTATTGTTTCGTGTCGGTTCTTGGCGTATGGTGGTGTGTAAGGGCGCGGTCCCGG
>ERZ773006.665-NODE-665-length-14452-cov-47.7972_pt1 | contig 14452 bp, 17 predicted proteins | sample MGYA00580843_ERZ773006 | MGnify/ENA primary metagenome ERZ773006 (study PRJEB29015, sample SAMEA2738011) | human oral metagenome | biome: human oral; feature: human-associated habitat; material: dental | place: China | collected 2052 ... | reverse complement strand
ATAAGAACAGGAAGGATTGAAAAATCAACCTTCAAAAAGTCTGCTGCTGGAATCAATGGAAATGAAAAATAAAGTAACAAGAATGAAACTGCGGATAAAATGGCAATGTAAGCCAATTTACGTGTGTTTGTCATAAAAAAATTCCTCCAAATTTTAACAATTTGAAAGAAGTTCCCAATGGATTTGCCTATGCCAAAAAAGCCTACGCAAAAAGACTGGTCTTCTTCCATCCAGACTGTACTGTCGGTTGAGGAATCACACCTCATCAGCTTGCGCTCGCGGACTTATCCAAAGAATCACCGCCGGTCGGGAGTTTCACCCTGCCCTGAAGACCCTTTAAGGATAACATAAAAAGACCTTGGTGACAAGGTTCTTAATTTATGGATTTCTAATCTATTGATAGTCAATAACTATAATTATTATTTTAAGACAAAATGAAGTATCTATTTTAATTTATCATGTTTGTAACGGTGACTCAGCTCCAAACCCTCAAACTGCTGCTGGCGAAGAGCTTCATAAACAATCATGCAAACCGTATTTGAGACATTAAGACTACGGACATGTTCATCATTCATCGGAATACGAATAGCTTTTTCAGAATGCGCACGCATAAAGTCCTCAGGTAGGCCTGTATCCTCACGACCGAACATAAAATAGTGATCCTCACCATCAGCATAGGCCTCTTCTGAATAAGTCTTATCCGCAAACTTCGTTACTAGATGCAAACGACCAGCATGATTTTTAGACATAAAATCAGCTAAATTGTCATAATAAGTGATATCAAGCTTATCCCAATAGTCCAGACCTGCTCGCTTCATCTTCTTGTCATCAATTGGAAATCCCATAGGTCGAATGATATGGAGGGGGCTATTGGTTGCTGCACAGGTACGTGCAATATTTCCAGTGTTTTGTGGAATACGAGGTTCAAACAAGACAATATGATTACGTGACATCTGACTTCTCCTAGACATAAAAAATACCATGTCGCCCGGAGTCAAGCTCAGCAGACGACATGGTTGTGGACATTCATTAGCTTAAATCATGACAGGTTAGATTTAAAATAACGAATCGTTGAGTATATTTTAGCACTTTGGCTGTAAAAGTCAACACTATTAGCAGAAAAAATTACTATTTTTGACGTCGTCACCTTTTTTACAGGAATAACCTATAAAGGTAGCTGAAAAGGATGATTTTTCGGCCAAAATAGAGTATCATAGTAGTGATTATTTGGAGGTAACTCATGCGTATTATTGTCGTAGGTGCTGGTAAAGTCGGTACAGCACTCTGTCGTTCTCTTGTTGCTGAGAAACACGACGTTATCTTAATTGAAGAAAAGGAAGAGGTCCTCAAACGCCTCAGTAAACGCTACGATGTTATGGGCTTTGCTGGAAACGGGGCAAATTTCAAGATTTTGGAACAAGCCGAGGTTAGTAACTGCGATGTCTTTATCGCTATGACTGATAAAGATGAAGTAAACATGATATCAGCAGTTCTGGCAAAACAAATGGGTGCTAAAGAAACTATCGTTCGTGTACGTAACCCAGAATATTCTAATGCTTATTTCAAAGACAAAAATTTCCTCGGATTCTCATTAGTAGTTAACCCTGAACTTTTAACAGCTCGCTATATTGCCAACACAGTTGAATTTCCAAACGCCCTATCAGTTGAAACTTTTGCAAATGGACGCGTTATTCTTATGGCATTTAAGGTCACTGAAACAAGCCAATTGTCTGGTATGACTATGGAACAATTTCGTAAGAAATTCGGTAACATCTTAGTTTGTACAATTGATCGTCAAGGAGACCTTATCATTCCCGACGGGAATGCTACCATGCAAGCTGGGGATAAGATTTATGTAACTGGTAAACGTGTTGATATGGCACTTTTCCACAGTTATATCAAACCCAAAAGTATCAAAAAACTTTTGTTGATTGGTGCTGGACGTATCTCCTACTACTTACTGAATATCTTAAAAAACAACCGTATTAAGGTCAAATTGATTGAACATAAAATGGACCGTGCGCAAACCTTTAGTCAAGTATTCCCTGAAGTTTCCGTTATCTTAGGTGATGGTACTGCTAAAGACCTTCTTCTTGAAGAGAGTGCAGCTAGTTATGATGCTGTTGCTACTCTAACTGGAGTAGATGAGGAAAATATTATCACCTCTATGTTCCTTGAAAGTATTGGTATTCAAAAAAACATTACCAAGGTCAACCGTACCAGTCTTTTAGAGATTGTCGATACACGTGATACAACAACAATTGTCACACCTAAGAGTATTGCTGTTGATACCGTTATGCACTTTATTCGTGGTCGCTATAACGCCAAAGACTCCAGTCTTGATGCACTTCACCACGTAGCTAATGGCCGTATTGAGACCTTACAATTCCAAATTAAGGAAAACAACAAGATCGCTGGGAAGAAACTTTCTGAACTTAATTTTGCTCATGGTGTCCTTATTGCTGCTATCATCCGTAATGGAAAAGCCATCTTCCCAACTGGAGAAGATACATTAGCAATTGGTGATAAAATCGTGGTCGTTACTCTCTTGCAAAACGTGACCCACATTTACGACCTGTTGAAGAGGTAAGCTGCCATGAATCGATCTATTGTACGTTTTCTCATTTCTAAACTGCTCCTCATTGAAGCTGGACTCTTAGTTGTTCCACTCATAGTGGCTCTTATTTATCAAGAAGATGCCAAGGTATTTGCCAGCATTTTGGGGACTATGGCGATTCTCCTTTTTATCGGAGTACTTGGTACTCTCTTTAAACCTAAGAACTACCACATTTACACCAAAGAAGGAATGCTCATTGTAGCCCTCTGTTGGGTACTTTGGTCATTCTTTGGGGGATTACCATTTGTTTTTTCTGGGCAAATCCCAAGTGTCATCGATGCCTTCTTTGAGATGAGTTCAGGTTTTACAACCACGGGAGCTACTATTCTCACAGATACTGGGGTGTTGACCCATTCTCTCCTCTTTTGGCGAAGTTTCGCCCACCTAATTGGAGGGATGGGGGTACTGGTCTTTGCTCTAGCCATCATGAACAACAGTAAAAATGGTCACCATGAGGTTATGCGTGCAGAGGTGCCTGGTCCAGTCTTTGGTAAGGTTGTTGCCAAGCTCAAAAATACAGCTCAAATTCTTTACATCATCTATTTGACCATGTTCGTTATTTTTGCTGTTATTCTCTGGCTTTGCGGTATGCCGGTCTTTGATAGTATCATCACTGCTATGGGGGGTGCAGGTACCGGTGGATTTGCAGTCTATAATGACTCTATCGCCCACTATAACAGCGATTTAATTACTTATGTGGTTACAGTTGGTACCCTACTATTTGGCGTTAACTTCAACTTGTACTTCTATATCCTGCTCCGCAAAATCAGATTCTTCTTCCAAGATGAAGAGCTACGTACCTATCTTACGATTGTTGCGGTATCAACAAGTTTAATTATCCTCAATATTTTTGGTGTTTACCACAGTTTAGCTGACTCGTTTAAATACTCATTCTTTGAAGTGTCAACGATTATCACAACGACGGGATTTGGTCTAACAGATATTACCAAATGGCCACTCTTTTCTCAGTATATCCTACTCCTCCTGATGTTTATCGGGGGGTCGGCAGGTTCTACAGCCGGTGGTTTCAAGGTTATACGTGCTATGATTATTGCTAAAATTGCACGTAATCAGACCTTGGCTAGCCTCTATCCTAACCGTATCCTATCCCTACACATTAATGGAAGTGTTCTTGATAAAGAAACACAGCATAGCGTTCTTAAATATTTGGCTGTATATGTGTTGATCATACTAAGTCTAGTTACGATCCTGTCCTTAGATAATCAAAATTTCTTAATTGTAACAAGTGCTGCTGCTTCAACATTTAACAATATTGGACCTTTACTTGGGACAACTGATAGCTTCGCTATTTTCAGTCCTTTGTCTAAGCTTATCATGGGATTTGCTATGATTGCTGGACGCTTGGAAATTTATCCTTTATTACTCCTATTCCTACCAAAAACTTGGTCAAAAATTTAAGCATAGAAAAACTCCTTTGAATTCATTTATCCAAAGGAGTTTTATTACGTTTTAGACTAAAATAATCTGGTACTGGATCATCACCAGTCTCTGATAGGGGATGGCATCTTAAGATACGGGCGATTCCCATAATAATTCCCTTTAAACCATGTTTTTCTATTGCTTGAATCATATAGACTGAGCAAGTTGGACGAAAACGACAAGACGGTGGAAACAGGGGAGAGATCCATCTCTGATAAGCCTTTACTAACGCAATCAGAAACTTCTTCATCATTTAACCTTGTTAACAGCAACGTTATGAAGCTGACTAATTTCTTTTTTGTTTAGACGGCGTGACTCCCCTGGACGTAACCCTGTCAAATCTAGGGTACCAAAACGGGTACGCGACAACTTATCAACAAGCAAACCTACTGATTCAAACATTTTCTTAACCTGATGGTTACGCCCTTCATGAATCGTCAACTCAACGACTGATCGGTTCTTTTCATGATCCACCTTGATAATATTGTAACGGGCCGGCTGGGTTTTTTTACCATCAAGCACCACACCACGAATTAAAGGACGAAGATTTTCCTTGGTCGCAATACCTTTAACACGCGCCAAATAAACCTTATCAATCTCATTACGTGGGTGAATCATTTTATCGGTAAAGTCGCCATCGTTAGTTAAAATAAGAAGGCCAGTCGTATCCCAATCAAGACGACCAACAGGATAGATACGTTCCTTAACGTGGGGCATTAGGTCAATCACCGTCTTACGATTTTTCTCATCAGATACTGAAGAAATAACCCCGCGTGGTTTATTAAGAAGGTAGTATACCTTTTCTTCATTGTAAATTGGGCTTCCATTTACCTCGACAATGTCGCCATTTTTGACAATTGTTGCCAATTCCGTAACTGTCTTACCATTTAAAGTCACACGGCCTTCTTTAATCAATTCCTCAGCTTTACGACGACTAGCCACACCAGCGTGGGCAATATATTTATTAATTCGCATTCTTTTTCTACAGCTTAAGCTGTATCCTTTCTACCTAGCATCTCTGCTATGTTTCTTTATTTTTTAATGATTAGCTTCAACAAGGTTTACTCTTAATTATCCAAGTCCTCAAGATCTTCTGAAGCATCTTCCCTAAAGAGACTCGTTTCTTGCTCTTCAAGTTCTAGTTGATCAATGGCCACAAGTTCGTCTAAACTGTTAATTCCCATATAATCTAAGAAATAATCAGTTGTCGCATATAGGTTAGGACGACCCACAGCATCCTTTTTACCAGCCTCTCGAATGAGATCAAACGCCTGAAGCTTGGCAATAGCGCCGCTGGAATTGACACCTCGAATGTCATCAACTTCAGCGCGAGTAATGGGCTGTTTATAAGCAACTATAGAAAGTACCTCGAGACTCGCTCGGGATAGACTTTGGTTAATTGGCGTTTTAGAATAGTCACGCAGAAGACTTGCAAAATCAGGCTTAGTCACGATCTTATAGGTATTTGACGATTCCAATAAACAAAGAGCCGTGTCCTCATCTGCCTCATACTTAGCTTGCAATTTTTCCAAGGACTGAGTCAGTCCCGTTACTGGCATTTCCAAGAGCTGTGCCATATTCCTTAGACTAAGACCATCTTCACCAGCCACAAAAAGTAGGGCTTCTAATCGTGCTAAGTGACTACTCATTTGTCCATTCCTTTCTTAGAGTGATTGTTCCAAAAATTGTTTCCTGTTGTACCGAGATTCGATGTACCTTAATCAATTCAAGAGTTGCCAAAAAGAGGGTGATTACTTGATTCATATCTTTAGCATCGGTGAAAAGTTCATCTAAATGTAGCTCATTTTTTGAGCCAAATGCTTCCTCAATAATCAGCATCATATCTTCAATTTTATAATCGTCACGCGCAATAGTCGTGTGATTTCGGCGAATTTCTTCTTGCTTTTCAGCCATGATTTTTGAAAAAGCCAAGAAAATGTCTTGAATGGTCTTATCCTGATTCAACGTCACATCTTCATAAACCAATTCAACTTTTGGTTTTGAAAAATACTGAGCTCGTACCTCATGCTGCTTAGCTAACTCTTGACTAGCTGCTTTGAAGCGTGCATACTCTTCCAATTGACTCAAGAGCTCTAGCTCAGGATCATCTGCTTCAGGCTCAGCCTCCACCACTGTAGGCAGAAGCTTACGACTCTTAATCAGCATAAGCTGACTAGCCATAAGCATATATTCCCCAGCAACTTCAAGCTTCATGGCTTGCAAGGTTGCCAAATAAGCCAAATATTGCTCGATAACCTCAACAATGGGAACATCGTAAATATCTACCTCATACTTAGAAACCAGATGGAGCAACAAATCCAGTGGCCCCTCAAAATCTTTTAACTTAATATCCATTAGGTTTTATAGTATTTCTCCAAGGTCACTGGACTTTTTAGCCCGAGTAAACGAGCAAGTTCAAAGGCGCCCGTTCCCTTTTCAATCTGTCTAAGAATAAATTGCTGGCGTAAGACTTGGGCAGTTACCCCCGATAAGCCACAGTCACTAACATAAGTCTGGATTTGCTTATACAGCCATTGTCGGGTATAGACCTTACCCAAAAGCAAGCCCTGGCTGTTGACATCTTTAATAGCCAACAAATACTGCTTCACATCTGCTTCAAGTCTGAGAACACGCTTAGTGCTTCCCTTGGCCACAGTTACAACACCAAAATCCAAGTCAATGTCAACCCAGTCCAACTCCAAAATCTCTGAAGGTAAGAGTCCCAACTCTAGAATCAGCAGACAAGACAGCTTACCAACCCCTTCACGCCCCTCGTAAAGAGATGAAAGATTCAGTATTCGCAACTTATCCTCCTGAGAAGGTAGTATTACTGTCTCTGATAGTTTGAAAAATTTCGTTAATTCACCCTTTTGATAGAGGTATAGCAAAAATTGATTGACCGCAGAGCGCTTACGCTTTTGTACGGATGGCTTCCATTCCTTCAGTTGGTTTTCATAGAGCTTGAGACTAGTTTGATCAATTTGTCCTGAGATCGCCGTTGCAAACTGCTTAAGATCATAAGCATAAGCTTGCTTTGAACTCTCCGAAATAACCTTAGTAGCCAGAAAATCAGTGATCTGAGTTGTCAGTTGTTTTTGGAATGATGATATAGTCATGTGTAAAGTCATGTAAGAGGCTATTAACCGCCTTTAGAATCGATTTTCGTGTAATAATCCCTTTAAAAATACCTTGGCTGTCAACCACAGGAAGGAAAGGATTATTAACTAGCTTATGCATTACCTCATTTAGATTGGCATTATCTTCCACTGTTTCCACGACATCTGATGTCATCGGACCGATATCACGGTTAACCATCTCCCACTCTTGCAAGTTATGTTCATCTTGATAACGTTTAATATCCGTCAAAGATATGGTCCCAAGATAATGCTTATCCTTAGTCAAAACGGGAACGCGCGAATAACCATTGCTTGTCAAAAGCAAAACCACATGATTAGCGTTGTGGCTATCAATAAAAATAGCAACCTGATCTGATGGGATCAAATAATTATCTAAGCGAGCCAACAAAAAATCTTCAAATTCTTTAGCAATCATCGTTCAAATTCCTGTGTAAGTTCTGAATAAAGTTCATGGTCACGTGTGTAATATTCCACACGAATCTTTGCATCGTTTATAATCACCTTAGCATAGAGTTTCTCATGGATTGGGCCACGTGGCTGTGAAACAGAACCTGGATTGATATACACTGTCTTACCATTTCGCCAAGCTGCTGCCGCATGTAAATGCCCATATAGACAGATATCAGCATCCTCTTGTTGCGCCCAAAGATCTAACTTGTCCCAGGTAAAATTAATGCCATAGAGATGACCATGTGTTTGTGCAATAATCACATCTCCAAGTTTAACGACCAAACGTTCTGGATAACCTGAATCATAATCACAGTTGCCACGAACTACATGGATACCTTTCCAAACAGGATCACTTGATTCTAACTCCGAATCTCCGTTGTGGAAAATGGCATCCACCTTTCCTTGATAACGATTTTTTATATCTACTACAATGTCACGTTCTCCATGGGAGTCGCTCATTACGATTATTGTTTGTTCTGCCATGCTGGGAAGACCTCCATAAGTTTCTTAACAGCTTGTCCACGATGAGATTGTTCATTTTTCTCTTCTGCAGAAAGCTCTGCTGCTGTCCTACCCGTATTACCAACTAAGAAAAGGGGATCATAACCAAAACCATTGTCACCTTTAGGTTCTCGGCCAATATAGCCTTTCCAGTCTGCATCAACCACCAAACTATCACGTCCAGGTGCTGCAACAACTAAAGTTGTATGGAACTGGGCTGAACGTTTGTTATCATCAAGTACCATAGCAAGTTCATGCAGTAACTTAGCATTATTTTCAGCATCGGTAGCTTCTAGACCCGCAAAACGAGCAGACCACACACCTGGCAAACCTCCAAGAACATCTACCTGCAAACCTGAATCATCTGAAAGAACCATCTTACCAGTTAATTCCGAAATAGTTTCCGCCTTCAATCGTGCATTTTCTTCAAAGGTCATACCCGTTTCAGCAACTTCAGGAAGATCTGGATAATCATTAAGATTTTCTACCTTAATACCAAGCTTTTCAAAGAGTTCCCGAAACTCCTTGGTTTTTCCTTCATTGCGTGTCGCAATCAACAAAACATCACCAAAGTCTGATTTATTGTCAGAACCAAAGAAATCATCCAAGGAGATACCTTCTCTAGGTACGTGGACATAGAGAAGCTTATCCCCCTCACTTACAAGCAAGGCCCCTTGATGTTGTGTAACAGCTAAGTCCCGACCAGTTTCCTCTTTCAAGCAATCCAAAATAAAGGATACTAGGCGAAGGTCTGAAGAATGTTTAGCAATATGTAACTGAAAGTCACTAACAGCCAAAACGTTAGTCAAAGCTTGGAAAAAGTCAACAAATTGTTCGTAAGCCTCATCGCCACCAAAACAAGTCAAGTGATTATAGCTTCCAAAACTAGCCAAGTACCAGTCTTGATCATCCTTATATTCAAAAATTGATTTAGTCATTTTCTAACTCCTTGTCCAAATCTACATGTTGGACAGTAACTTCCTCACCCAGCCACTGTTCAGCAATTTCTTTAAAACCAAGCACACTAGCTGTGGTGTAGTATTCTTCCGTCTTGTCTTCGACCTCACGACTACGGTTAATCTCAAAGTAATTGAGCAAGACAGAAACATCACGAACAGTTTCAGCTCCGCTATCAATTAATTTGACACTTGGTCCCATAACATTCTGAATAATCGGTCGTAAAAGTGGGTAGTGGGTGCAACCCAAAACCAAGGTATCTACCTTATCAACTAAAGGAGCCATGCTTTCATAGACAATCTTTTTAGCCACACTTGAATTAATTTCATTGGATTCAACAATTGGGGCAAAACGGGGACAGGACAAACTCAGGACATTCATTTGTGGCGCCAGACGCTTAATTTTTTGCTCATAGATATTAGATGCAATTGTCATAGGAGTACCAATGACACCAATTTGACCAGACTGGCTAGACTTAATGGCAGCACTAGAACCAGGCAAAACCACACCTAGTACTGGAATGTCCAAAGCCTCTTTAATTTCCTCCCAAACTACTGCTGTCGCCGTATTGCAAGCAATAACAATCATCTTTACGTCTTTAGTCAGGAGAAATTTAACCAACTGCCATGTATATTCCCTGATTTGTCCTGCTGGTCTAGGACCATATGGAGCCCTAGCAGAATCACCAATATAAACAATAGACTCGTGAGGCAACTGACGTTTAAGCTCACGTACTACCGTCAGGCCTCCGACACCAGAATCCAAAAATCCTATAGGTCGATTATCCATCTTGCCTCCTTATCCCCTTACATTACATGTAAAAAGCTGAGATTCACGTCCCAGCTCCCCACCATTATTTTTTCTTGCTATCTGCAAGTGCTTGTTTTTGTTGTTTAATAATCTGATTATATGTTTGACGCACTTTGGCTTCATTAGGCTTTTGGCCTGCTGCAGACATCATTGTACGAACAGCGTCCACATTCAAACGAGGATTTTCAGCTAATTCTTTCTCAATTTGTTTGCGGGCAAAGTATGCGCCTCCATAAAAGCCACCCAAAAGGGCTACAAAAACAAGAATAATCCAAAGGACGGTGTTCATAAATTTAATTCTCCTATAACGTTGATCTACCTTATATTATAGCAAAAATAGGCCTTACTGACAAATAAGACGTTAGTTTCTTAACGAGTCCGCAAAAAAATTACTTCTCTAAAATACTAATAAAATGAGAGTTTCAGCTTCTTTTGCTTACAACTGCGAAATACTTGTAAGATTTCCGGGAAAAAATTAGGTTTTTATATAAGCCTTGAAATTATTATGTTTATATAAAGGGGGTCATTTATGCTAAAGGAATCAACTATTTCCGAACAAAAAATTGTCAATGCATTTACTGAACTCTTAAAAGAGAGTTCAATCGAACAAATCAGCATCACAGACATCATCAAAAAGGTAAAACTCAGCAGACCAACCTTCTACTACTATTCAAATCAAGATGACTTGGTTGAAACCACCTTCTCTAAAATTTTAGATAAAATTTCAAGTATTCTGAAAAAGGATATGACCTATCAAGAAGATGTTCTAACCGAGATGCGACGATATCTTAAGGGAAATCATAAGCTCTCTCATATTAATGACACACATTCCAAATATCAATAGATTAATTCGTAAGTTCATTACCGAGACCATCCTTAACTCTGATATTGAAAATGTCACAGAACTTATGGAACATAAGCTATCATATTCCTGCCAAATATTCATTGGAGGTTTATGTTAGCACTATTGTTACCATTTTAACACTCTGGCTCAAGGAAGACTGTATTGAATCTCCAGAAGAGATGGCTAATATAATTCTTGAAGCGGTTATCATTAAAGCAAAATAAGCTAGACCTAGGAGGTCTAGCCTTTTTTGTTAAATTTCAAAATCAAAACCATCAAGAGTAGCAAAGTAATCATTCATCGTCTCTGCACGGCGGATCATACGAGCCGTTCCATCTTCTTGGTAGAGAATTTCTGCAGAACGAAGACGTCCATTATAGTTATAACCCATTGAAAAACCATGGGCACCGGTATCATGGATAACCAAGGTATCTCCAATACGAGCCTCAGGCAATTCACGGTTCTTAGCAAACTTGTCATTGTTTTCACAAAGCGAACCTGTGACATCAACCACTTGAATATCACCATTTGGATTAGTCATATTAGTAATGTGGTGGTAGGCATCGTACATTGCTGGGCGAAGCAAGTTAACTGCAGAAGCATCAACACCAACATAACGTCGATAAGTATCCTTAATATGGAGAACCTTAGTAACAACGAGTCCGTGTGGTGCTGTCATGAAACGACCAAGTTCAGTGTAAATACTGATGTCCCCGAGATCATTTGGAACAAGGATTTCATCAAATTTAGTATGAACACCTTCACCGATAGCAGCAATATCGTTTTGCTTGTTCGCTGGTGTGTAGTCTACCCCAACACCACCTGATAAGTTGATAAAGTCAAGGCTGACACCAAGCTCATTCTTGATTTCTACAGCCAATTCAAAGAGTTGAGCAGCCAAGGTTGGATAGTACTCATTCGTTACTGTATTTGACGCCAAAAAGGCATGCAAACCGAATGATTTCACCCCTTTTTCTTTAAGGTAGGCATAACCTTTGAAAAGTTGCTCCTTAGTCATCCCAAATTTAGATTCTTCAGGATGATCCATAATATCTGTACCAAGTGAAAAGACACCACCTGGGTTAAAGCGTAAAGAAAGCGTTTCAGGAAGCCCTGCAGCCTCTTCCAAGAAGAAAATATCTTCGTAAGCATCAAGGTTAATTGTCGCATTAATATCACGCGCGTAAACAAATTCTTCTGCACGTGTATCATTAGACGTAAAACTAATAGCAGTGCTATCAAAACCAATTTTGTTACTCATGACAAGCTCTGTATCAGTCGCACAATCTACACCGCACCCTTCTTCCTTCAAGATTTTGAGGATTGCTGGATTAGGTGTTGCCTTTACAGCAAAGAATTCTTTAAAACCAGGATTCCATGAAAAGGCTGCATTAACTGCACGCGCTGTTTCACGAATACCTTTTTCATCGTAAAGGTGGAAAGGTGTTGGAAATTCTGCAGTGATTTGATCGAGTTTATCAGCCGTAATAAAGGGGGGTTTTGTCATTTTATTCTCCATTTTTTACAATAGTAATCCTATTATAGCATAAGAAAAGGCTTGAAACCCAAATTTCTAATAATCTCAAGGGATATTTCATAATACAATAGACGCATAACCTTAATAAAATAATGGGGATTATTTATAAAAAATATCTTTATTCTGAAGCGATTTCTCTAATAACCGTCTTTACATTGTCAGCATGTGCCAAACCAAAACTCGATGCTAAGCTTTCTGTTAACGACATTGTCTATATGTCTAGAAGAGCCTTCAAACTTGAGGATTTTTCTGAAGATATGAAAAATGATCTAAAAACATCTGCTAAACAATTCTACCTCAAAGATGAGGATGGTAAAACAACTACCAATGTTAAAAAGACTGTTGATGCTTATTTCAACGCAGTTCTTCTAGGTGGCGAAAGCAAAGACTACAGCAAATTTGTTTCTAACGACTTGGACAAAGCTAAGGGCGAACTTAACCAATATTTCTCAGATATCCTTCAATACAGCTATGATGCAACTGATAACATCAAACCAACCGGTGATGAAGTTCCAAAAGTTTTTGGTTGGGTTCAAACTGCTAACCGTGAACGCGGCAGCTACACTGTTGACAACATTATCGTCGCTAAAGATAAGACAGAATTCAATGTCAGCATGTCAACTATCAGTATAAAAGCTGCAGACGATGCCTATGGTGCTAATCACCCAAATCTCACAGACGAACTTAAAAACTACCTACAAAGCAATGGTGCTAACGCTGGAAATGTCGACCAACTGACAAGACAATTCTACATGGAAACTTACCTACCGAATTCAATCAAAGAAGTAAGCCCATCAGCACCAAAGACTGAAGGTACAAATATCTTTGATAATTACTCAGTCGAGCTTACTAAAAAAGACGACAAGTGGGCCTTTTCCGACAAAGATAACTATGTCGAAAAATGGGATTACTATCTACTCTCCTACACCTATACAGGTCAACAAGAAACAATTACAAAAAACGTTAAACACAAAAAAATCAGCCAAACGGCTGACTTTTTTACTAGTCACGACTTGCAAAGATTCGCAAGATATTTAAGAACAAGTTAATAAAATCCAAGTAGAGACTGAGCGCCATAGAAACCGCCCATCCATCTGTGACTTGACCATTAGTACTATAATAAATCTTTTTAATTAACTGATTGTCATAAGCAATTAAGCCAGAGAAAATGAGAACTGATACAATACTAATCACAAAACTTATCATGCTACTTGCAAAGAAAATATTAACTAAGCTAGCCACAATAATTCCAATCAAAGCTGCCATAAGGAATTTGACTATTCCTGACAAATCACGCTTAATAGAAACTCCGATAAATGCCATGACAAAAAAGACAATGGCAGTACTAATAAAAGCTTGGAAAACATTAGCCTGAGTATATTGGACAATGATAAAACTTAATGTAAAACCATTCAAGGCTGAATAAACTAAGAATAAGGGCAGAGCCGCAGGTGTGTTCTTTCGTGCAGCACCACTAGCCAAAAAAACCAAAGCTAACTCAACAAAAATAGCTGCCGTATAAACCCAAGAATAATTCATCAGAATATTAACAAAAAGATGAGAGAGAGGGAATAACATCAGATAAGAAATGACTGCTGAAATCCCTACTCCAATACCAACAAGACCATAAATCTTCCCGAAAAAGCGATTTAATCCTGCATCACTAGTTGTATAAATTGCATTTGATTCCATAAATATCTCCTAAGTTTAATAAATTAATGGTGGTGACTTTGTAGAGTCTTGCGACGGAAAAACTTACGATTTTTAATGCGATTTCGTAAAGGTGTCACTGCTTCTTTAACAGCCCAGTACTTATCCACCATGGTAACGATATAAGATTCCTTATACTTTGGTGGTGCAATAGTTGCTCCCCACATATGTTTGAGGATGATATCCTCTTCTTTTTTGTTTAAATTAACAAGCTTTCTGGCATTACGAACAGCAATCCGTGGGTGCACCCAAGCATGACTCTTATTAAATTTGGTTACTCGCCAATCATAATAGAAAAAGTCATGCAAGAGGCCACCTCGAGCAGTGCTCTTAGCATCCCAGCCAAATTTTTTAGCAATTTTGTAGCTAGTATAACTAACATTAACCGAGTGTTCCAAACGTGTCGAATGATGGTGTTGGACAATCCCATCCAATTTTTGAAAACGTGG
>ERZ773006.664-NODE-664-length-14453-cov-22.1406_pt1 | contig 14453 bp, 15 predicted proteins | sample MGYA00580843_ERZ773006 | MGnify/ENA primary metagenome ERZ773006 (study PRJEB29015, sample SAMEA2738011) | human oral metagenome | biome: human oral; feature: human-associated habitat; material: dental | place: China | collected 2052 ... | reverse complement strand
TTTATCCGCCATAGCTCAGTTGGTAGTAGCGCATGACTGTTAATCATGATGTCGTAGGTTCGAGTCCTACTGGCGGAGTTTCAAAGAGGGTTTACCTCTTTTTTTGTACTTTTTGGTATTATTTACAATGGGAGATAATTCTATGATTGTGAGTGGTAGTGTTAAAAGGTATTGTTTTTCAGATAGTCTGTGAATTAAATAACAGTATTTAGCAGTTAAATCAAAAATGCAGAAGTTAGTATGTAACTAACTTCTGCATTTTTCGATTATCGAGTGATTGTATGATAAAAATGCTTCTGAGGTTTGCATTTATGATTCTGTATTGACTTCAAAGAAGGCTCTGTATAAAGCGCGGATGGCCGCTTTTTCTTGATTTTTTTCAACAACAAACATGATAGATACTTCGCTTGAACCTTGGGACATCATTTGAATGTTGATATTGTTTTCTGAAAGAGCTTTGGTTGCAGTGGCAGTTACACCAATATGGCTTTTCATTTTTTCACCAACAATCATGATAATGGAAAGGTCGTGTTCAATTTCTGCATGATCAACCTCTGCTTTTTGGACAAGCTGGCGAAGGATTTCTTCCTCTTTAATAGGAGTTAATTCGCGTTCCCGCAAGATAATGGAGAGGTCATCAATTCCTGTAGGCATATGCTCCCAACCAATATTCAGATCTTCAAGAATTTGAAGGACGCGTTTACCAAAGCCGATTTCTCTGTTCATCAGGTATTTGGACATGTTAATGCTGACAAAGCCTGCATCTCCAGCAATTCCAACGACTGGTAGATGGTCCTTGCTGTGTTTGTGAACAATTTGAGTACCTGGATGCCCTGGATTGTTGGTATTTTTAATAACCAGAGGAATTTTACCGCGGTATGCTGGAAGCAGAGCTTCATCATGGAGAACAGTAAAGCCTGCGTAGGCTAATTCACGCATTTCACGATAGGTTAGCTCGGGAATGGAATGCGGTTTGTGGACAATACCAGGATGGGCTGCAAAAATTCCATCAACATCAGTAAAGTTTTCATAAATATCTGCTTTAACACCCGCAGCAATGATAGAACCTGTAATGTCAGAACCACCACGGGAGAAAGTACAGATTTGGCCATCTTGAGTAACACCAAAGAAACCCGGGATAACTAGAACTTCGTCAGAATTGTTGAGTTCTTCAATTTTATCATAGCTGGAAGGGAGAATTCGAGCATTACCTGGCTCACTGGAAACAAGGAGTCCCGCTTCTCTCGGATGAACATAGCGAGCAGGAACGCCATTTTGACTGAAATATGCTGCAATCAGTTTGGCGTTGTTGTTTTCTCCTGCAGCAAGAAAAGTATCATAAAGAAATGCGTTCTCTTCAATTGGCAGGGTTGCAAGGGTTGTAATGCTTTTGGAAATTTTTTCCAGAACTTTTGGTTTCAAACCTAATTCTGCCACCATATCTGCATAGCGATTAATAATCCACTGTTGGTTAGGTGTGACATCATTTCCTGCAATATATTCTCGGTAGTATTTAATCAGGGCATCGGTTACTTTGATATCGTCGTCGTGGCGTTTACCAGGTGCTGATACTACAACAAACCGACGTTCAGAGTCAGATTTGACAATGTTCAATACTTTTTCTAATTGAATTGCAGAAGCCAGTGAACTTCCGCCAAATTTTACAACTTTCATAGGGTCTCCTATCTTATTTTAAAAATTATAACAAAATTCTGAAAATTATTCAAACGTTGTTTTTATACTATTTTTACCCAAATTATTGCTAATATCGTTTAAATCGGAACGCTATTTTATTTTTACCCATTTTTTATTTCCTTTCTTTTATATTTTATGATAAAATATAAGTTGTGTATAATTTGAATATCAAATTATTTAATAATAAAACAAAACGGCTGATTTGAGATCGGGTCGGGAATGGAGCTGAAATGACATTTAATGGAATTCTCTATCATGTAGCAGATGAAGTAGCAACGATTACTTTCAATCGTCCTGAAGTTTCAAATGGCTTTAATATTCCTATGTGTAAGGAAATTTTAGAGGCTATTGAACTTGCTGCTAAGGATGAGTCCGTCAAATTTTTAGTTATCAATGCGAATGGAAAGGTTTTTTCAGTGGGAGGGGACTTGGCTGAGATGCAGAGAGCTGTCAGTGATGATGATGTCCAATCCTTAGTGAAAATCGCTGAATTGGTCAATGATATTTCTTTTGCTATGAAACGTCTTCCTAAGCCTGTCATCATGAGTGTTGATGGTCCTGTTGCTGGTGCGGCTGCCAATATGGTCGTTGCAGCGGATTTCTGTATTGCGACTGAAAAATCCCGTTTCATTCAGGCCTTTGTCGGTGTTGGTCTGGCGCCAGATGCTGGCGGTCTTTTCTTACTGGCTCGTGCTATCGGGGTGACTCGTGCGACCCATCTGGTTATGACTGGAGAAGCTCTGACTGCGGAGAAAGCTCTGGATTATGGCTTGCTTTATAAAATCTGTGAAGCAGAGAAATTGGAAAAAACAACGGAACAGTTGCTGAAGAAACTGAAACGAGGCTCTCTGAATTCTTACAGAGCCATGAAAGAAATGGTCTGGAAGAGTTTGTTCAGCGGCTGGTCAGAGTATGCTGAGCTAGAATTGGAGCTTCAGAAATCGCTGGCTTTCACAGAGGATTTCAAAGAAGGAGTTCGGGCTTATTCTGAGAAGCGTCGTCCAAACTTCACTGGTAAATAATGTATTTGTTCAAGGTTGCTTATTTTGCAAGTTGTTTACGAAAATATTTGAAAATCAAATTAATTTTCAAAAAAGCTTGCAAATTATTTTTCTATCTGATAAAATTTGATTGTCAAAGTATTTTCTTAAGGAGGTATGGTTTTGAATTTTCAGTTAGTAAATGATTACTTAACGTCTATTTTCAATAATGTCTTGGTTATTGAAGAATCGAGCCTAAGAAGCAGTCGCTTCAACGACGTCTCCATTAAGGAAATGCATACGATAGATGTCATCGGTACAACCCCAAATGCTACTCCAAGTGATATATCACGAGAATTGATGGTGACTTTAGGAACTGTTACGACTAGTTTGAATAATCTGGAGCGTAAGGGGTATATTGAGCGGCGTCGGTCGGAAGTTGATCGTCGTGTGGTGCATCTGAATTTGACAAAGAATGGGCGGCTTTTGTATCGTCTTCATAAGCGATTCCACAACCGCATGGTCATGCAGGTGGTGGATGGGATGAGTCCAGAAGAGAGACAAGTGATGCAAAAGGGTCTGCAAAATTTATATAGTTTCCTAGAGGATTTGAAATAATGAACTATGCTAAGATTAGCCAGGTGGCTCATTATGCTCCCCGTCAGGTTGTCAGCAATGATGATCTAGCCGAGATTATGGATACCAGTGATGAGTGGATTTCAAGTCGAACTGGGATTAAAAACCGCCATTTATCGTCAGATGAAACGACCAGTGATTTAGCGACAAAAGTTGCAGAGAATTTGCTGCAAAAGTCAGGGACTTCTGCTCAAGATCTGGACTTTATCATTGTTGCCACCATTACGCCGGATTCTTTAATGCCTTCAACTGCTGCGAGAGTACAGGCCAATATTGGGGCCAAGAATGCATTTGCCTTTGATCTGACGGCGGCCTGCAGTGGCTTTATCTTCGCCTTATCGACTGGAGAAAAATTAATTTCTTCAGGTCGTTATCAAAAAGGTCTAATCATAGGTAGTGAGACCCTTTCTAAGACGGTAGATTGGTCGGATCGTTCAACAGCTGTTCTCTTCGGAGATGGTGCTGGCGGTGTACTGTTGGAAAGTGCTTCAGAACAGCATTTTTTGGCAGAAAGTCAGTTTACTGACGGATCTCGCGGAGATAGTCTGACCTGCGGAAAAATCGGTTTGGCTTCACCTTTTTCTGAAAAAGGTGAGAATCAGCCTTATCTGACAATGGACGGTAGAGCTATTTTCGACTTTGCTATTCGTGATGTTGCTCGTTCTATCAAAGAAACCATCGAAAGCAGTCAGCTTTCAGCGGATGATTTGGATTTTCTGTTGCTGCATCAGGCCAATATCCGTATTTTGGATAAAATGGCTAAGAAGCTTGGTGTTGCTCGGGAGAAACTTCCAGCCAACATGATGGAATATGGCAATACTAGTGCAGCTAGCATCCCGATTTTATTATCTGAGTGTGTCGAGCAAGGACTAATCAAACTGAACGGAAATCAGACAATTTTGATGTCAGGTTTCGGTGGAGGTTTGACATGGGGCACGCTTATTGTTACAATTTAGTTAATCAAGTGGAAACACATGATAAAAAATATTTTATTTTTAAAGGAGTCTATCCATGGCAGTATTTGAAAAAGTACAAGAAATTATCGTTGAAGAACTTGGCAAAGAGCCATCAGAAGTTACTCTTGAGTCAACTTTCGATGATCTTGAAGCAGATTCATTGGATTTGTTCCAAGTGATTTCAGAAATTGAAGATGCATTTGACATCCAAATCGAAACTGAAGAAGGTTTGAACACAGTTGGTGATTTGGTTGCTTATGTAGAAGAAAAAACTAAATAAGCAAGTAACTGAGAGTATCGAAAGATATTCTCTCTTGTTTAGGTAATAGTTTGACTGTCAAAGTAAAGAAAATACATCCAGTATGTGATAGTTTGAGATCAAGCTATTACTTAAGCAATGATAAAAGGAAGGTATTATGCAAACACGTATTACAGAATTATTGAATATTGATTATCCTATTTTCCAAGGCGGAATGGCTTGGGTTGCTGACGGTGACTTGGCTGGCGCGGTTTCAAAAGCTGGCGGTCTTGGTATCATCGGTGGCGGAAATGCGCCCAAGGAAGTGGTAAAGGCTAATATTGACAAGATTAAGTCTTTGACAGACCGTCCTTTCGGAGTTAACATCATGCTCCTTTCTCCTTTTGCAGACGACATTGTGGATCTCGTTATTGAAGAGGGAGTAAAAGTAGTAACGACTGGTGCGGGTAATCCAAGCAAGCACATGGCTCGTTTCCATGAAGCGGGGATTACAGTTATCCCTGTTGTTCCAAGCGTGGCCTTGGCTAAGCGGATGGAAAAAATCGGTGCGGATGCAGTCATCGCAGAAGGTATGGAAGCCGGTGGTCACATTGGAAAATTGACTACCATGTCCTTGGTTCGTCAGGTTGCAGAAGCAGTCAGCATTCCGGTTATTGCTGCCGGTGGTATTGCGGACGGTTCTGGGGCTGCAGCTGGATTTATGCTGGGAGCCGAGGCCGTTCAGGTCGGAACTCGCTTTGTCGTCGCTAAGGAATCTAATGCCCATCAGAACTACAAGGACATGATTTTGAAGGCTCGCGATATTGATACGACTATCTCTGCCCAGCATTTTGGTCATGCGGTTCGTGCTATCAAGAATAAGCTGACGCGTGATTTCGAAAAGGCAGAGAAAGAAGCCTTCAAGCAAGAAAATCCAGATTTGACAGTTTTTGAAAATCTTGGAGCTGGTGCTTTGGCCAATGCGGTTGTTCGCGGAGATGTGGAAAATGGTTCCGTCATGTCTGGTCAAATTGCTGGTTTAATCAGTAAGGAAGAAACAGTCGAAGAAATCCTCAAAGATATCTACTACGGTGCTGCTGAGAAGATTCAGCAGGAAGCAAAACGTTGGGCAGGAGTAACTAGAAATGACTAAAAGAGCCTTTCTCTTTGCCGGTCAGGGAGCGCAGTACCTTGGAATGGGGCGTGAGCTTTATGATCAGTATGAGCTTGTGCGGTCAACTTTTGATGAGGCTAGCCAAGTTCTAGGCTATGATGTCCGAGCTTTGATCGATCAGGATGAGGAAAAGCTCAATCAAACTCGCTACACGCAACCGGCTATTTTAACGACTTCAGTAGCTATTTATCGCCTCTTGGCTGATAAGGAAATAGAGCCTGACATGGTAGCTGGTCTCTCTCTTGGAGAATATTCTGCCTTGGTGGCTGCGGGCGCCCTTGATTTCAAGACGGCGGTGGCCTTGGTTGCTAAGCGCGGTAGCTTCATGGAAGAGGCGGCTCCAGCTGGTTCTGGGAAAATGGTCGCAGTTTTAAATGCAGAAGTTTCTCTCATTGAAGCGGTCTGTCAAGAAGCAAGTGCTATTGGTGTAGTCTCACCAGCTAACTATAATACACCTAGTCAGATTGTTATCGGCGGAGAAGCGGTAGCGGTGGATAAGGCTTTGGAGCTTTTAAAAGATGCCGGTGTCAAGCGCTTAATCCCGCTTAATGTATCCGGACCTTTCCATACAGCGCTTTTAAAGTCAGCTAGCGAACGATTGGCAGAAGTCTTAGAAACAGTTGAGTTTTCAGATTTTGTACGGCCATTAGTCGGAAATACAGAAGCAACTGTGATGGAAAAAGAGAGAGTCAGAGAGCTTTTGACTCGTCAGGTAATGGAGCCAGTGCGTTTCTATGACAGCGTTGCTAAAATGCAGGAAGCTGGTGTGACTGAGTTTATCGAAATTGGTCCTGGCAAAGTTCTGTCTGGTTTTATTAAGAAAATTGATAAGTCTGCGGATGTCCGCCAAGTTGAAGATGTAGAAAGTTTAAATGCTCTTCTAGAAAAATAATGAGGAATCATCATGGAATTACAAAACAAGAATGTATTAATTACTGGATCCGCTCGCGGAATTGGATTGGCAATTGCGCATAAATTTGCCGGTGTCGGTGCCAATATCATCTTAAACGGACTAGCGGAGATTTCTGATGATGTTTTGGCTGGATTTGCCGGCTATTCTGGGAAAGTTGTAACTGTTATTGGAGATGTTTCCAAAGCTGAAGATGCCCAGCGGATGGTAGAAGAAGCTGTTGCAGCCTTGGGATCTGTTGATGTACTGATCAATAACGCTGGTATTACACGTGATAAGCTCATGCTGAAAATGACGGAAGAAGATTTTGAGCAGGTGCTGAAAGTGAATCTTACTGGGGCATTCAATATGACGCAATCAGTCCTGAAACCGATGACAAAAGCTCGTCAGGGTGCTATTATCAACCTATCGAGTGTCGTTGGTTTAGCTGGAAATATCGGTCAGGCAAACTATGCAGCTTCCAAGGCCGGTCTGATTGGTTTTTCTAAATCAGTAGCCCGTGAAGTGGCAGCGCGTAATATCCGTGTGAACTGCATTGCCCCAGGCTTTATCGCATCTGATATGACAGATGTGCTTCCAGAAAAAGTAAAGGCGGCGTCTCTGGCGCTCATTCCGATGAAGCGTTTTGGTACTCCGGAAGAAGTAGCAGATGTTGCTCTCTTCTTGGCGGGTCAAGAATATCTGACGGGTCAAGTCATCACGATTGATGGCGGCTTTACTATGCAGTAAGTCATAGTTTTTGAATATTAATGAGTAGAAAATCAGTTGATTCATCTAAATAAAGGAGCTCAATATGAAACTTAATCGAGTTGTTGTAACAGGATACGGTTTAACTTCACCTATCGGAAATACTCCAGAAGAATTCTGGAATAATTTAAAAGAAGGCAATATTGGAATCGGTCCAATTACTAAATTTGATCATAGTGAATACAGTGTTCACAATGCGGCAGAAATTCAGGATTTTCCTTTTGATAAATACTTTGTCAAAAAGGATACCAACCGTTATGATAATTACACACTTTATGCGATTTATGCTTCTCAAGAAGCGGTCAACAATGCTCACTTAGATGTAGATACGTTAGATAAGGATCGCTTTGGTGTCATTGTGGCTTCAGGTATTGGCGGGATTCAGGAAATTGAAGAGCAGGTTGTTCGCTTGCATGAAAAAGGTCCTAAACGTATCAAACCTTTGACCTTGCCAAAAGCCCTGCCAAATATGGGGGCAGGAAATGTGGCTATGCGCTTTGGAGCTAATGGTATCTGTAAGTCGGTCAATACAGCCTGTGCCTCAGCAAACGATGCGATTGGTGAAGCTTTCCGCTCGATTAAATTTGGCTATCAAGATGTAATGCTGGTTGGTGGTTCAGAGGCTTCTATTACACCATTTGCGATTGCTGGTTTCCAAGCTCTGACTGCTCTTTCTACGACAGAAGATCCTAAGCGTGCTTCTATTCCTTTTGACAAGGACCGCAATGGCTTTGTCATGGGTGAAGGTTCTGGTATGCTGGTTCTGGAAAGTTTGGAACATGCTGAGAAACGCGGAGCGACTATCCTGGCTGAGGTGGTAGGATACGGCCACACTTGTGACGCTTACCATATGACTTCTCCGCATCCAGAAGGTTTGGGCGCTATCAAGGCGATCAAACAGGCAGTTGAAGAAGCTGAAATTGAGCCGAAAGATGTAGCTTATGTCAATGCTCACGGTACATCAACCCCTGCTAACGAAAAAGGCGAAAGCGGAGCCATTGTTTCTGTCTTTGGTAAAGATGTAGCGGTATCTTCTACTAAATCCTTTACAGGACATTTGCTCGGTGCAGCGGGCGCGGTTGAGGCTATTGCGACGATTGAAGCAATGCGTCATAGCTATGTGCCAAAAACAGCTGGTACAACAGAGCTGCCAGACTATATTGAAGCCAACGTTATTTACGGTCAAGGTAAGGAACAGGAAATCCCTTATGCGATTTCCAATACATTTGGCTTTGGCGGCCACAATGCAGTTCTTGCCTTTAAACGCTGGGAGGCTTAAAAACCTATGAATATCAACGAAATTAAAGATTTAATGGCGCAGTTTGACAAGTCTAGTCTGCGTGAGTTTTCTTACAAAAATCAGAGCGATGAGCTGACTTTTAGTAAGAATGAAGGTCAGGCTGCAGTTCCAACAGCCAGTGCTGCTCCAATTGCTGTACCTTTGCAGGCTGCAAGTGCGCCTGTGATTGAGCCAACTCCTCAAGCAGCTCCGTCTGCAGAGCCAGAAATAGCTTCAGAAGATCCGGCACCTGCTACTGAAGGTGATGTTGTGGAAAGCCCTTTGGTTGGTGTGGCTTACTTAGCAGCTGGTCCAGACAAGCCGCCGTTTGTATCAGTTGGAGACCAAGTTAAAAAAGGTCAAACCCTGATGATTATTGAAGCAATGAAGGTCATGAATGAAGTTCCAGCACCGAAAGATGGTCTGGTTACAGAAATTCTGGTTCAGAATGAAGAAATGGTTGAATTTGGGAAAGGGCTGGTACGCATCAAATGATTGATATCAATGCAATAAAAGAAGCACTTCCGCACCGCTATCCGATGCTTTTGGTGGATCGCGTATTGGAAGTTAGCGAAGATGAGATTGTCGCTCTGAAAAATGTGACAGTCAATGAGCCTTTCTTTAACGGGCATTTTCCTCAATATCCTGTTATGCCAGGTGTCTTAATCATGGAAGCTCTGGCTCAAACAGCCGGTGTGCTGGAATTGTCCAAAGAAGAAAATAAAGGGAAACTGGTCTTTTACGCTGGCATGGACAAGGTTAAGTTCAAGAAGCAAGTTGTACCAGGTGATCAACTGATTATGACAGCTAAGTTTGTTAAGCGTCGCGGAACCATTGCGGTTGTAGAGGCGAAAGCAGAAGTTGACGGAAAACTTGCAGCCAGCGGTACCTTGACCTTTGCGATTGGCCAGTAGATAAAAGGAGCTTTCACCATGTTTCGTAAAATTTTAATTGCTAACCGTGGGGAAATTGCGGTCAGAATTATTCGTGCAGCCCGCGAGTTGGGAATTGATACGGTAGCCGTCTATTCAACGGCTGACAAAGAAGCACTCCATACCTTACTGGCTGATGAGGCAATCTGTATCGGTCCAGCCAAGTCTACAGATTCTTATCTGAATATGAACGCAGTCCTGTCTGCCGCTGTTCTGACAGGTGCAGAAGCCATTCATCCTGGTTTTGGTTTTTTGAGTGAAAACTCTAAATTTGCGACCATGTGCGAAGAAGTCGGCATTAAGTTTATTGGACCTTCAGGTGCTGTTATGGACATGATGGGGGACAAGATTAATGCTCGGGCTCAGATGATTAAGGCGAAAGTGCCAGTTATCCCAGGTTCTGATGGAGAAGTTCATACCTCTGAAGAAGCCTTGGAAGTCGCCGAGAAGATTGGTTATCCAGTCATGCTTAAAGCTTCTGCTGGCGGCGGCGGCAAGGGCATTCGTAAGGTTGAAAAGGCTGAGGATTTAGTAGCGGCCTTTGAGTCTGCGTCTAGCGAAGCCAAAGCAGCCTTTGGTAATGGTGCTATGTATATGGAGCGAGTCATCTATCCAGCGCGCCATATTGAAGTGCAGATCTTGGCAGATCAGCAGGGGAATGTGGTCCACTTGGGCGAGCGGGATTGCTCTTTGCAGCGTAATAATCAGAAAGTGCTGGAAGAAAGTCCATCTGTAGCGATTGGGAAAACTCTGCGTCAGCAGATTGGTGAAGCAGCTGTTCGGGCTGCTCAGTCTGTCGGCTATGAAAATGCCGGTACAATTGAGTTTCTTCTCGATGAAGCCAAGGGTGAATTTTACTTTATGGAGATGAACACTCGGGTGCAGGTCGAGCATCCAGTCACTGAGTTTGTTACCGGTGTGGATATTGTAAAAGAGCAAATCAAGATTGCAAACGGTCAAGAACTGTCCTTCAGTCAGGATGATGTTGAAATCCGAGGGCATGCAATTGAGTGTCGGATCAATGCTGAAAATCCAGCCTTTAACTTTGCGCCGAGTCCTGGTAAGATTTCAAATGTTTATCTACCAAGCGGTGGAGTGGGGTTGCGTGTGGATTCGGCCGTCTATCCTGGCTACACCATCCCCCCTTACTACGATAGCATGATTGCGAAGATAATTGTTCATGGAGAAAATCGCTTCGATGCTCTGATGAAGATGCAACGTGCACTCTATGAACTAGAAATTGACGGTGTTGTGACCAACAGTGGCTTCCAACTGGACTTAATCTCAGATCCTAATGTAATTGCTGGAGATTATGATACAGCCTTTCTCATGGAGAAGTTCCTTCCGGCTTATCAAGAGAAACAATAGAAGCGACATTTAAGAGCTGATCTGTAAACTCGAAAGACAGTGGCTCTTGCTGTTTGATGTGCCTGAGTATAAAATCTTGAAAAGGAGAAGACGTAAACGATGGCTTTGTTTTCAAAGAAGGATAAATATATCCGTATCAATCCTAATCGAGCGAGTCGGGAAAAGCCTCAAGCAAAGCCTGAGGTACCAGACGAACTCTTTTCGAAATGCCCAGGTTGTAAGCATACCATTTACCAAAAAGATCTTGGAAATGACAGTGTGTGCCCTAACTGTGGCTATAATTTCCGTATTTCTGCTCATGAGCGCTTAAATCTAACTGTGGATGAGAACAGTTTTGAGGAGATGTTCACTGGAATTGAAACCAAGGATCCTCTGAACTTCCCTAACTATCAGGAGAAATTAGCACTTACCCGTGAGAAGACGGGACTTGATGAGGCTGTTCTGACTGGGACGGCTAGCATCAAGGGGTATAAAACGGCTCTTGGTATCATGGATTCAAACTTTATCATGGCATCTATGGGGACAGTAGTGGGTGAAAAGATTACCCGCCTCTTTGAGTATGCGACAGAGCATAAATTGCCAGTCGTTCTGTTTACGGCTTCTGGTGGTGCCCGCATGCAGGAGGGCATTATGAGTTTGATGCAGATGGCTAAGGTCTCTGCTGCTGTACAGCGTCACTCCGCAGCAGGCCTCTTCTATTTGACTGTCTTGACAGATCCGACAACTGGTGGTGTCACAGCCTCTTTTGCTATGGAGGGTGATATTATTCTGGCTGAAACTCAGGCTCTTGTTGGGTTTGCCGGTCGTCGGGTTATTGAGTCTACAGTTCGTGAGAAGCTGCCAGATGATTTTCAAAAGGCTGAATTTCTCATGGAGCATGGTTTTGTGGATGCCATCGTCAAGCGTGGTGATATGAGAGATACACTTGCTACCTTATTAGCATTCCATGGAGGTCAAGCATGACAAAAATCACTCGGATTATTAAAGAAGCGCGTGATCAGGCTCGTTTGACTGCGCTGGATTTTGCACAAGGAATTTTTGATAACTTTGTTGAGTTGCATGGGGATCGCTCTTTTCGAGATGACGGTGCGGTGATTGGAGGTATCGGGACGCTAAACGGTCAGCCTGTAACAGTGGTCGGTATTCAAAAGGGTCGCAATTTGCAGGACAATCTGCGACGAAACTTTGGACAGCCGCATCCGGAAGGCTACCGTAAGGCCCTGCGCCTCATGAAACAGGCGGAAAAATTTGGCCGTCCTGTGGTAACCTTTATCAATACGGCAGGTGCCTATCCTGGTGTCGGTGCTGAGGAGCGTGGTCAAGGGGAAGCTATTGCCCGCAATTTGATGGAAATGAGCAATCTCAAAGTACCGATTATTGCCATCATCATTGGTGAAGGTGGCTCAGGCGGAGCCTTGGCTTTGGCTGTAGCAGACAAGGTCTGGATGCTGGAAAACTCTATGTATGCAGTTCTTAGTCCAGAAGGCTTTGCTTCTATCCTCTGGAAAGACGGCAGCCGAGCTATGGAAGCGGCAGAGCTGATGAAAATTACTTCACACGAGCTCTTGCAGATGGAAGTGGTAGATAAGGTCATTCCTGAAAGAGGCTTTAACAACCATGAATTACTGGCTGCAGTGAAAGAAGAAATCGCAACTGAGTTGAATAGTTTATCTCAGCTCCCCTTGGAGCAATTACTGGAAAATCGCTACCAGAGATTCAGGAAATATTAAAAAATCGAAGCCAAAAGGCTTCTTTTTCTCGTTTCGGATTCTTGTTTGGAATTGATGTGGAGCCACCTTACGAGGGAAATATATTTTAGTTTGAAAAATCGCATTATATTCTCTTTATAGGACTTATATAAAATATATATTATACAAGCTATTGGTCCTATGTTAAGATAGTTTCTAATTAAAAGAAATGAGGTTTCATATGTCAGAATTTACTATCCACACGATTGAGTCCGCACCAGCCGAGGTAAAAGAAGTCCTGGAAACTGTTCAAAAAGATAACGGTGGCTACATTCCCAATCTTATCGGCCTTTTGGCCAATGCGCCAACGGCTTTGGAAACATATCGGACGGTTGGAGCCATCAATCGCCGTAACAGCCTGACACCGACTGAGCGTGAAGTAGTGCAGATTACGGCTGCAGTTACCAACGGTTGTGCTTTCTGTGTAGCGGGTCATACAGCTTTTTCAATCAAGCAGATTCAAATGAATGATGATCTTTTGGAGGCTCTGCGCAATCGTACTCCGATTGATACAGATCCGAAGCTAGATACGCTTGCTAAATTTACCATTGCTGTCATCAATACCAAGGGACGGGTCGGAGATGAAGCGTTAGAGGACTTCCTAGAAGCGGGCTATACGCATGAGAATGCTCTGGATGTAGTTCTAGGTGTCAGTCTTGCGACTCTTTGCAATTATGCCAATAATCTGGCCAACACGCCAATTAATCCGGAATTGCAGCCTTATGCCTAGTCTTTGAGGAGGTGGCAAATGACATTTTTTTCAGAAGAGTTTATCAACTGGTTGGATGACCACGCTGATCAGATTGACAAAGAATCCTGTGCAGCGGGTAACCAACTGATTGAGCGTATCGCCGCTGAAGGAGCCTTTCGGGTTGGCGTTCCAGAAGAGCTGGGAGGCCGAGGTGGCAATGATACGGATGTGATTGAAGTGCTCAAGGAGCTGGCTCACCATTCCTTGACCGCTTCCTTTATCTCTTGGGGGCAAAGAACCTTTATTGATAACGTCTTAAAGTCTGCTAATCCCTACTTTAGAGACCACTATTTGGAAGGGCTTCTGTCAGGAGAATATGCAGGTGCGACAGCCCTGTCCAATGCTGTCAAATTCCTGTCGGACCTGGAAGAGTTAAATGTCTCTATTGTGGAGGAAGACGGGCAGCTTTATCTGAAGGGGCGTCTGCCTTGGGTAACCAATGCTCGCGCGGATCGCTTCCTCAGCATATTTGTTGCTGGTTTCGAAGACGGGAGCCACCAGCCGCTGGTTCTGGCTGTGCCGTCTGACGCGGAGAATTTCTCCCGTTCAGCGGATTTAGAGTTTGTATCTTTGCAAGGGGGAAATACAGCTGCCCTGACCTTTAACCATGTGCCTTTGCAAGAGGAATGGATTCTTGCACAAGATGCCCTGGAATTTTTGGCAGAAAATCGTCCAGCTTTTCTAGGTTATCAGTTTGGTCTGGCTCTTGGCCTAGCAGAGAAATCGCTGGCGGAGGTCGAAGCTAATCTGTCAGTCCGCTCTATTTTGAGAGAGGAGTGGGAGGAGCAAGTGGCTGCTCTGACTGCGATCCAGGATCAGCTCTATAGAGGTCTTCTCCGGCCTGGTTATTTTGTTGAGCGTCCTAAGGAGCTCTTCCAGCTGCGAATTGATATAGTTGATGTGGTAGCCCAAAGTCTGCTCTTGGAGCTGCAGGCTAGTGGAGGCAGAGGGTATTTGAGTAATTCGACTTCTGGCTTTATCCGCCGTTGGAACGAAGGAGCTTTTCTTCCCATTGTCTCACCGAGTGCAGTCCAGCTGC
>ERZ773006.662-NODE-662-length-14517-cov-10.2157_pt1 | contig 14517 bp, 13 predicted proteins | sample MGYA00580843_ERZ773006 | MGnify/ENA primary metagenome ERZ773006 (study PRJEB29015, sample SAMEA2738011) | human oral metagenome | biome: human oral; feature: human-associated habitat; material: dental | place: China | collected 2052 ... | reverse complement strand
CCGCCGACCCTCTGCTTGTAAGGCAGATGCTCTAAACCAGCTGAGCTAAACGCCCTTAAAATCCCCTGCAACCCCAAGAGATTACAGGGATACACCCCTTGGTGGGCGTTGACGGATTCGAACCGCCGACCCTCTGCTTGTAAGGCAGATGCTCTAAACCAGCTGAGCTAAACGCCCCTACTTTTTGTAAGGCGAGTGCAAAGGTAGGGAAAGATTTTGAATCTCGCAAACAAAAGAAAGATTATTTGAAGGAAAATGTTGTTTTCCCCTGTTTTTTCGGCCCTCCCGTTAAATCCGTAGACTGGAAATAAAGGCTTATGCACTTGCATGGCATGACCGTCCAGAGTCAGGTGGGCTTACAACAGAGGATAAACTACAAGATAAAATGCAGGAAGACAAATTGATACGATGCCTGTCCATCAGCCTGTCTTTCCGTCTTCTACAAACAACTTTTTTCCCTATCATCGGTATTTGTAAATTGTTTTCATGCAACGCAAAGCAACACATGCTCTTCTGGCTTCTAAAAGATGCCTGATTGACTTGCAACTGGTGCTCTGTTAGAGCGTTACCAACGCCCTTTTGGAGTCCAATCAAGCACCTTTTAAAACTGGCTTGACAACCAATTGGTTTACTGTTGGTTGCAGACTTGCTTTTTTGCACGTGTTTCCTATATCTGCAGATGATTTATCTGAAATTATGTAATGACTTTTCAAAATCTTATATGTATTCTCAACGTATGAAAATGAAAAGATCTTTGTATCGGAGGATGATAACAGGATGGACAGCTGACGTTGATGCCCGACACCGAACGTGTTGTTGGTAAACCTGCTTGCCGTCTGTTGCCTGAACGGGAACAGCCTGTGGTAAAAGCCAAGGGGCGATGTGCTTTATTGGATGAGGGGAAGCCTGCTTTCCCAAAGCCGATGAGGGACTGCCGGTTGAAAGGAGGTTACGCATTGAAATCCATAATATTTAAGTTTTCTCGGACAGTAATAATTTCTAAAGGGCGGGCTCCGCAGTTTGTTCTTATTATTACACTCCCTTGGAAATTATTCTCCTTCCGTCTCTTTCTCACGTGGATTCTGCCGTAACACAAAGATTACGGACAAGCCAATGGCTGCTTTCATCATCGCTTCTGCAACCCAATCGTGTCCATAGGATACCAATAACGTGGAGATTCCTATGAGGATCAAGACAATAGAATAACCCATCCACTGGCCACGACGGCTTTCCACTAGCCCGCTTTTCACGATGCTTTCCTCTGTATGTATGTGGTGGAGGACCAGCTGCTCGGTCATGGACAGAATCCGTTCCGGCGCATTGGGAATCATCTCGCCGTAGGCCTTGAAGTCTTCGGGGGCGGGGAGCGGACCGCGGAAAGTGTGTTCAGACTCCATCGCCATGAAGGCTTTCACAATGAAGGTACCGCTGTTCGGGATCGAGCGTGTCGAGCACGTTGTTGACATCCGTTATTTCCTCTGACAACGCTTCGTTGCAGGTGGTCACAGATGATGTAGGCTCAGTTTCTTTTCGTTCTTTTCCTTCTATCGGCCAGCACTTTGATTACCGTTTCCATGTCTTGGGCAATGACTCTTGCGTCCCGCTGCAGGTCGTCTATGTCGTTTCCGTGAAGATATTGGGCAAAATGCTTCCTGGGTGTCATGCTCAATGCGGAAAGGATGCCGGTCTCCCTTGTCGGCCTCTGTGAAAGAAGTTCCGATGTTGATGTCCGTTTATTGACTGTCTGCCGTAATATCTTCATGTTGACAATGATGTTATGATATAAACATACCGAAAAATTAAGTATTTCCGTTGATATTTCAAAATGGAACGAAATATTTTGCGTGACGCAAACGAACAGTCCCCTTGAATACTTGGATGAACAAACGCAAGGAGGTCCCACCCTGATTGTATTGTCGCCGGAGGCTTGTTCTCACTTTCTCATGACGTTCAGTTTAAGAATGTCCTAAACATCTGTGCGGATAGGTGGACTCTATGGAATCAGCCAATTCTCAAGAGTCGTTCTGTCTGCGGACTTAATGTGAGGCATCCATTAGGGGCTGTCCTAAAAAGTTTGTGGTAGTATACTGGTATTATGAAATCCGTCTTTGAAAACCTGCCTTAAAGATTGTTTTAGTGCTTGCCCAAGGTAGAATGGCCCTGTAAAATAGTTTATTTTTATCTTGTCCGAACAGTTTATTTTGCTTATATTTGCAGTGGTTTTACAGAAAGGGAACAGATAAGCATAATGTTATGGCAGTAGAGATAAGATTGGAACAGAGTAAGTTCAAGGACAAGAAAGGTGCTGGCAAGTGGTATGCCCGCACGGTCAGTACGGGTGTCGTGACGACAGAGGAACTTGCCGATGCCATTCAGGAGAACACATCGTTCTCGCGTGGCGACGTGCGCGGGCTTGTCATTGCGCTGGTGGATGAAATCTCCTACCGGCTGCGTGAGGGAGAGACGGTGGTTCTCGAAGGTCTCGGCCGTTTCCATCTCACCGTGGAGAGTGATCCGGTAGACAATCCCGAGGATTTCGATATCAGGAAGCACGTCAAGAACGTGAAGTGCCGTTTCGTACCCACCAGTACCCGTAATGCCCGCACGGGGAAGAAAAACCAGACCCTTGCCTACGGTGCGCGTGTGGAGTGGGCGGAGCCGGAAGAGGACGAAGAGGAGGATGATTAAAAGGCCCGCCGGCGGGTCCCTCCCGCTGAAAACGACTGTGGGAAATCATCGGCCGGGCATGGATTTGATATTGTACAGAGAGGGTGTGTCAAAACCCGATCCCAACTGAAGACAGCTGTCATTTGTAAAGGACAACCGCTACCAAAGAGTTAAGAACTCGATGATGGCGGTTGTTCTGGTGTTTATGAGGGTCTGAGGCGGTCAATAGGAAAGGGGTCTTTCTGACTCCTGAGTTTTGGAGCATCCTCATCCGCAGTGCCCCGGAACCGGCTTCCGTAGGGAGGAAGCAGATCGCAGACACTGTGAGGGGAAAAGTTAAAGAGGATATTCCTCAAAAGCGTAGAGGACGGTCGAGAGGTAACGCTCGCCCGTGTCAGGGAGAAGAGCCACGACGGTCTTGCCTGCATTCTCCGGCCGGCGGGCTATCTCGGCGGCCGCAAAGGCGGCCGCTCCGGAAGAGATGCCGACCAGCAGACCTTCCTGCTGTGCCAGCTGGCGGCCGGCGAGGATGGCCTGATCGTTCTCAACCTCGAACACTTCGTCTACGTATTCCCTGCTGTAAGTCGCCGGTACGAAGCCGGCCCCGATGCCTTGTATCTTGTGCGGTCCGCTCTTCCCGCCGCTCAGGACGGGCGAGGCAGCCGGTTCTACGGCAACGATCTTGACAGCCGGATTCTGTTCCTTGAGGTAACGTCCGATGCCGCTGACGGTGCCGCCGGTTCCTACGCCTGCTACGAAGACATCCACCTTGCCGTCGGTATCCCGCCATATCTCCGGCCCTGTCGTGCGGTAATGCCGTTCCGGATTGGCCTGGTTCTCGAACTGCTGGAGGATGACGCTGCCCGGAATGGAGCTGCGCAGTTCTTCGGCAGCCCTGATGGCCCCCTTCATGCCGTCCTTCCCGCTGGTCAGCTTCACCGTGGCACCGTATGCTTTCACAAGATTCCGCCGTTCGACGCTCATCGTCTCGGGCATGGTCAGGATGAGCCGGTAGCCTTTCACGGCCGCCACCAGTGCCAGTCCGACTCCCGTGTTTCCGCTGGTCGGTTCGATGATGGTCGCACCGGGCTTCAGCTGTCCTTTCGCTTCGGCATCTTCTATCATTGCCAGTGCGATGCGGTCCTTCACGCTGCCGCCGGGATTGAAATATTCTATCTTTGCGAGGATGGGCGTTTCGAGCCCCTTCCCTGCAGAGAACTTACGGAGTGCCAGCAGCGGCGTGTTCCCGATAAGTTCTGTGAGTCTGTCTGCTGTCTTTGCCATGATGTTGTCGTTTTGATTTTTACTTTATCGCCTCGAAAGCCTGGTCGAGGTCGGCGATAATGTCTTCATAATGCTCTGTGCCGATGGAGAGGCGGACGGTGTTCGGGTAGATACCCTGACCGGCGGCCTCCTCCACGCTCAGTTCGGAGTGTGTGGTGGAGAGCGGATGGATGACGAGCGACTTCAGGTCGGCCACATTGGCCAGCAGGGAGAACACCTTGAGATGGTCGATGAAGTCGAATGCCTTCTGCTGGTCGCCGTCGAGCTCGATGGTGAAGATGCTGCCTGCGCCGTTGGGGAAGTAACGCTTGTAGAGGTCGTGGTTGGGATGGGAAGCCACGGCCGGATGGTTGATCTTCTTGACCAGCGGCTGTTTCTCCAGGTATTCCAGTACCTTCCTGGTGTTGTATACGTGCCGTTCCACCCGCAGGCTCAGTGTCTCCAGCCCCTGCAGCAGCAGGAAGGCATTGAACGGAGAGATGGCTGCTCCCTGGTCGCGCAGCAGCAGTGTGCGGACGCGTGTCGCGAACGGTGCGGGCACGTCGCCGAAGACAAGGCCGTGGTAAGAAGCGTCCGGCTTGTTGAAGCCCGGGAACTTCCCGGGGTCTGCCTTCCAGTCGAAGGTACCGCCGTCGACGATGACACCGCCGAGGGAAGTCCCGTGGCCGCCGATGAACTTTGTGGCGGAATGTACGACGACATCGGCACCGTGTTCTATCGGGCGGATCAGGTAAGGTGTGCCGAACGTGTTGTCTATCAGCAGCGGCAGGCCGTGGCGGTGGGCGATGTCGGCCGACCGTTCGATGTCGGAGATGTTGGAGTTGGGGTTGCCCAGCGTCTCGATGTAGACCAGCCGGGTGTTGTCCCGGATGGCTGCCTCCAGTTCCTCGTAGTTGTCAGGGTCGAAAAAGGTGGTGCTGATGCCGTATTTGCTCAGCGTGTGTGCCAGGAGATTGTACGTGCCGCCGTAGATGGTCTTGGAGGCGACGACATGGTCGCCGGCGAAGGCGATGTTGGTGATGGCGTAGGTGACGGCCGCTGCGCCGGCTGCGACGGCGAGTCCTGCCACACCCCCTTCGAGCGCAGCGATACGCTCTTCAAAGGCTGTCTGTGTCGGATTGTTCAGCCGGCCGTAGATGTTGCCGGTCGCCTTGAGCGCAAAGAGGTCGGAAGCGTGCTGACAGTCGTTGAAGACGTAGGAGGTCGTCTGGTAGATGGGCACGGCACGTGAACCTGTCGCCGGGTCGGCCTGTTCCTGTCCTGCATGGAGCTGGAGTGTCTCGAAGTGATACTTTTGTTTTGCCATAAAACTGGGTTTCCTTTCTTTTCTGTTCCTTCCGTGGACCTTAATGAGAGGGCGGAGGGGAAACGGTTAATACATTTATTGATATTAATTCTCTGCCGGTCACGTGTCACATCGGGCATCCACGCCCCGGATGTAGCTTGTTTGCGGTTGCAAAGGTACGGACTTTTCCCGATGCGTGGAATACTCCACTTGTGTTATTTTCCCTACCATGAATGTGGTATTGATGGGTGACGGCCGTGGCGGCAGAGCCACCTGTCGCATTGCGGCAGCCTGTTGGGGTAAATCGGCAGCCTGTCGCCAACAGATTGGCGACACATTGCCAAAGGACTGCCGACAGGTATGTCCGTAGGCGGATGCTGTCTGTGCCAGGTGCTTTCAAACCGGCCTTGCGCAATTAAAATATCAGTCTTGCATTGCCATTCGGATAAAAAACATTATATTTGCATGACTGTTGTCATCAATCTCTACGATTATGCAGAAATACGCTGATTACATAGAAGAAATCGAGATCGACTCGCTCTGGAGCGGAAAGAAGCACATCCGGTGGACGCTGGACCGGCAGGTGAACATCCTGAGCGGCATCAACGGCGTGGGCAAGAGCACCATTCTGAACAAGGTGGTTCGCAGCCTGTCGCAGGGCGGCGAGTTCCCCAGCCACTCGCTCAAGGGCGTGCGGCTGAAGGTCTGTCCGGACGATGCGCGGTGGATACGCTACGACATCATCCGCTCGTTCGACCGTCCGCTGATGGCCTCGGACAGCATCAGCAAGGTAAATACCGCCCTCGTCACGGAACTTGACTGGCAGCTCTTCCAGCTTCAGCGCAAATACCTCGACTACCAGGTGAACATCGGCAACCGCATCATAGAGACCTTGCAGGGGGGAGAGGCTGACGCCGCGGAGAAGGCACAGCGCATATCGCAGCCTAAGAAGCGGTTTCAGGACATTCTGGACGACCTGTTCACCGAGACCGGCAAGAAGATTGTCCGGTCGGAGAATGAAATCCGCTTCTCGCTGATGGGAGAGACGCTCGCCCCCTATCAGCTGTCGAGCGGCGAGAAGCAGATGCTGGTCATCCTGCTGACAGTGCTGGTGGAAGACAATAAGGATTATGTCCTCTTCATGGACGAGCCGGAGGTGAGCCTGCATATCGACTGGCAGAAACGGCTCATCGACCTCATTCTGGAACTGAACCCGAACGTACAGATCATCCTTGCCACACACAGTCCGGCCGTCATCATGAACGGATGGATCGACCGTGTGACCGAGGTGACGGACATCACTGACAAATGACTGCAGAAAGGGGGATGAACGATGGGAAGAAGACTGAGCGACAACCTTTCGTCGGCCTACATTGAAGCGGCGAACCGGCTGAACGGGAAGCACGCGCGGAGGAAGATCATCGCCTATGTGGAGGCGTATGACGACATCTTCTTCTGGCGTACCGTGCTGAGCGGATTCGAGAATGAGGAACGCTACTTTGAAGTGATGCTGCCGTCACGGATCAACCTGACGAAGGGGAAGCGGTCGGTGCTGATGAACCTCGTTTCGAAGAACATGGGCGAGAACATGATTGCCTGTGTGGATGCCGACTACGACTATCTTCTTCAGGGAGCCACGCCTCTGTCGGCGGAGGTGAACGGCAACCCCTATGTCTTCCACACATACGCATACGCCATTGAAAACCTGCAATGCTATGCACCGAGCCTGCACGACGTGACGGTGGCCGTGACGCTCAACGACCATGCCCTCTTCGACCTGGAGGAGTTCCTGAAGCAGTACAGTGAGATTGTCCATCCGCTCTTTGTGTGGAGCATCTGGCATTATCGGTGCGGAGTCCACCGGAGGTTCACCATCTCCGATTTCAACAGGGTGGTGGAGATAGGCAGCTTCTCTCTGCGGGGAGCAGCGAACTGTCTTCAGCATCTGCGCCACAAGGTTCAGATACGGGTACGGCAGCTGCAGCGTGAGAATCCCGGTGCGAAGGAGAGTTTCCTCAGGCTCAAGGATGAACTGCGGCTGCTGGGCGTGACGCCGGAGACCACCTACCTCTATGTGCAGGGACATCATCTTTTCGACAACATCGTCGTCCCGGTGCTGAAGCGTGTCTGCGACCGTCTGATCCGTGAGCGGGAAGAGGAGATAAACCGCAATGCCGTACACGATACACAGCGGCGCAACGAACTGTCAAGTTACAGCCACAGTACGGAGGCGGTAGTCCCGATGCTGCGCCGCAACGTGGGCTATGCCGGCTCTGAACCGTTCCGAAGGCTTCGGGAGGACGTGGCCAGATTCCTGGAACAGGCGGCACGGCGGACAGGCGGCATACTGAAGAGCGGCTTCTAAAAAGCCGCCCCGCTGATGGCGCAGCATTGATGTTTATAATTTCACTCCCTTTTATTGCCCGCTTTTTAGCAGAATAATTGTTTTACTCCGCATAAGTTGGTACATTTGCCGTCATAAACACAAGATGATCATGAATAAGCAAGTTTTTTTAGATATACTGGAAGAGCATGGGAAACTGGGCTTCCAAGAACAGATAGACTACGACAAATAGATTGTTACGAACCTCATCATCCACCAAAGACAGATAAAGCGAGCTGATATTCTGTTTATCTTCTGTAAGTGGCCGGAAAGATGTAAACCGAGGAATAAAGTAACGATGGAAACCTTGCTGTGCCATCAGGCCTACTGCATCGGCAGAGAACCGGATAGGGCCGCACTGCATAAAAATAATGGGCTGATGACCGTCTTTTCTAATCGGTGTAGCAGTTAATCCATACACGTAACGAGCCGTCACGCCTTTCAACACACGCTCAAAAGTAACGGAAGAGACATGGTGACACTCATCAACTATCACCATTCCATAATCACGTACAAACGGTTTCACCTCATCTCCATCTAAACACGATTGCATCAAGGCGATGTCTATCATTCCATGTAAGACATTACCTGTAGAATCAAGACAACCAATAGGCGAAAACGCCTTATATCTTCCTCTTCTTTTCGGGCGATCTGGCTTTTGATAATCAATATTGAGAAACTCTGATAACCGTTCTTTCCATTGACCCAGCAAGGCTTTTGAATGGACGAGTATCAGCGTGTTGACTTTCTTATACGCTATGAGTGCTGCAGCCGCAACAGTCTTACCGAACGCTGTTGTAGCGTAAAGAACGCCATTATCGAATGCAGAAATACAATCAACAGCCTGTTGCTGCTCTGTGCGCAGCTCACCCTGGAATGTAACGGAAACAGGCTGCCCAGGTTGAGTTTTGTCCGTCAGTGTGAAGTCAATATTATTTTTATTCAAAAAGGAGGTAACGGCATCTTCGCAACCACGCGGCATCAGTAAATAATCGTCAGTAAACTCACAACAAGATATAACACGCGGCACAGAATAAGTGGACAAGCGCATTGCCTGTCTCCGATAATACTCCGGGTCTTAAAAGCAGCAATACGCTTCAGATGATTCAGCACCTTTGCCGACACAGCCTTTATCGGAATATACAGTTTATCGGCTTTAACTATTTCTACATTTTCATAGATGTCGCTATTACCAATAGGTTGCACAATTGGTGGTGTCCAAGGTTTCTGCTCGTCAGATACAGATAAAGGTCCCAGCTCTGCTTGTCTATGCTCTGCTAAGACTTTCTCAACTGTCCCTGCTGTCATCTTCTTAATTTGAGAAAAGAAAGCCCACTGGTCTTGATAAGCAAGGAAGTCATCATCAACGAAAACAGTATTCAACTTTCTTCGGGCACGTCCCTGCAAGGGAAGTGCAACAAGGTTACCCAATCCCCCTTCAGGAAGATAGGCTTGATTGGGAAAGAAACGATCGTACGATTTGAACGACATTCGCCCATTCCGATTCATAGCTTCTGTAAGAATAGCACTTCCTACTTGTCGTGCTTTATAAGCTGGTAAAACATCTTCAAAGAATATCCATACATGTGCACCGTTTCCTGAACGAGATCGTTCAATGGCGTAAGGAATACTCCACTCTTTGCAGACATCTATAAAAGCCTTTACATCACCTTTGTAACCATGCTCACAGTTTTTATCATCGAAATCTGTACACAAGAAAGCGCAAGAGTTATCTGGCATTATGGTGTATAGCCCGATCACATCAAGACAATCCTCATTCCTACCTTCTAAATGCCTGTAAACGGCTCTATCATTTAATGTCTCAAAATTACGATTGGGACATTCAGCACATTTATATTGCCGCTTGTCACAAACACCTGTTCGCCATTCGTTGGTACAAACAGGCTGATAGCCACCTTTGCCAGTAGTCCGACTTTGCCAGCGTCTTGCATAAACATCTTCCCTTCCTCTGAAAAGACTACGGAATAACCGCACCTTCCCATCAAGGGAGAGTCGGACTGGAGGGAAAGAAATGGGTGAGTAAGGTGATGTGTCAGGGATTTTAATCCTATCTGGCACATACGTTATCCCATGTTTACGGAGCAGAACTTTCAACCGTTCGTTTTCTCTTTCTAATGCTTCGTAACGCAGGAGAAGCTGTTGGTATTGTTCATTATCCATCATAGGCTTCTATTGTCAGGTGTGGATATTGCTCTTTTCAAATGCAAAAGTACAATTCCAAATGAGTAACTGTCTTCTCTCTTTAACAATACAAAATTAATAAAAATATCGGTATGAGACATAAGAAGATAGAGGCATCTTAGGAGAAACCCCAATTCGTTATAATGGAATGCTGTACAGACAGAAAAAATTATGTAACTTTACGCCCAAACAAAGAAATAACTATGAACGAGCCAACAAACCTAAACAACGAAATTGTAATCTATCAGAGTGAAGACGGACAAACACAGCTTGATGTCAAGCTGGAGGGAGAGAGCGTCTGGCTTAACCGACAGCAACTTGCAAAATTGTTTGACCGTGATGTAAAGACAATAGGCAAGCACATCAGCAATGCCCTAAAGGAGGAACTAAAGGGTATGGATTCAGTTGTCGCAAAATTTGCGACAACTGCCCAAGACGGCAAAACCTATCAAGTAGAATACTATAATTTGGAGATGGTAACATCCGTAGGCTATCGTGTCAGGAGTTGTCAAGGTGTAGAATTCCGACGTTGGGCTAACAACGTCCTGAAGCAGTATCTCATCAAAGGGTATGCCGTGAACGAACGCATCCGCCAGCAGCAGATAGCCGAACTGCGACAACTGGTGCAGGTGGTGGGCAGGACGATAGAGCAGCAGCCTGTCTCCACAAACGACGAGAACCATGCCCTCTTTGATGTGATAGTGGATTATACCTATGCCCTTGACACACTGGATGACTATGACTATCAACGGCTGAACATCAACAAGACAACCAGTGAGGAACTCTTCCATGCCACTTATGAGAACGCCATGCACGAGATAGAGATTCTCCGTGAGAAGTTCGGTGGATCAGCTCTCTTCGGTAACGAGAAAGACGAATCCTTCAAAAGCTCTATTGGACAGATCTATCAGACTTTCGGCGGTGTGGAGCTATATCCCAGTGTAGAAGAGAAAGCTGCCATGCTGCTCTATCTCGTAACCAAAAACCACTCGTTCTCTGACGGTAACAAACGCATTGCCGCTACGCTTTTCCTCTGGTTTATGAACAATAATGGCATCCTCTATCATAAAAACGGTTCCAAGCGCATTGCCGACAATACGCTCGTTGCGCTCACGCTCATGATTGCCGAGAGCCGGACGGAGGAGAAAGATGTCATGGTAAAGGTAGTGGTGAACCTGATTAACAAGAACAACTGAGAACGATCTACCTTCTTAGTTTTGCTTTCCCCATAGTTATATGTGATGTTATATTTTATTCAGATAATCGTACTCCTTTTTGTAACGTGCCACCCGTTCATAATCCTTTTCTGTTGGGTTAGGCAGACGAGACAGATCCATATTATGCGTAAGGTCGTGCAGCTTTACGGCGGTTGCGAGAGGGTTGTCTTTGATACGATGGATATACGTTTCCCTATCAGGTGCGAAGTGGTGATTGAGTAACCGCAAAGCCACAGTTAACTCTTCTCTTTCTGCAGCAGACAGCGGTGTTCCCAGCTTCTCTTCCAATAAGTTCAGAACCTCATCGACCGTGTTCGGAGTATCTTCGCTTGCATCATGGAGATAGCCGACCACTTGTTCTTGCCAGGTTTGTCCCATCTTAGCAACAATCGTAAGATGCCCGCTGAAGTAATCTACTCCAGCTTTGTCCACCTGTCCTTTGTGTAACTGACGAGCCAAGGCGGCAGCACACCTCACGAGTTCTTTTCCTTTGTTAACAGATATGCTCATAATGCATTAATCGTTGTTTTCTATTCGGGGGCTTGCAGTTTCAACTGGTTAGTGGCACTAACCAGTTCACTGTTAACTTTCTTCAACTTTGTTTTGAGATACTTCCAATAGTTTCTCGTCTTTTGATAATCATCCTGCTCGTTGATGGCAGCAATGATATCAAGTACAGAGAACCACCGTTTATTGCGTTCCTCGTCCCATATCGCCCTTGCTTCACGGTCCTTGAAAGAGTGAATCGAATTCTTATGTTGCTCTGGGTGCTCTGTCATAAGTCAGGTCTTAATAGCATAAGATGATGATTGCAAAGATAGTAAAAAGGTTTGAAAGGGGGCTTGCATGTGAGAGGTCTGTTATTGATTAGGTGAGAAATAAGGATGGTATAATGAAGTTTCTGTTATGCTAAGACTAAAGTTCCATAATAATGAAACTCGAGTTTCATGTCAACGAAACTTTAGTTTCATATGTATGAAACTGAAGTTTCACTCTGATAAAACTCTTGGTTCGTATTGATGAAACTCTTATTCTATGCTGACTTGTAGATACGCATGAGGATAGGATATTGTTCTTCATATCGATCGAATTCTATTTTAGAGCCGTCATATCCTGCATCTGTAAAGACTTCTCTTATCTCTCGCTGTTCACGTTCAGTCAGGACACGCTCCTCTCGCTTGATCCGGTAATAGGCTGTGCGGCCAAAGGTGTAGATAAGATTCTGTCGGATATCACTTAAATCGGCCACCCGCACGTTGTCATAGATGCGTGAGATGCCCCATGCAAAACGTTCTTTACGGTCGGGGGCGAAGAAAGGACAGGATTGCTTTTCCGTTATCACTTTCTCGTTCACCACCATATACTGCTCCCGTCTGCTTGTTCCGAGCATCGTGTAGGCAGTATGATGCAAACACTGACTGGCTTTCTTGCAGTGAGTGCCAGCACAGTGTGTAGTCAATATTTAATTGGTTGTATAGCTCAAGGGTTATAGGGTATTACTTTAACCAAGACATGACCAAATGGTAGGGTTTGTTATAATATTTGCAACAATGTTTGAAGCAACATTTACCCCAAACGACTTTATTTTATCCATAAGCTTAGGCTTAGCTTTCTCTAAATCACCTTTCTCTTCTTCAACAACTTGCTTTAATTCTTTTAGCTGACTGATTGATAATTCATCTTCAAGAGATTTTAGAAGTATCTTTATTTCTTGATTCTGTGATTGGCTTTGTGTATTGGTATTGCTAATATTGCTATGTATATTTATATTTGCACTCTGTTTTAATACCTTATTATCTTTTATTACCTGTGGGTATTTCTCAAATGCTTCAAGTATAGCTAACAACTTATTCTGTTGGTTAGGTGTAATTTTTTTATCGCAAGTCTCATTAAAATCATCTATGTACCTATCTCCTGTGAAGTTTATTTCTAAAAATCTTTTAGTATTTTCCCTCCATTTAATATACCCTTCTTTTACGGAATGTTCATAAACATAATATGCAAAAGCTCCAACCTCACGTTTCAATTTTGGAATACGATCTCTTTGTTCTTGAATTAATGCCTCTAACTCTTTCTTAACATTCTCTTTCATAATATTCGATTGATAAATTAAAAATCGCAGTAACCCACTATCGGATTACTGCGATTATATTTGTTGTTGTTTCACTTCCTCAAAAGTATTTGCTATTGATTATCAATAACTTATATTTACACGATACAAATAAGATTCCTCAATTTAAGTAATATCGATTAGAAACCATCTTAAATGTTACTTCTTAACTTTTTATTTCATCATTTTCTTATAATGCGTTTCATATCCTTCTATTTCAAATAATAGCCTAAATGCTTCTAGAAAATTATCATAATTAAATTCTTTAAAGTCATATATATTCTGTCCAAGAGAATGAGATTCTCTATTTATATATCGATTAAAAGCTTGAAATCTAATATCTTTTAATTTTTCTGAATTGAATGTATTATTTAGATCTCTCTTCTCAACGAAATTAAAAAAATACTCAATAATATTTCTCATGCAATTTGCAATAAGAGCAGGTGCAGAATCTCTATTCTTGATGATAGACCAATATGCCTGATAGTCACTTTGAATTTCTTCGTAGCTCATCGATTTTATATGGCTTCCTTGACGATCTTTATATAACCTTATTAAAGTTTGGGAAGCATGTCTCTTCTCTCTATTCATTTCCGTCATTTCATAGAAGAAGTAAAGGCTATGTGTTAATATAAACACCTGTTCGCAACGGTTTTTAATATCTAATCCCCCATCATTGTTCCTTTGAAAAGTTGGATAAAATCTTTCTTTAATAAGTCTTCCTACATTAAAGACATGGATATGAGAAAGACTAGAAACAGGATCATCTATTACAATAATCCGTTTTTTTATAGCGTCATTAGCTAATTTACGACCTTTACATTGTTCGGTAAAATAAAGAAAGCTTATTATCATTTTTTCTCCTTCACTTAGGGATTTAAAAATCTCCTCTTCTGTTTGATCTCCTCTCGTTATGCGATATAATCCTTCTTCTTCGTGTTTGATAATCTTAAAATCGGTAATTCCTAAGTCTAGCAAAAGAGCATTTATATTCTCTATTGCTTCATCAATATTGATTACATTTTTCTGCTCAGAAGTAATTATTCCCTTTTGCTCCTGTATTTGAGTAGTATATTCTTTATACTCATGTTCGATTTCATTAATCGCTTGTTTATGAGAATTCAAAGTGGTGGTGTACAAAGAAACAGTCTGGTCATATTTGAATCTTTGTATCTCCCAGAAAGTATCCTTGATATGGTCTATCTCTTGTTGCTTATTCTGTAATTTTGTATTATATTCTTCTATAATCTTATTTGCATTAGATATGATCTCATTTAGCCTGTCTAATAGTTCTTGATGAGATTCAATTACAACTTTTGTTCCAGGAGATTTACATTTTTCTTCCATCCTCAAAAGGGAATAATTACTT
>ERZ773006.661-NODE-661-length-14526-cov-53.1406_pt1 | contig 14526 bp, 15 predicted proteins | sample MGYA00580843_ERZ773006 | MGnify/ENA primary metagenome ERZ773006 (study PRJEB29015, sample SAMEA2738011) | human oral metagenome | biome: human oral; feature: human-associated habitat; material: dental | place: China | collected 2052 ... | reverse complement strand
AAATGCTGACAGAGGGGCTTTTGGCGCTGGATCCTGGACACCATATCGAGGTTCTGTTTGCGAAAAAAATAAAAGAAAAGCTTGATACTTGGAAGGCTGAAGAGGGATGGGAGATTGAGATTCTAGCTAGTCAGGCTTGGACCAATCCTTTCCGCCATATTTGAGAGGAAGCGACATGAAAAAAATAGCAGTGATTGGAGCTGGGATTGTCGGATCAACAGCGGCTTACTATCTGTCCAAATCACCAGATGTGGAAGTGACTGTCTTTGATGACGGCAAGGGGCAGGCAACCAAGGCGGCTGCTGGCATTATCAGTCCTTGGTTTTCTAAGCGTCGCAACAAGGCTTGGTATAGGATGGCGCGTCTGGGCACTGATTTTTATCAGGACTTGATTGCGGATTTAAAAGTTGCCGGAATCAAGACAGATTTTTACCAACAGACAGGTGTTTATCTGCTGAAAAAGGACGAGAGCAAGTTGCAGGAACTTTATGATTTGGCTGCTAATCGCCGGGAAGAGTCGCCCTTAATAGGAAACCTGAGTCTTCTCAGTCGTCAGGAAGCCCAGGAGAAATTTCCAAAATTGCAAGGCTTTGAGCGGCTTCTCTATGCTTCCGGCGGTGCCCGTGTGGAGGGAGCACTCTTGACGGAGACGCTTCTGAAAGCTAGCAAGGCAGAGTTGGTTGAGAAAAAGGTAAGATTGACAGTAGAAGGAGAGCAACTTCTTGTGGACGGACGCAGCTTTGACTGTGTCATCTTAGCTGTAGGGGCATGGCTGGGAGAAATCTTGCAGCCACTGGGCTATAAGACAGATGTTCGGTCGCAAAAGGGACAGCTACGCGATTTTAAACTGGCTGAGCAGACGGATGACTATCCTGTTGTGATGCCTGAGGGCGAGCTGGATATCATTCCTTTTCTAGCAGGTAAGGTCAGTGTCGGTGCCAGTCATGAAAATGATCAAGGCTTTGATTTGAAGGTAGATAAGAAAGTGCTGGATCAGTTGCAGCGAGAAGCGGAAACTTACTTGCCAAGGTTGTCTAATGCAGAGATTCTAGGTGAGCGCGTGGGAACACGGGCTTATACCAGCGACTTTGCTCCATTCTTTGGAGCTGTTCCAGACTTGCCACATATCTACGCTGCCAGTGGATTAGGCTCTTCTGGTCTGACAACTGGCCCACTCATCGGACGTCAATTGGCTCAGATGGCTTTAGGAGAAGCAGGGCTGCTGAATCCAGCTGACTATCCCATTGAGCGGTATGTGAAGAAGGTTTGATATGATAGAAACTATTTTGAATAGGGTCAATATTTGTGTGAAAAAAGGAGTTTGAAAATCATGAAAATTGTCTTTAAAGGTTTATTTGGTCGATTCGACTATAGCATAGAATTAAAAAAAGATGGTCTAACTATTATTACGGGGCCAAATGGATTTGGAAAATCAACAATATTAAATTGTGTATATCAATTGTATAAACAGGTCGAAGGTCTACCATTTTTTTTTAATTTAGATTTTGAGGAAGTAATTTTTTTAATATCTGATGAAAAAAAATTAAAAATCACAAAAAAAGCTGGTACGCTAGTAATAAACGATAAAACTAAATTAGCTATTAATTTAAAAAATATTAAAAAATATCTAGGAAACGCTCCTTCTTTCACTAGAAATTATCTAAAAAATCTTGACAAAAATTATTTAGATAGAGTAACTACAGATAAAATTATTGATTATATGTCATTTTTAGACGAATATTCTGAGGAGAAATTTATACATAAAAAACAAAATCATATTACGTCTGTGAGAAACACCCTAAAGGAGTTTTCAAAAGAATTAGGGAAGGTATTCTACATAAGAGAACAAAGATTGGTCAGTGAAGAATTTGATAGGTTTGATGAATCGAGATTAAAAGATGAGATTAAAGAATTACCTAAAAAATTCAAACTTCTTTTGGATAAGAATAGTTCTGAATATTCCTCAAAGTCTAATGAGCTAGATAGTTCATATCCTATTAGATTATTTAATAATAAAGAAGCAATTGCCTCACAAGATGAATTTAATCAGAAAATAAGATTAATGACTAAAAAATTCCAAAAATTAAATAAGTTTGATTTATCTCGCATTCAAGATTTGAGTAATTTAGAGTTTAAAGAAGAATTTGCAAAAGCATTAAAAATATATTTTGACGATTTTGATGTAAAATATCAAATCTATGAAAATTTTATTAATCAATTAGAATTATTTACCGATATAATAAACGATAAATTGAATTTCAAAGAGATTGCAATTTCAAGAGAAGAGGGCATTTTTATTAAGGATACTGATTTTAAAGGGAAACATATTTCTCTATCCCAGCTATCATCTGGAGAAAAACAGGAAATTATTCTATTTTATAAATTGCTCTTCGAGACTCCCGAGAATACTTTATTATTAATTGATGAACCTGAGATATCCCTACATATTGCTTGGCAAAAGAAATTTATGGATGATTTATACAAGATAATTAAATTCAAGAAACTGAATGTAATTGTTGCCACACACTCTCCGCAAATTATTAATAATCATTGGGAGAATCAAATTGATTTAGGAGAGTTATATGGACAACAACTCGATTAGAAGAAATCTCAAACGAGAGGATATAATTTCCGAAATTAGACTTTTATGTGGGGAAGACTATAGTAAAGTAAAGACTTTTGTGATAGTAGAGGGAGACGATGATTTAAAATTCATTAAGAATAAATTCAACTCTAACACGTATGGATTTGAGTCGTTTTCAGGATGTAGCGGGGTCGAAGAAATCGTCAATTACTTCCAAAGGGATAAAAGAGTTATTGGGATACGCGACAAAGATTATAGCAATTTAATTTCTGGTGACAATAAGATGTTTTTGTATGATTATCATAGTTTAGAGATTATGTTAGCTATGAATAATGAGTCATTTGAAAGTTTATGTAGTGAATTTTATTATGGAGATGAGAATGTTTTTGAGTTGCGAAATAAGGTGTTTCAAAAACTGAAATATATAAGTTGTTTTAGAGAAAAAAATTCTCGTGAGGGGTGGAAACTTATTACTGAGAATATTTCTATTGATAAACTGTATAGACTATCAAAATTAGACGATCATGATGAAATCGTTAAAGAAATAAATAAGCCGTCACAAAATAATTATAGTTCAGAGAGACAGTCTATTGTTGATGAGTACTATCGTTCCGTTACAGATTTACAATCAATTACAAGGGGACATGATTTTTCTGAATTATTTAAGGTGATTTGTAACAGTTCTGGAATTGAAAGACAAATTAAAAGTAAAGACGTTGAGTTAGCATTAAGAATGAGTTTTTCTAAAGAGTCGTTCAAGAAAACAAAGCTTTTTAATAGTCTTTTGGAGTATGAGGAATCGAATCACCTTAACTTTTTGTTCTGTTAATAAATTGTTCCAAAATAAGAGGACGTAGCTTCTTGGAAAGACTATTTAATAAATAATTTCAGAAAAATTTTTCATCTACTTAATTATTTTGAAAAGGAAAAAGGTTATGGACTGGTTACGATCGCAGCCTGTGGTCATGCAGGCATTCTTGGCTGGGCTTTTCACATGGGGATGTACCATTGTAGGCTCGGCTGTTGTATTTTTCTTTAAAAAGGTCAGTCGCAAGCTGCTGGATATTATGATGGGCTTTGCGGCAGGCGTCATGATTGCAGCTTCCTTTTGGTCGCTTCTAGCGACGTCGATTGAGTATGCGCAAAGTTCTTATGGTAAGCTCTCTTGGTTACCAGCTGCAATAGGTTTTTTAGCAGGTGGTTTTTTCTGCGTTTGATTGATGCGGTTGTGCCTCACTTGCATCTGAGTAAGGATATTTCAGAGGAAGAAAGTGTTCCTGAACATAGCCAGAAGAAGCTGTCCAAGACTGCTCTGCTTTTCTTAGCCATTACCATTCACAATTTTCCAGAAGGTTTAGCAGTCGGAGTAGCCTTTGGTGCTTTGGCCGCCAATCCTAGCCCGGAAGCCTTTGTCGGCGCGATTGGCCTAGCTTTGGGGAATTGGCCTGCAAAACGTCCCAGAAGGAGCGGCTCTGTCCATTCCAATTCGGACGGACGGCAAGTCTCGCCTTAAAGCTTTTTACTGGGGCTCCATGTCTGCTATTGTGGAGCCAATTGGTGCTGTTCTGGGGGCAGTTGCTGTTATGGCCATGACAGCTATTCTGCCTTATGCCCTCTCCTTTGCGGCAGGAGCTATGATTTTCGTGGTGGTAGAGGAGCTGATACCGGATTCGCAGACCAATGGCAATACTGATGTGGCGACTTTAGGTCTCATGGTGGGCTTTGTTCTTATGATGATTTTAGATGTTGCTTTAGGATAAAGGACTTTAGAGTTTCTGAGTTGTTAGATTCAGAGACTTTTTGCTTGGAAACAGTTAATATCTTAAAAAGTGACATTCGCTTGTAAAAATGGTAGAATAAAAGCAATATATAACAGAGAGGAAACACATATGAAAGGTATTATTCTTGCAGGTGGATCTGGGACTCGCTTATACCCATTGACACGTGCGGCATCTAAACAACTCATGCCAATTTACGATAAGCCAATGATCTATTATCCATTATCAACACTGATGTTGGCTGGAATTAAAGATATCTTGATTATCTCAACTCCAACTGATCTTCCTCGATTTGAGGATCTGCTGGGTGATGGCTCTGAATTTGGTATTAAGCTCTCTTATGCAGAGCAACCTAGTCCAGATGGATTAGCGCAAGCCTTTATCATTGGGGCTGATTTCATCGGAGATGACCGCGTAGCGCTGATTCTTGGGGATAATATTTACCATGGACCTGGTTTAAGTAAGATGCTTCAGAAAGCAGCTGCTAAAGAAAAAGGGGCAACTGTTTTTGGCTACCATGTTAAGGATCCAGAACGTTTTGGTGTTGTAGAATTTGATGAAAATATGAACGCTATCTCCATCGAAGAAAAACCGGAACAACCTCGCTCTAACTATGCAGTGACTGGACTCTATTTCTACGATAACGATGTTGTTGAAATTGCTAAAAACATCAAACCAAGTCCTCGCGGGGAACTGGAAATCACAGATGTCAATAAGGCATACTTAGATCGTGGTGATTTGTCTGTTGAGCTCATGGGACGTGGTTTTGCCTGGTTGGATACAGGAACTCACGAAAGTCTCTTAGAAGCCGCTCAATATATCGAAACAGTTCAGCGTATGCAGAACGTTCAGGTGGCAAATCTGGAAGAAATTGCCTATCGTATGGGCTATATCACTAAAGAGCAAGTGCATGAATTGGCGCAGTCATTGAAAAAGAATGAATACGGCCACTATCTCTTGCGCCTGATTGGAGAAGAATAAGAAAATGAGTGAACAATTTTTTGATAAGGAATTAGCAGCGCGTGAGGTTCCCGGAATCCCAGGTATGCTGGAGTTTGATATCCCTGTTCGCGGAGACAACCGAGGCTGGTTTAAGGAAAATTTCCAAAAGGAAAAAATGCTGCCGCTAGGCTTTCCTGAAAGCTTTTTTGCAGAAGGAAAACTGCAAAATAATGTCAGCTTTTCTCGTAAAAATGTGTTACGTGGTCTACATGCTGAGCCATGGGACAAGTACATCTCTGTTGCAGATGACGGTAAGGTTCTAGGTTCTTGGGTTGACCTGCGTGAGGGAGAGACCTTTGGTAATACCTATCAGACAGTAATCGATGCTAGCAAGGGGATTTTTGTGCCACGTGGCGTAGCCAACGGCTTCCAAGTCCTTTCTGACACTGTTTCTTATAGCTATCTGGTAAACGACTATTGGGCTTTGGAGCTCAAACCGAAGTATGCCTTTGTCAACTATGCAGACCCAGCTCTAGGCATCCAGTGGGAAAACCTAGAAGCAGCAGAAGTCTCAGAAGCAGACAAGAACCATCCACTACTTAAGGATGTCAAACCTTTAAGAAAAGAAGATTTGTAGGAAAAATTCTTTTTTTGATATATTAATTTATACTGAAATATAATACCTTCGCTCAGCTATAATTTGAGCGAAATGAATTAAAGAAAAAATTGCCAAAGAGGTATCAAGCATGTGATAGATTGTCTATCCTGTTACATGAAAGGCAATTATAAAAAATAAGGAATAGAAATGACTGAATACAAAAAAATTATCGTGACTGGTGGAGCTGGATTTATCGGTTCTAACTTTGTCCACTATGTTTACAATAACTTTCCAGATGTCCATGTGACAGTGCTTGACAAGCTGACTTACGCGGGTAATCGCGCTAATATTGAAGAAATTTTAGGCGATCGCGTTGAGTTGGTTGTTGGAGATATTGCTGATGCAGCCTTGGTAGATAAGCTGGCAGCTGAAGCTGATGCTATCGTTCACTATGCAGCTGAAAGCCACAATGACAACTCGCTTAATGATCCGAGTCCATTTATCCACACCAACTTCATCGGAACTTACACACTTTTGGAAGCAGCTCGTAAATACGACATTCGTTTCCACCATGTGTCAACTGACGAAGTCTATGGGGACCTGCCTCTGCGTGAAGATTTACCAGGTCATGGAGAAGGACCAGGTGAGAAATTTACGGCTGAAACCAAGTACAATCCAAGCTCGCCTTACTCATCAACCAAGGCAGCTTCAGACTTGATTGTCAAAGCTTGGGTGCGTTCATTTGGTGTCAAAGCGACTATTTCGAACTGTTCAAACAACTATGGTCCTTACCAGCACATCGAGAAGTTCATTCCGCGCCAAATCACCAATATCTTGAGCGGTATCAAGCCAAAACTCTACGGTGAAGGTAAAAACGTTCGTGACTGGATTCATACTAATGACCATTCATCAGGCGTTTGGACGATTCTGACCAAGGGACAAATCGGTGAAACTTACTTGATTGGTGCTGACGGTGAGAAGAATAACAAGGAAGTACTGGAGCTCATCCTTAAGGAAATGGGGCAGCCAGCTGATGCTTATGACCATGTGACAGACCGTGCCGGCCACGACCTCCGCTATGCCATTGATGCTAGCAAGCTCCGTAATGAGCTGGGATGGAAACCAGAGTTTACTAACTTTGAAGCAGGTCTCAAAGAGACAATCAAGTGGTACACAGACAACCAAGACTGGTGGAAATCTGAAAAAGAAGCAGTAGAAGCTAATTATGCTAAAACACAAGAGGTCATTAAATAATTTTAAACAATTTAATGATTCTTAAAGGAGCAGTTATATAATGAAACATAAAATTTTAGTAACAGGTGGGGCAGGTTATATTGGTACTCACACAGTAGTCGAACTTATAAAAGCTGGACATGAGCTAGTTGTTGTGGATAATTTTAGTAACAGCAGCAAAAAGAGTCTAGAGGCTGTCGAAAAAATCGTTGGACAGTCTATTACTTTGTATGAAGCGGACATTTGTGATAAAGAAGCTTTATTAAAAGTCTTTAAGGACTTTAAACCTACTGGAGTGATTCATTTTGCTGGTTTAAAAGCAGTAGGAGAATCTAGCCAAATTCCTCTAACCTATTACGAAAATAATGTTGCAGGTACCTTAACTCTTTTGAGAGTGATGGAAGAAGTTAATTGTAAAAATATTATTTTTAGTTCATCTGCAACAGTTTATGGAGATCCACTTACTGTTCCAATTTTGGAAGACTTCCCTGTTTCTGCTACTAATCCATATGGACGTACGAAATTAATGGCTGAAGAGATTATGACGGACATATACAAAGCAGATTCTACTTGGAATATTGTATTGCTTCGTTATTTCAACCCAATTGGTGCTCATGAAAGTGGTGATTTGGGAGAAAACCCAAATGGAATTCCTAATAATTTACTTCCATACGTAACTCAAGTTGCTGTTGGAAGACTAGAACAAGTACAGGTATTTGGAAATGATTATCCAACTGTAGACGGTACTGGTGTTCGAGATTATATTCACGTGGTTGATCTAGCTAAAGGTCATGTTGCTGCTTTGAAAAAATTTGATGGCAAGCAAGGTTTGAATATATATAACTTAGGGACTGGTAAAGGCTATTCGGTTTTAGAAATCATTCATAGTATGGAAAAAGCTGTTGGCAAACTAATTCCTTATAAGATTGTTGAACGCAGACCTGGTGATATTGCAACTTCATATGCTAATCCAGCTAAAGCCAAAGCAGAACTTGGTTGGGAAGCTCAATTTGATATCTCGAGGATGTGCCAAGATGCTTGGCGTTGGCAGAGCAAACATCCCAATGGATTTGACGAATAGTTATTATTGGAATTTAGAAATTTTAGATAAGCCTAGCACAAATATGTGTTAGGCTTTTTGTAATAGTTGAATATTTTAGAGCTTTCTTAATATAATAAAGATGATCTTTTTCACGGATATTATGGTGAATTAATTTTGACTATAGCACATGAACATACCATTAGCTAAGGTATCTTTCTTTTTCATTCTATGATTTCTCTCCTTCTTGTATGGAAACAGTAGAAATAAGGGCTTGGTTATAGTATAATGAGTCTATATGACTTTTAAGGAGAATGTGAGTTAGTGAAGTCTTCGGAATTATTGATTATTATCCCAGCCTTTAATGAAAGTGGTAATATTCAAAAAACAATCAAGATGATAAAAACACATACACCAGAATTTGATTACTTAATTATCAATGATTGTTCTACAGATAATACTTTGGAAATTTGTCGTGAAAATAAATTTAACGTTATTGATTTGCCAATTAATCTAGGAATTGGCGGTGCAGTTCAAACAGGTTACCTTTATGCTGTTCAAAATAATTATCAATATGCTGTTCAAGTAGATGGTGATGGTCAACATAATCCTCAATATATTAAGATGATGCTTGAATGTATAAAAAAAGATAAAGTTGACATGGTAATTGGGTCTCGATTTATTGAGAATCAAGGATTTCAGTCTTCTTTTGCTAGAAGAATTGGAATCACTTTTTTTGAAAAATTAATTAAATTATTGACTGGAAAGAAGATCACGGATCCAACATCAGGATTACGAGTTGTTAATAAATCAGTCATTGAATTATTTGCTGAGCACTATCCTAGTGATTATCCTGAACCAGAAACTATAGTTTCCTTATTAGAGGCTGGTTTTAAAGTGGAAGAGATGCCTGTTCTAATGAATGAAAGAGAACATGGTACATCTTCGATTACCTTGACTAAGTCTGTGTATTATATGATTAAAGTATCTATAGCAATACTGGTTGCAAAGATTAGTGGAGGATATAAGAAATAATATGCTTATTTTTTTAATTACTATTCTCATTTTGGCATTTTTGTTTAATATTCTTCGTTTAGTTGCTAAAAAGCAAGTAGAGATGAAAAATGTTATTTCATGGATTGTTTTATCTATCATTTCTCTGCCTTTTGTCTGGTTTCCAGACATTCTAACTTTTTTTGCACATCTAATGGGAGTACAAGTGGCTAGTAACTTAATATTCTTTATTGCTATCTGCTTACTGCTTTATTTAACTTTTTCTTTAACTAGACATCTTTCGAAACAGTCAGTTCAGATTCGTCAATTGGCGCAAAAAATTGCTTTAAAGGAAAAAAGTGATCAAGATGAAGAATAAAGTGTCAGCAAAAGAAATATATTTTTGGAATTTACTGGGGAATCTAATGTTTGCTGGTTCCTCAGCTATTTTTATGATGATTGTTTCTAGACTTTCTTCTGCAAAAATGGCTGATGTATTCAGTTTAGCATATGGTATTGCTGGTATATTAGTTGTTCTTGGACTTTTTCAAGTTAGAACCTATCAGGGAACTGATGTGACTTTTAAACATAGTTTTACCAGCTATACGATTGCAAGAGTATTTTCTATTACTCTTATGCTAATTACCTTATTTCCATATCTATTTCTAGTTCATTTTGATTTTTCAGATACATCAAAGCTAGCAGTAGTGGTTTTATATGTTCTGTTTCGGATGTGTGAGGCTATATCTGATTTATTTCAGGGGCTCTTCCAGCAACATGAGAGGTTAGATATTGCTGGTAAATCCATGACAATCAGATACGGTGCAAGTATTTTTATTCTTCTTATCTCTCTAGTTGTTCTCAAATCTTTAGAAGTTTCTCTTTTAATCTTGTTTCTTTTTAATTTTGTATTTGTTTGGATTTATGATTTTCCCAAGTCACTATCCTTTGATAAAGTTTCTTTTGACAAGAGTACCATCAGGTTGCAGGTCAAAGACGCCTTTTTGATTTTAAAAGGCTGTATTCCTTTATTTATTAGCGGTTTCCTTTTAGCTTATATCTTTAATGAACCTAAGATAGCGATTGATAAAGCTATTCAACTTGGAAAATTAGCAGAAGGGCTTCAAAGGAATTACAATATTTTGTTCATGCCAGTGTTCTTCATGAGTTTGTTTATTCTTATTCTTCGACCATTAACGACAAGCTTAGCTATTCAATGGCAAAGAAAAGAGTTTGCAAAGTTTGATCGAACAGTGAAGCAGATCGGTATCTACTTGCTTGGAGGTGGAGCTATTTTAACGATGTTAGCTTTTTTAATTGGAACTCCTATTTTAAGTATAGTTTTTGGTGTGGATCTTGCTGGCGACGCTCTGACTTTGACAATTCTAGTTTTCTCTGGGATCCTTTATTCAGTTGGAATTGTTCTTGGAGATATCCTCACTATTTTTAGAATGCAACGAAAACTCATACTGGTATACCTACTTATGTTTATCGTTTCAATTGCTATTACAAATCCTTTTGTAATGTCAAAAGGTCTACTTGGAGCTGCTTATAGTTTTCTGTTTGTAATGCTTATTTATTCAATCGGAAGTTACTTAACTTATATCAAGGTAAGAAAATGGAAAGGAAAGCTTTAATGCCCTTAAATTCTCAACATACCTGGGTGATTTGTGCCTATGGTGAAAGTCAGTATCTAGAAGCGTGTATTCAGTCTTTAAAAAATCAAACTCTTACTTCAAAGATAATTTGTTATACCTCCACACCTTTGACCTCAATTTATGAAATTTGTGGGAAGTATGATATTCCAGTTCATCATAAAACTGGTGGTGGGATTGGAATAGATTGGAATCAAGCATTATCGTTTGTATCTACAAAATATGCTACCATTGCCCATCAGGATGATTATTACGAGCCTAAATTTCTTGAAAAAACTCTGGAAGCTTTTGAGGCTCACCAAGATGGATTGATTACTTTCACTGATTATTTTGAAGAAAAAAATGGAAGTAAAATTGATGCGAATACGAATTTAAAAATTAAGCGCCTTATGCTTGGTACCTTATCAATTTTTCCAACCTCACGTTTTTGGAGAAAGCGCGTCTTAGCTTTTGGAAATCCCATCTGTTGTCCTGCGGTTTCATACAATCTTGAAAAATTAAAAGATTTCCAGTTTGATGAAGATATGAGAGTAAGTCTTGATTGGTATGCTTGGTATAAAATTAATGAATACAAAGGAAGCTTCCTTTATATTCCGGAAGCATTAATGTGCCATCGGATTCATCAAGAATCTGAGACAACCAAGACTATTTCAGATAATACTCGCACAAAAGAAGATTTGTATATGTATAATCTATTTTGGCCAAAGTGGTTTTCAAGAGTAATTATGAAGTTTTATGTCAAGAGTCAGGATACTAACCACTAGGAGATTAATATGAAATTCATGAAAGATGCCTATCAGGCTAACATAAAATATATTTTTACTTTTTTGGTCTTATCCGCTTTTATGTTTGTAATTTATACAAAACATCTTTTGGATGTCCCAAAGATAGGATTGGCAGTTGTTCTTCTTATTGCAGTATTTTTATTATTTTTACCTAAAAAAAATATTGCAATATTTTATGCCCTTGTCTTTTCGGGAGTTTTGACTTCTTTGATAACTCCGGTTTTGAATACTCCTGACGAACCAGTTCATTTAGCTAGAACGATTCATATCGTTGAGGGAGATTTGAATCTAGATAATAGTAAACCTCTTATTTCAGAAGATTTTTTTGATATTTATGATCAAATAAAGTCTCCATTAACTAAAACAAATCTTTTCAATGAAGGTCAGACAGATAAGAAAGTTGATTTCGGTCGTACTACTGATTACCGGGCTACTAATTCATATTGGTTCATTGGTTATATTCCTCAGGCAATTGGCTTTGGAATTGGTAAATTATTACATTTGAGTGTAGGTATCTCGTATTATTTAGGGAGAATATTTAACGCATTAGCTTATGCAGTTTTGGCTTATATTGCCATTCGATTATCAGGTAAAGCTAAGCAACTTATAATGATGGTTGCGTTTATTCCAATGAATTTAGTACTAGCTGGCTCATATAATCAGGACAGTGTATCACTCGGATTGGCTTATATTATCGTATCACTCTTTATTAGTTGGGTTAGTGATAGCGAGAAGAAGGTAAGAAATAGAGATTTGATTCTTTATGTCATCATTTGTTGCCTTCTAGCCACGATGAAGCTCCCTTATGTTCTGCTAATTGGATTATTGCTTTTTATTCCAAAATCTAAGTTTAATGGTAGATTCTTTTATGGCAAGGTTATTTCTGCTGTTCTTTGTGTAGGAGCAGTAACTGTATTTTGGTTTTTACTCAGCCAACAAGTGAAATTAGCTAATTTTCAATTAGAAGGTGCTGACTTACGTGGTCAATTAATGAACCTGGTCCATCATCCACAAGATTACCTACCAGTTGTTTTTAAGGAAATGCTTTTGTCCATTAGTCATCTTGATCAACTATTTAATTTTGGTTGGTTGGATCTATCAATGAATGAGGTTCTTATTCCAATTTATGTCTTTTACACTTTAATTGCTTTAGCTAATGTTGGACGTTTTAAAATTCCTTTGATTTCAAAAATTGGAGCAGTGCTGGTTTCGTTGGCAATTATTGGTTTGATTTCTTTGACTCTCTACCTGACATGGACTCCTGTAGGATCATATACTGTCTTAGGTGTTCAGGGAAGATATTATTTGGGAGTCTTAGCTCTAATGCTCCCAGTAATTGTTAGCTGTTCTAAAAATCAATTAAAATTTGATTTTATAACTGATCATTGGATTGTAGAAAGCAGTGTTATTATTGTTGGCTTATCCATGATCCATACTTTAGCAATCATTTATGCGGTAGTTTAATATTTTTATATTTAAATAAAAACAGACGGGAATCTAAGTCCTGTCTGTTTTAATATCAGTCATCTTGACGGTCTTTAAACATGTTGCTATACTTGGTATAACTTAAATTTTTATCCTTGAATAAAGAATGATTAGTTATTTTGCTTGGTTTTGGAGGAAAATATGATTTTAGATTCAATAAAAAAGTATAGATATCCTTTGATTCTATTTTTCTATTCATTATTGTTTGTTCTCGTTTCACATGTGGCGATTAATACTCAGAGTCGTGTATTTGACTATGTTTTTCATTTGACTCGAATAGTCGGATTGTCACAGTCAATCAGTCATTTTGATTTATTACCTAATTTGAATCATATTTTTGCTTTTGGCACAGGATATGCGGTTCCAATGTTTTATGGTAATTGGCAATTTTATTTACCTGCTCTCTTATTTATGCTAGTTCAGCGGGCTGATTTGGCTTTTGATTTTTTCGCATTCTTGTTAATTTTTTCCACCTCCTTGACAAGTTTTTATTGTTTTAAAAAGATCAGTCAAGATTCCATTAAAAGCTTGTGTGGAGCTTTGATAGTTCCTCTCTACTTTCCTTTATTTGGCTATGGTATGACGATGTCTATGCCATTAGTTCCTATTCTGTTTTATACCATATACAAGGTTTTATTTTTAAATAAATATAGCCCCGCTTTATTAGGAATTACCATTGCCTTACTTATTCAAACACATATTTTATCTACCTTAATTTTGGCCATCTATTCATTAATTTTTGTTTTACTATGTGTTCGTAAATTAACTGTAAAAAAAATAATCTCTTTTCTTGTATCCGTTTTTATTGGTATTTTACTTTCTATTGGTTACTTAGCTCAATATCTGGAACAGGTCAGTTCACAAATTTTCTATTTCAATTGGACCGCTCGTGATTTTCCTTTTGAAAACGCTCGTATGTTTAACGTTCCAAATATTTTACAGCTCAAATTTAGCGGGTTGTTTGCACCATTTACATCTTTATTTTTAAAAATTGATATCCTAGCGATTATATTATTCTTTTATCTAGTATATCGTTTTAAATATCTAAGTGAAGCCAGCCAGAAACTTTTAATACTAGTAGCCATTATGGCGGTTTCTACAACAGCAGTTTTACCTTGGAATAGTTTGTTAAAATTTGGTTTTTTGGGTGCTATCCAATATACTGGCCGTCTTCTCTTTTTCGTTCCTTTTCTTTTGATTTGGATCTTAGTTAACGATTTTAGTCACATTTGGTCTATTAGTTTTGCTAGTCTATCAACTTTGGTATATCTTGGGATAGTTTTAATTTCTTATTCTCCAGTTGTTAACCTTAGAACAGATCATAAGAACTATATATCTGAAATAAATCAAAGAATGTATAGTTATTACAAGGGAGATAGAGAACAGTTTTCGAATACTATTGGTGATGAATATTATAATTTAGATGTTGATCCA
>ERZ773006.654-NODE-654-length-14570-cov-21.8875_pt1 | contig 14570 bp, 10 predicted proteins | sample MGYA00580843_ERZ773006 | MGnify/ENA primary metagenome ERZ773006 (study PRJEB29015, sample SAMEA2738011) | human oral metagenome | biome: human oral; feature: human-associated habitat; material: dental | place: China | collected 2052 ... | reverse complement strand
GCAATCTTACGGCCCTTGTAGTATCCTTTAAGGGATACACGGTGAGAGCGTGAGTAGTCACCAGTAGTTTCGTCAAAAGTTACAGTTGGAGCTGTCACTTTGTAGTGAGTGCGGCGTTTGTTTTTCTTCGCTTTGGAAGTGCGACGTGCAGGTACTGCCATTGTTTGTTTCTCCTTTTAGTTTGTGAATTCGATTCAATTTGATGATTTTCATCAACTTTAACAGTATAACAAAACTTTTTTGTAAAGTAAAGTTACTTGACAGATTTTTTTCTTCTTTTTGCTTGATAGGAAAAAGTTTCAAATTCGCCTCTATATTTTCCTAATCTTCTGAAAATTTAAAAATTTTCCTCTGTAAAATACAGCCTAAGTGTGGTATAATAAAGCACAAAGATTACTGTAATGAAAGGGAAAGCTATGACAGATAAGGATATTCGTCACAGAAGTAAGATTTATGACAGTATGGTTAAATCTCCTAACCGTGCCATGCTTCGCGCGACGGGGATGACTGATAAAGATTTTGAAACGCCTATTGTTGGGGTGATTTCCACTTGGGCGGAAAATACACCTTGTAACATCCATTTGCATGACTTGGGCAAGCTGGCCAAGGAAGGCATCAAAGCAGAGGGCGCTTGGCCAGTTCAGTACGGGACTATTACAGTTGCGGACGGGATTGCCATGGGAACGCCGGGCATGCGCTTCTCTCTGACCTCACGCGACATCATCGCAGACTCCATCGAGGCTGCCATGGGTGGGCATAACGTGGATGCCTTTGTAGCTATCGGAGGCTGTGATAAGAATATGCCAGGCTCGATGATTGCCATTGCTAATATGGATATTCCTGCTGTCTTTGCCTACGGCGGAACGATTGCACCGGGGAATCTGGACGGCAAGGACATTGACTTGGTTTCTGTCTTTGAAGGAATCGGGAAGTGGAACCATGGAGATTTGACAGCTGAGGAAGTGCGGCGCATTGAGTGTAATGCCTGCCCTGGCCCTGGTGGCTGTGGCGGTATGTATACGGCCAACACTATGGCGACGGCTATTGAAGTTCTGGGCATGAGCCTGCCAGGATCTTCTTCTCACCCAGCTGAGTCCAAAGACAAGCAAGAGGATATCGAAGCAGCTGGCCGTGCCGTTGTAAAAATGCTGAAAATGGGGCTGAAGCCGTCTGATATCTTGACACGTGAAGCCTTTGAAGATGCAATCACAGTGACCATGGCTCTGGGTGGTTCTACAAATGCTACCCTGCACTTGCTGGCCATGGCGCATGCGGCCAATGTTGAGCTGACGCTTGATGACTTTAATGTCATTCAAGAGAAAGTACCACATTTGGCTGACTTGAAACCGTCCGGTCAGTATGTCTTCCAAGACCTTTATGAGGTTGGTGGAGTGCCGGCCGTGATGAAATATCTCTTGGCGAACGGCTTCCTGCATGGCGACCGCATTACTTGTACAGGTAAGACGGTAGCGGAAAATCTGGAAGAATTTGCTGATTTGACACCAGGTCAAAAGGTCATTATGCCACTTGAAAATCCAAAACGTGCAGACGGCCCGCTGATTATCTTGCATGGTAATCTGGCTCCAGATGGTGCTGTTGCTAAGGTTTCTGGTGTTAAAGTACGCCGTCACGTGGGACCGGCTAAGGTCTTTGACTCAGAAGAAGCCGCTATTGATGCGGTACTAGCCGATGAAGTGGTCGATGGCGATGTGGTTGTAGTCCGTTACGTTGGACCAAAGGGTGGTCCTGGTATGCCAGAAATGCTGTCACTTTCTTCTATCATTGTAGGGAAAGGCCAAGGAGACAAGGTGGCCCTTCTGACCGATGGTCGCTTCTCAGGTGGTACTTACGGCTTGGTTGTCGGACACATTGCTCCAGAAGCTCAGGATGGTGGCCCGATTGCCTATCTTCGTACAGGCGATATGGTCACGGTTGACCAAGATACCAAGGAAATTTCCATGGCAGTCTCTGACGAAGAGCTGGCGAAACGTAAGGCAGAAACGACTATTCCACCGCTTTATAGCCGAGGAGTGCTTGGTAAATATGCTCACATGGTATCATCTGCCGCTAAAGGTGCTGTTACTGACTTCTGGAAACCAGAAGAAACAGGTAAGAAATAGCCTATACCTATATATGACAAAAGAACCCGCTAGTTTTTCTAGCGGGTTTGACATTTTTATTTTAAATACTGATAAGTTAATTATCTTCTTATCTAGGACTAATCCCCAAGGCAATGCGGCCGAAACGGCTGATACGGGTGATTTTCCAAGCAGGAGACCAAGTAACCTCAACAGAGGCACTTTCAATCTCATCTATTTTTTTAAGAGAGTCCATAATGGCGATGGGCAGACTCTCAGCACAGTCGCAGGCCGTATCGGTAAAGGTCATGACAACCTTGCAGTGGCCATTTTCGTCTAAGTTGATTTCATAAATCAGCCCTAAGTTATAGACATCCAGCTCTACATCCGGATCGTAAATACGCTCGAGCTTCTCCACCAATTTATCCTGAATTGCAGCTGCTCGGTCATTGATTTTGATATCGTCTCTCATGGCTATTCCCTTCTATCTCAGTTGAATTTTTTTTATTTTCTCACAATTCTGACTTTTTTTCAAGTTCTTTTGCAGCATGAAAACGAATTTAGTTCTTCCAAACGAAAAATCCCTTTCGGGCTCCTCAAAATGGCGGACTTATGATAGAATATAAGTACTAAAGAAGGCGGAGGTCAGAAGATGAAATTACAAAAACCCAAAGGAACTCAGGACATTCTTCCTCAGGAATCAGCCAAGTGGCAGTATGTAGAAGACTTTGCCCGCAAGACATTTAAAAAATACAATTACGGCGAAATCCGCACGCCGATTTTTGAGCATTATGAAGTCATCAGCCGCTCGGTCGGGGATACGACAGACATCGTGACCAAGGAAATGTATGACTTTTATGACAAGGGCGACCGCCATATCACTCTGCGTCCAGAGGGGACAGCACCTGTGGTGCGTTCTTATGTGGAGAATAAGCTTTTTGCTCCTGAAGTGCAAAAGCCTGTCAAAGTCTACTATATGGGCTCTATGTTCCGCTATGAGCGGCCTCAGGCTGGCCGCCTGCGGGAATTTCACCAGATTGGAGCAGAGTGTTTTGGCTCTAGCAACCCTGCTACAGATGTGGAAATGATTGCCATGGCTGCTCAATTTTTCAAGGATATTGGTATTACTAATGTCAGCTTGGAGCTTAACTCGCTGGGGAATCCTGAGAGCAGAGCTGCTTACCGTCAGGCCTTAATTGATTATCTGACTCCGCTGAAGGCTAGCCTTTCAGCAGATAGCCAACGTCGCTTGGAGGAGAATCCGCTGCGTGTGCTGGATTCTAAGGAACCCGAAGACAAGGCGGCAGTAGAAGGTGCACCGTCTATTCTGGACTATCTGGATGAGGAGAGTAGTACTTACTTTGCGGCCGTTCGCTCCATGCTGGAGACCTTGCAGATTCCTTATATTATCAATACCAACATGGTCCGTGGCTTGGACTACTATAATCACACAATTTTCGAGTTTACGACAGAGGTAGCTGGCAGTCAGCTGACTATTTGTGCTGGCGGCCGTTATGATGGGCTGGTGGCTTACTTTGGCGGACCTGAAACGCCAGGTGTTGGCTTTGGTATGGGCTTGGAACGTTTGCTTCTGGTACTTGACAAGCAAGGAGTAAAGCTGCCGATTGAAATCGCTCTGGATGTTTATGTAGCTGTTTTAGGAGCAGGTGCCAATGGCAGAGCATTGGAGTTAGTGCAGGCTCTCCGCGCACAAGGTTTTGCAGCAGAGAGGGATTATCTTGACCGCAAGCTCAAGGCTCAGTTTAAGTCGGCTGATATCTTTAAATCCAAAACTCTTATCACCTTGGGTGAAAGCGAAGTGGAGAGCGGTCAGGTGACTGTTAAGAACAATCTTAATCGTGAGGAGATTACTGTTAGCCTAGACCAAATCCAAGAAAACTATCAGCTTATTTTTGAGAAATTGGGGTTTTAAAGACTTGAGTCTAACAGGCGAAAACGTTATAGTATCAAATGATTGGACGAAGTAGGTTGACAATGTGTCAATATATTTTTGAAAAAAATTTAGAAAAAACTTGAAACCTAAAGTTATTGTTGATATAATGTTTTTGTCATATAAATTTGCTAAAGGAGAAACAACTATGGCACGAATTAAATTAACTCCAGAAGATTTACGCACATCTGCGCAAAGATACACTGAAGGTTCTGACAATGTAACTCAAGTTTTGACCACCCTGACTAATGAACAGGCAAATATTGCTGATAACTGGGATGGTTCTGCATTTGACAGCTTTGAAGCACAATTCAACGCATTGTCTCCAAAAATCAAAGAATTTGCACAATTGCTCCAAGATATCAATGCTCAGTTGATTAAAGTTGCTGACATCGTTGAGCAGACTGACCAAGATATCGCTGCACAAATTCGCTAATTTTGTTATAACGGCTTTAGGAAGGCGAGAGCCTTCCTATTTTTGTAAAGATTAAAAATGAAAAAATGGCGGTTGCTTTCATATCAAATAAGAAAACTGCTACAATGTCAAGACAAGCTCTAACAATCTGGATCAGTATATGAATTAGAATGTTAGGGCTATCTGTGTCTTTTTGAGTGCTCCTTATGTAAAAAATAAATGAAGAAAAAAGAAAAAGTATCCATGGGAAATAAAAAATTATTTAAATATATAGGAAATGTTGTTTTAGTGATTGTCTTGCTTGCTGCAGTAGTGACGCTGAATGTTGCAGTGCAGAAGAATACAAGCAGCGCTAGAGACAGCAAGATTAAAACGGATCAAAAAACTAAACTGAATGTCGCGGTCGTCAATGAAGATCGGGCTGTTAAGGTTGACAAGAAAGAGTATAATCTTGGAGCTAGCTATGTCAAAAATCTAGAACGGGATGATTCTCAAAACTGGTATATTGTGACGCGTGGAGCTGCAGATGCTGGCCTGGAAAATGGCAAATATCAACTGGTCGTGACCATTCCAAGTGACTTTTCGGAAAAAGTGCTAGATGTCAATGCTATCAGTGCAGATCGGACAATCGTCACTTATAAGGTCAATGCTGCGGGAAATCAGCAGATTGAAAATGAGGCCAACAGTCTGGCTAAGGATATTATCGCAGATTTGAATAGCCAGTTGGTTGATATGTATATGGCTAGCATCCTGAGCAATCTTTATACAGCCCAGCAAAATGTGCAGGCTAGTTCAGAGGTCCAAATCACTAATATTGGCAATTACAGAACTAACTTGTTGGAGTCTGCCATTGGCTCTAAGAATATCTTCCCAACGTTGGTTAGTATGTCTGCCTCATCTGTCGAAGCCAATAACTCTCTGAAGACGACTCTGGAAACTTATGCTAAAGCTTTCGATGACCTAGATAACTCTCAGGCGACTTATGGCAAGAATTTTGATAGCCTTCTCAAACAGCGTATTAGCGATCAAACAAGTTATGAAGAATTCATGACCCAGCTAATTGAGATGGATCGCCAACTTTTAGAAGAAGAAACAGGAAAGCTTTATGAAAGTTTGAGTTTATCACAACAAAATTTGACTGCGCATCTTGGAGAAGCAAAAAAACAATCAGATGATGGTTCAGACGATGACAGTAATCAGCCAAATCAAAATCAGTCGGATAATGTTAGCAAGCAATTAGAGCAGTTGGAAGCCGCCTTGAAGGCAGAGCGTGGGCAATTAGATGTTCATAAACAGCAGATTCAGGGCTTTGTTGATAGTAAATTAAGAGCCTACTATGGTGTTGAAGAAGGTAAGCCTATTACTCTTAGCGCAGTTTTTGGAGATGCTTTAACAAGCTATGAAGCATCCTTAAAAACCCAAATAGCTGAAACAGTAAAAACTTTGCCAGCTTTTCCAATAACAGAGGTCAAATACGGATTGTCAGTCCCTGCAATTGACTATTCTACTATTTCGCAATTTGGAACGCCGCAAGGAAATGGAGCTGCTGATTTAGCAAGTCTTGCAGCGATTGCAGATCAAGCGGCTAGTTCTGCTAGCGGTCAGGTCAATGCTCAGGCTGGTAGCAAGGCTACAGTATCAGTTCAACCGCCAGCAGGTGTAACGATTCAAACTATTACTTACAATAGTGAACCTGTAACAAATGGTCAGGAAATTACTTTAGCTGAAAATGCTAAGTTTACTGTTCAATTCAGTGTGGATAATGCTGCGGCAGCTAGCTCAGTTGATAGTTCCATTGACATTTCTCTGAATGGCATTACAGCTACGAGCGTGCCCGTGAATGTACAGGCTGCGCAGAAAGCAGCTGCAGACTACGGAGCAAAGGTTCAAGAGATTGCGTCTAATTACCAACGAGCTGAGTCTTTAATCCAGGCTTATAATTCTTTTGTTGAGTTAAAAAATAAAGATATGTCTGAATCCCTATCTACCCTTTTGATAAATGCCATTAACTCTAATCTGGATAATTATCAGAGTAGCTTGTCTAAATCTAACGATGGCAAGACTCAAGGGGTTAAAGAAACCTTGGATGAAACGATTAGTAACTTGAAGAACAAGATTGAAGATATCAAAGGAACTAATTCTGAACTTGCAACAGAGATTGATAAACAACTCAAACTTTACGACGATGTGCAAAAGAAGTTGAAAGGTATCTCGACTTCTCGAGAAACCTCATCAAAAGCATTTCAAAAGACAGACGCTGATCTGTCATCTCTGAATTCAGAATTTTCATCCTTGCTGTCTTCAACTTCTGGCGTTAAGTCTTCTTCACAGACCAATGTGCAAGCAGCTGATAGTGTCAACCAGATATTCAGTAGCTTCAATCGTGAGTTGGAAAATGCGCAAGGAACGACAGAGAAACTGTCTGCGAATGCTGAAAGCTTGATGGGACAATTCAATAAGGAATTGGAAGATAATGGCAACTTTGTGGAGTCCTTTGTCAAGGTTCTGAATAATGCCTATGAGAATGGGGTTCCTAATGAAGTATTGCTGGACTTCTTATCGAATCCAGTTGCTCAGTCTTCTTCATCAGTCAAAGCGACTGTCAATGTTTATCGTCCATTCACATGGATCCTCTTGTTGGAGATTGTCAGTCTCTTTACGGCCTATCTCTTTGCAACTCAGAACATTGTGCGCAAGGTTAAAGACCGCTTTAAACTTAATAAACTACAAGATACAGATATTACGACTGTGGGCATTCTAGGCTTCCTGTCTCTGACGATTGGGCTAGTTATTGGGATTGTCTCCAGCATGCAGCTTCACATCGGCAAAGAATTTGTGCCATCTTGGGTCTTGCTGATTGTGGTTGCTAGCTTTGTCTTGATTCAGGGGCAGTATTTGATTCTCAAGCATCTGCGCGTGATGGGTATGGGATTAGCTTTCTTCATGATTATCAGCTTTGTCTACCTATCTAATGCTATTGGTACGACAGCTAGCTTGACTGGCTTCCCAGCCTTTATCAAGAGCTTGAATGCCTTGTCCGTGCTAGAAGGCATGCTGTCAGGTTACTTTGACGGCAAGACCGCTGGATTCTTTGCCATCTTTGGTCTGATTGTCTTGCTGGCTCTGCTGGTTGCAGCTAATATCTTTATCAAGACTAGAACATTAAAAACTGAGGAAGTTTAAAAGAGTATGAAAAGAATTCTGTTTTTATTCCTACTCCTAAGTTCGTTTGCGGTGACGACTGTTGCCGCAGATGAGCTAAAGGATAATCGTCTGCAGATAGATAATTCGCGGATTGAAAAAGAGCAAGAACTGAACTTTGGTGCACAATCGGAAGGCACCAAGTCTCTTTTCGTTGCTGAGAATCAGGAAAAAATTCAGGAAATGAAGCAGTATCAAAATAAACAGTTGGCCACAGAAGCGGGACAACTGTTTTCTGCTATACAGGGGCCGACGGATATTTACCATTCCAAGGAGCTTTTTCAGCCGGGAACGGAAAAATTGTCCAAGCTGCAGACGAGTTTGAAGAGCGATGAGGAGAGCAGTTGGGATGACTTTCTGCCAGGAGTGGTCTACTTTGTAGCAGCCACGCTCTTGGTCAGTATGACTGTCTTTGTCAGCTATCGTATCAGTAAGGGAGAAGTATAACATGGAAGGACATATCAATATCACCCTCCGTTTGCGAGATAAGGATGTGGATATTCGCATTCCTAAGCGGATTGAGGTCCGTCGCTTCATTCGGGAGATTGATCAGATTTTCAATATCGAAGGAAAGCGCCATAAGTATCAGCTGCGGATTATTAACAAGGGGTTGATACTGGATGAGGGCAAGGTTTTGGCTGATTATCCAGTCACAACGGGAGATTTAGTAGAGATTGAGGAGATTTAAGGTGACTGAAGAAAAATTTGTATTTGCTGAACAAGAGTTTATCTATGAAAAAAATGATAAGAATTGGAGCCTAACGTTAAAGCGTTCGGATGTGGCAACGCAGGATTTGCGGGAGCTCTTGCTTTTGGACCTGCACCATCCGCTTTTCTTGGAGCAGGAGACTAAGGCCGACCATGATAGTGTTTATTTCACCTATCAGATTGAGCCTTTGGGGCTGTCCAAGGAAGAGATTGAAAAGCGCACGATTTCTGAGCGGATTCGTCTGGCTCTTAATGTGTTTGCCTTGGAAGCGGCACTGGAATTGCCGGTTACTTTTTTGTTGCATCCTAGCAATCTCTTTATTACCAAGGATGCGCAGGCGAAGATTGCCTACCGCGGAGTTCCGGGTATTATGACACCTCAGTCTATTTCTCGGGAGGACTTCTTGCGTCAGGCTAAGTGCTTTGCGGTGACGCTCTTTGCAGATCTGGACTTTATGGAGCTTTACAAGGGCTCGCTAGAGCTGGAAACTCTGCCAGATTTCCTAGTGGAGCTGCGTGAAGCTGACAGTCTGGAAGATGCGGTTGCTGTTTTGGAGAAATCCTATCAGGAAAAGGCTGCAGAAGAAGCAGAGAAGCAGACACTGGTCTCCAAGCGCCAGCATAAGGTTTTCAAACTCGCGACCATCTGGCTGACAGCAGCTGTTGTGATTTTGACCATTCCTTTGATTTACTTGATTTTCATACAGAATCCTTTCAAGGAAAAGCTGTTACAGGCGGATACTGCCTTTATCAAAGTGGACTACAGCAAGGTCATCGATGAGCTGGAGGGAATCTCTCCTAAGAGCCTGCCGAATACACAGAAATATGAACTAGCCTACTCTTATATCCAGGGGCTGGAATTTTCAGATGATCAGCGTAAGGTCATCCTGAACAATGTCACACTAAAATCAGATGATTTGTATCTCAATTACTGGATTCAAGTTGGACGTAATGATTTTGAAGATGCTTTGGATACAGCTAAACGGATTAATGACTCAGATCTGATCATCTATGCCTTGACGCAGGAGATGAAAAAGGTGCGTGAGGACGATAGTTTGTCTGGTAAGGATCGGGAGACTAAGCTTGAGTCCTTGGAAGGCGAGTATAAGAAATACTGGGATAGCCGCAAGGAGCTTTTGACTGGTGATTCTAGCTCAAGCGCTTCTGGCGAGGAAGGTTCTTCAGGAGCAAGCTCTTCCTCCAGCAGTGAAGCGTCGTCTAGCAGTAGCGCGAAGGAGTAAGTATGAGCAAGACAATCATCATCTATACAGACCATCTGCGCTATGAACTGCAGCTGACAGAGGACAAGAAAGTTCTCCTAGCAGCGAATGAGAAGGCTCAGCTTTACCTGCCTCATCAGGAGACTCCTATCCAGCTTCAGCTAGCTGAAGGGCAAGTCTTTTATCAGATGGGGGAAGAAACGGGTGTCGTAACTGACGGTATGGCCTTGGGTAATCTCACCTTGTATCAATCTGATTCAGAACCGGCTGTTTATGACCTGCTGGACAGAAAAGAGTTACTCATCAGCGACCAGAAGGGTGCAGCTATCAGTCTGGAAGCGCCTTTGGAGTTGCTCTTGAAGCGAACGAATGATTCTTGGCTTTTGACCAAGATGCGAGGTCAAGTCTACCTCAATCACGTTGAGTGGACGGGAGACCAAATCCAGCTGGAAGCCGGCGACGAGCTAAGCTTGGAAAGTATTTCTCTCAAGGTCTATCCAGAAGAAATCTGGGTGACGGGTCCAGCTACGGTCAGTTCTAGTCTGACCTTGCGGGGCGCTTCTCGCCATGGTTTTTATCCAGACTATCCAGACTATCACCGCTCACCGCGGATTATCTATCGGAGTTCAGAGGACAAGATTCAGATTGCTCCGCCAAGCAAGGAACCTCAAAAGCCAAATGATGAGCTCTTGAGACTGATTGTGCCGCCACTCCTTATGGTTGGGGTGACGGTGTTGATTACACTGGTTCAGCCACGGGGGATTTATATCCTCGTTACGGTGACTATGTCCATTGCCAGTGCTATCTTCTCTGTTCGCGGTTTCTTCAAAAACCGCAAGAAGTTCAAGGAAGACAAGAAAGAGCGGATCGATCTTTATCACCTCTATTTAAAAGACAAGGCTATTGAGCTGAACAAGCTGGAACGTGAGCAGCGTGATGGGATGCTTTACCATTTCCCAAATATTAACGAATTAACGGGTCTGGTGACAGACTACAGCCACCGCATCTACGAGAAGACACCGCTGCACTTTGACTTTCTCTACTATCGCTTGGGACTTGGCCAGGTGCCAACCTCCTATAAGCTGACCTATGGTCAAGAAGAGCGAAGCGGTAAGAAAGATGCGCTGGAAGAGGAGGGCTATGCTCTCTACACTCGGCATAAGAAAATTCCTGATCTTCCTATCGTGGCTAATCTCAGCCATGGACCGGTCGGCTATATCGGTCCGCGCAATCTAGTTCTGGAACAGCTCCAGCTCTTGGTCATGCAGCTGGCGGTCTTTCACTCCTACCACGATGTGCAGGTAATTACCATCATGCCAGAGGAGGAGCGCGACGAATGGGATTGGCTGCGCTGGCTACCGCATGCGACTCTGCAAGAGCTGAACGTCCGTGGCTTTGTCTATAACCAACGGACGCACGATCAGGTTCTAAACAGCCTCAACCAAATCCTGAAACTGCGCAAGGCGCAGAAGGAAGAAGCGACCCGGCAGGAGACGACACTCTACAGTCCTCACTATGTGGTATTGGTCACAGATGAAAAGCTGATTCTCGACCATATCATCATGGAATTCTTCACAGAGGATCCGACTGACCTGGGCTGCTCACTGATCTTCGTGCAGGATGTGATGAGCTCGCTGTCTGAGAATATCAAGACAGTTGTCAATATCAAGGACCGCAACACTGGCCAGCTAGTCATGGAAGAAGGAATCCTTAGAGAGATTGACTTCCGCTTGGATCATTTCCCAGAAGGCTATGACAAGGAGCGAATCGCTCGGACCTTGGCGCCGCTGAATCACCTGCAGAATCTCAAGAGCTCGATCCCTGATACGGTCACCTTTATGGAGATGTATGGGGCAGAGACCTTCTCAGACCTGCAAGTCTTACAAAAGTGGCAACAAAATGCACCGTATAAGAGCTTGGCAGTGCCTATCGGCCTGCGGGGCAAGGAAGACCTGGTCTACCTCAACCTGCATGAAAAGGCTCACGGGCCGCACGGGCTGATTGCCGGGACAACGGGATCTGGGAAGTCGGAGACCATCCAGTCCTATATCCTGAGTCTGGCTGTCAACTTCCACCCGCACGATGTGGCTTTTCTCCTCATCGACTACAAGGGTGGGGGAATGGCCAACCTCTTCAAGAACCTGCCCCATCTCTTGGGAACCATTACCAACTTGGACGGTGCCCAATCCATGAGGGCGCTGGCTTCCATCAATGCGGAGATTCACCGCCGGGAGCGGCTCTTCAGAGAGTTTGAAGTCAATCATATCAACCAATATCAAAAAAAATTTAAGAACGGGGAAGCAACCGAACCTCTGCCCCATCTCTTTCTCATCTCGGATGAGTTCGCAGAGCTCAAGGTCAACCAGCCTGACTTTATCAAGGAGCTGGTATCCATCGCTCGGGTCGGACGTTCCCTTGGTGTCCATTTGATCCTAGCTACTCAGAAGCCCTCTGGGGTGGTGGATGACCAAATCTGGTCCAACTCCCGCTTTAAGCTGGCGCTCAAGGTGGCAGACCGGACGGACTCGATGGAAATGCTTAAGACACCAGATGCGGCGGAAATCACCCAGACTGGCCGGGCCTATCTACAGGTCGGCAATAATGAAGTCTATGAACTCTTCCAGTCAGCTTGGTCAGGGGCAGACTACCAGCCGGATAAGGACGAGCTGGGTATCGAAGACCATACCATCTACCTGATCAACGATCTAGGCCAATACGAAGTGCTCAATCAAGACCTGTCAGGTCTTGACCTAGCCGAGGATATCAAGGAAGTACCGACAGAGCTGGAGGCCATTGTCAGTCAGATCCAACTATTGACAGAGAGCCAGCAGATTCCACCAGTACCGCAGCCTTGGCTGCCGCCGCTCAAAGATAGAATCTATTCAACAGATTTACGTAGGGGAGATTTCAAAGAATTTTGGTCACATAAGAACCGACCTTTAAAAGCGGTGATTGGTTATGTGGATATACCAAGTCAACAAGCTCAATACACATTAGAACATGATTTTAATGAAGATGGGAATATTGCTCTTTTTGGTGGTCCTTTAACAGGTAAGTCTACTTTTATTCAGACTTTAACGATGGATCTGGCTCGTCAGTTCACACCTAATCAGGTAAATTTCTATTTATTAGATTTTGGAACAAACGGTCTTTTGCCGCTTCGTCAATTACCACATGTGGCTGATACGATTATGATTGACGATCAGGAGAAAATTACAAAGTTAATAAATCGTATAAAAGGAGAAATTCGATACAGAAAAGCTCTTTTGCGTAAACACATGGTAGCCAATGTCAATCTTTATCAAGAAATTAGTGGGCATCAAATACCTAAGCTATTCTTCATGTTAGATGGTTATGATGCTATCAAGGAATCTCCACTGGTGATGGAATTGGAAGATGCTTTTCAAATTATCTCTCGTGAAGGTCTGAGTCTAGGAATATATCTGGTCATTACCGCTGGTCGCATAGGGGTTGTCAAAGCTGCTCTATTAGCTAGTATCAAAACTCGTATTTCTTTGAAATTAACGGATGATATAGATACTCGAACATTAATTGGTCGTACTCAGTTAATAATTGAAGATAAGCCTGGACGGGCAATGATAAAGCTTGATGAACCAGAGATTTTCCAAGTTGCTTTACCAACCAAAGGAGATGACGCGTTTGAAGTAATTGAGCAAATTAGCTCTGAAGCAGGAATGATGTCAGAACAGTGGGAAGGAAGTCTACCTAAACCAATTCCGATTGTTCCAGAAGAATTGAGCTTCGATACTTTCGCGAAAACAATAAGCGTTCAAAAGGCTTTGAAGGAAAATACTCTACCTCTAGGTTTAGACTTTGTTAATGTTGAGAGTGTTGATATACCGATGAAAGGTTTCAAACACCTGCTATATATTGCTAACGAAGGTGACCATTTGGAGAATATTACACGCCACCTTTTAGAAATATTCACCACCCTCATTCCAAGTAAGAAAGTCATGTTTATGGATGTAGACGATGAGTATGATGGGCAATTTGACTTATTTGCTCGTATTTCTGAACCAGAAACTCTTGAGGACATGGCAAATCAGCTCATGCTTGAGTTAGAGGATCGTAAAAAAGGTGAAACTGGACACGACTTTATCATCTTTATCCCTAATTTAGAGAAATTTGTTCAGGCAAGTGGGCTGACAGGCGAACAAGTATCAGCACTCTACCAAGAGGGATGGAAATACAATATGCATTTTGTTGTTGGTAGTTCTTATTCTTATATTAGCAATAATGCTATTGGCAGCCCTGCTCGTCAGGTTAAGGCATATAATCAACACTATCTTTTGGGAATGCGCTTAACAGATCAAACAATATTAGAAAAGCCTTATAACAGCAAGGAACCTTATTTAAATAAGGATGAAGTTTATTTATATGGACGTCCATCCAGCGTTAAACTTAAAATTACAATATAAAGGAGAACACTATGTCAGTAGGAGCAACTCAGGGAGTAGGTATTCAATCTGATCCGACAGCTGTTCAAAACTATGCAAATGGAATTGTCTCAGCTTATCATTCAGTAGGAAAAGAAACTGCTACAAAGGATTCTATCAGTCAATATGCTGCTTCTGGAACTATAAGTAGTCATATTGATAACGAAGTTAGTGCAAGTGAGCAAGCAGCACAGCAATCTATTGACTTCATTCAGGTTTTACATGGTATTCATGCAGAGTTTCAAACAACAGATGCAAAGATTGCCAATTATATTAACAGAAATACAGGGCCAGTCGAGTCAGGAACTGCTGGTAGTAATTCAGGAAAGAAGAAAAATAAGCAGTTATTTAGTGAGGGAACTAATTAATAATTGTTCAACTAGAAAGGAACATATATGGTAAAGGTAAATTACGCTAGCCTGCAGACACAGTCTTCCACGATGTCGTCTGCCTCACAGTCACGTGTAGCAGGCTTCAATCAGTTAATTAGTGCCTTTGACAGCTTCGGCGGCAGCGGCGGTGAGCTGATAGGAACAGGCT
>ERZ773006.653-NODE-653-length-14594-cov-34.5545_pt1 | contig 14594 bp, 19 predicted proteins | sample MGYA00580843_ERZ773006 | MGnify/ENA primary metagenome ERZ773006 (study PRJEB29015, sample SAMEA2738011) | human oral metagenome | biome: human oral; feature: human-associated habitat; material: dental | place: China | collected 2052 ... | reverse complement strand
TACCCAGAAAATATTGATAATCGTTAATATCTTTCTAAAAGTCCTTATGAAAATAATGGACTTTTTCTTGTCCAAAAATTGATTAAGTGGTATCGGAAGTAAAAATATTTTTGACATTATATTGGTCATATATTAGAAACTTCTATTATTAAAATAGTTTAACAATAGAAACTTTCTTTCTCACAATTAAGTTGTAAAACGTAGTGTAAGAGGTCGCTTTAAAAGAGGTGTGTTTGTTTTTTAAATGGGGATGAAAACAATGAGAAAAAGTTTACGTTTAATTTCATGCGCTGTATTAGAAGCAGCCATGGTAGTTGGTAAAGACCATGCTGAAGCTGATACTTATTATGGTAATGGATATTCTTATAACTATAGTTATAACTCATGATATAACAACTATTATTCTGAATATAACTAAGGATATGATTATGCTTATAACAATTACAACGAATCAGGTGCTTACCGATTTAGCAACGGTTATTTGTACTACATCTTAAGTGATGGTAGCTACTATGTGAACTATAACGGTTGTTGGGTTCGTGGTGACGACTATAATAACAATAATGGTGGTTCTAACAATACACTAATGATTGGTTATGAGATTTTGAGAAACGCTCCTCACTACCGTTATGAAAATGATATTCACTATTATTTGAAAGATGATGTCGATTATTACTATTATTCAAATAGTAAGAGGGTACTTTTAAATATTAAAGCACAGATTCTGAAGCTCCAATAACCTCAGAAACAGCTTCAACAGCCGATTCAAGTTCAGAAACAAGTTACGAAGTCCCTGAACTTGAAATACCAGCATATGCACCTGAGACCAATATTGACTATGATAAGTGACCAAAACTAACATTGCCACCGACAGATTATCCTATGTATTCAGATCCAAGATTTGTCGATGACAATAGCACTACAAGTGATAATCCAGAATTTCATAATTCTGTAGAGAATGACGAGTACATGTATGATAATAATGGATCAAGCGTTAAATTGTATTCTGAAAATGTAGTTGAAACAGGTAAAGTTGGTGAAGCTCTTCCATTCCAAATTGTTGATGAATTCAGAGGCTATGTCATTAATAATTTTGCTCCAAAATTCATAGACAATGCTGGCTGAGATTGTAATGTAACTTGGGAAATGAAGATATTGACAACTTCAACGCTTTTAAGGGCATTGCTTGGGCACGTGACTATTTATTATAATTAATCTCAAGAGCGGTGTTGACGACAAAAAATATAGTGATGTTGAATTTAGATATGTTAAATGTATTTATCATGTAGAACCAGCTGAAAATTCTGACTATGTTGAGCTTGATTCAGCGATGGCTGTATTTAACGAAATCAATGCATAACGTAAAGCAACAGGTTTGCCAGAGCTTACATGGTCTGATGATTTTTACAATAGCACAACTTTTCTACATGCCAAAGATATTTCACACAGATATAACAATGATGGTATTGTTCATCGTCGTGAATCTGATGGTTCAGTGGGATTTGTGAGCTTCTCATGAGTCCAGATGTTACCCAAGTAGCAGTTGATTGCGTTGTCGCTGGTGATGCTACTTACTACTGGACCTTAAACTACCAATAAGAAGATTTTAAATATTGTCCCAATATAGGAGGAGCCCGAGATTAGTCTTGGATTCTTTTACTTTATCGATTGAACGTTTGAGTCTTCAATGTGGTATAATAAAGCCTAGAAAGAAGGCGAAACTATGCAGGTAAAAAGAGTTCAAGATTATATCTCTAAAGAGTGGTTCGACGAGACAGATGGTTCTTATTTCGAACGACTGAATAGTCGTTTACAGGTCCTTCTAAGAAAAGACTACCCTGATTTAAAAGGGCATGATTTTATAAGTAATATCAGTCTTTTGGATTATAGGTTAGTTTTTCTCGATGAGGTTATCTCCAATGCTAATGAAAAAAATGAGCATGTGCGTGAAACAGTTCATGATGTGACCAAGAGTTTGCTATACGAAGACCAGGATGTCCAGGAACAATTGGATAGTCGAATTACTTTTGGCCAAAAGGTGGCTGATGAAGTGGCCAGATTTGGTGGATCTTGGACGTTTATCCTGTCATTCATTGCTTTTATGGGGATTTGGATGGGGCTGAATGTCGTCCAACCCTTTGGTATTGCCTTTGACAAGTATCCATTTATCCTGTTGAATCTCGCCTTATCTACACTGGCTGCAGTTCAGGCACCTCTGATTATGATGAGTCAGAATCGAGCATCGGATTATGATCGATTGCAAGCACGAAATGACTATCACGTCAATAAACAATCAAAGGAAGAAATCCGACTTTTACATGAAAAGATTGATCACTTGGTGCAACAAGACCAATCAGATTTGCTTACTATTCAAAAATTGCAGACAGAAATGCTAATGGCAGTTAGTCAACAAGTTGAGAAGATATCAGATGATATTCGTGTTTTGAAAGAAATGAGACTAGAAAGGGAGACTCATGAAGACAAAGATAATTAATTTAGTTGTTGTTACAGGGATGAGTGGTGCAGGTAAGACTGTAGCAATTCAATCATTTGAGGACATTGGTTATTTTACCATTGATAATATTCCACCTTCACTGGTGCCAAAGGTTGTTGAGCTGTTGAAACACAGTGAAGAGACAGATAAGATTGCTCTTGTTGTCGACATGCGTAGTCGTGTTTTCTTTGACGAAATTAACGATATTCTAGATCAGTTGGAAAGCAATGAGGAACTCAATTTCAAAATTCTTTTCTTAGATGCTACGGATGGTGAATTAGTTTCACGTTATAAAGAGACACGTCGTAGTCATCCACTAGCGGCAGATGGACGTGTTTTGGATGGAATTAAACTAGAGCGTGAACTTTTGTCACCACTTAAGAGTTTGAGTCAAAACGTGGTGGATACAACTGAACTAACTCCACGTCAGCTTCGTAAGGTAATTTCTGAACAATTTTCATCTGAGCAAGACCAATCTTCTTTCCGTATTGAAGTTTTGAGTTTTGGATTTAAATATGGATTGCCATTGGATGCAGATTTGGTATTTGATGTCCGTTTCTTGCCAAATCCATATTATAATCCTACTCTTCGTAACCTCACTGGCTTGGACAGAGAAGTTTATGATTTTGTTATGACTCATAAGGAATCAGAGGATTTTTACAAGAATTTAAGTCATCTCGTTAAGCCAATTCTTCCAGGCTATCAAAAAGAAGGTAAATCTGTTCTTACCATTGCTGTTGGATGTACAGGTGGTCAACACCGTAGTGTAGCTTTTGCGCATCGTCTAGCTCAAGATTTGAAAAATGATTGGACGGTAAATGAAACACATCGTGATAAGGATAGACGTAAGGAGACGGTGAATCGTTCATGAAAAAACCAAGAATTACAGTAATAGGTGGGGGAACTGGTATTCCAGTTATTCTTCGTAGTTTGCGTCATAAAGATGTTGATATCACCGCTGTTGTAACTGTGGCTGATGATGGCGGTTCTTCAGGAGATTTGCGTGATATTATGAAACTAACTCCTCCAGGGGATTTGCGTAATGTTTTGGTTGCTATGAGTGATATGCCTAAACTTTATGAACGCGTTTTCCAATATCGTTTTGATCAAACTGATGGAGCTTTAGCTGGTCACCCACTTGGAAACCTGATTATCGCTGGAATCTCAGAAATGCAAGGGTCTACCTATAATGCTATGCAGCTTTTAACGAAGTTTTTCCATGTTACAGGTAAGATTTATCCTGCCAGCGAGACTGCTCTAACCCTTCATGCCGTTTTTCAAGATGGACATGAAGTAGCAGGTGAGAGTAGTATTGCCCAGTATGATGGCATGATTGAGCGTGTCTATGTGACCAACACCTACAATGAAGAGGTGCCTAAGGCAAGTCGTAAGGTTGTTGATGCCATTATGAATAGTGATATGATTGTACTAGGCCCTGGCTCTCTTTATACATCGATTTTGCCAAATCTGGTTATACCAGAGATTCGTCAAGCACTTTTAGAGACCAAGGCTGATGTCACTTACATTTGTAATATTATGACTCAGTATGGAGAAACGGAGCAATTTTCAGATGCTGACCATGTGGCCGTTCTCAATCGTCATCTTGGCTCTGATGTTATTGATAATGTTTTGGTTAACATCAAAAAGGTTCCTCAGGAATACATGGCTAGTAATGAATTTGATGAATACCTTGTTCAGGTTGAGCATGATTTTGAGGGCTTACGTCGTGAAGCAAAAACAATTGTTTCTTCTAATTTTCTGCGACTTGAGAACGGAGGTGCCTTCCACCATGGCGATTTGGTAGTGGAAGAGCTTATGCATCTAGTGAGGAAGAAGTCATGAGTTTCACGATTAAGGTTAAAGAAGAGACAATTGCAGTCTCAAGTAAAGATATAGCGGAATTGTCGGCATTGATTAAGATGTCTGGTTCCGTTGGTTTAACGAATCAAGGACTGACTCTCTCTATTTCGACAGAGAATGCAAAAATTGCTCGTCATATCTACCAGTTGATAGAAAATCGCTACCATTGCAATCCTGAATTGAGACATTATAACAAGACTAATCTCAAGAAAAATCGTGTTTACACTGTCTTTGTTGCTGAGAATGTCAATGACATTTTGTCTGATTTACAATTAGCAGATTCTTTCTTCGGCTTTGAAACAGGCATTGAAACGTCAATAATGGAAGATGACGAGGCTGGAAGGTCCTATTTACGGGGGGCTTTTTTGGCAACTGGAACGATACGCGATCCTGAAAAAGGCCGTTATCAATTGGAAATCTTCTCTGTCTATCAGGACCACGCAGAAGATCTAGCCTCTCTCATGAAAAAATTTATGCTTGATGCCAAGGTTTTACAACATAAAAATGGATTTGTGACTTATCTTCAAAAAGCAGAAGATATTATGGATTTTCTCATCGTTATTGGTGCCATGACCTCTAAGGAGATTTTTGAAGAGGTCAAAATCATGAGGGAGACCAGAAATGACCTCAATCGTGCTAATAATGCTGAGACAGCTAATATTGCTAGGACAATTAGCGCTAGCATGAAAACAATTAATAATATTATCAAGATTATGGATACGGTTGGCTTGGAGGTTTTACCAGTTGAACTGCGTCAAATTGCCCAACTCCGTATTGCTAATCCAGATTACTCTATCCAGCAAATCGCAGATAGTATAGAACCTCCTCTAACCAAGAGTGGTGTCAACCATCGTCTCAGAAAAATAAATAAGATAGCAGACGATTTGTAAGTAGAAAGGAAGCTTTTATGGCTTGTACAACGATTTTAGTAGGTAAGAAAGCCTCATATGATGGCTCTACCATGATTGCACGTACTGAAGATTCTCAATCAGGTGTTTTTACGCCCAAAGAGTTCCTAGTAGTGACCCCTGAAGACCAACCACGTCATTATCAGTCTGTGCTTAGCAAGTTTTCAATTGATTTGCCAGATAATCCTTTACGTTATACCTCTGTACCAGATGCGCTTGGTAAAGACGGTATCTGGGGAGAGGCTGGTATTAACTCAGCTAATGTTGCCATGAGTGCAACAGAAACAATCACCACCAATGCGCGCGTACTCGGTGCAGACCCTCTTGTAAAAGATGGTTTTGGAGAAGAGGATATGCTGACTTTGGTCTTGCCTTATATCAAAACTGCGCGTGAAGGTGTCCTTCGCTTGGGTGAACTCCTTGAAACTTATGGCACATATGAGTCAAATGGTATTGCTTTTGCAGATACTGAGGAAATTTGGTGGTTAGAAACAATTGGTGGTCATCATTGGATTGCCAGACGTGTTCCAGACGATGCCTATGTTACAAACCCAAACCAACTTGGTATCGATCATTATGAGTTTGAAAATCCAGACGACTATTTAGCCTCACCAGATATCCGGAACTTTATCAATAAGCATCATTTGGATTTAACCTATTCTAACGAACACTTTAATCCACGTTATGCTTTTGGTAGCCAACGAGATAAGGATCGTCATTATAATACACCACGCGCTTGGGCTATGCAGAAATTCTTGAACCCAGAAAAGGACTATGATCCAAAATCATTCTTCATTCCATGGTGCCAAAAACCTTACCGTAAAATTACAGTTGAAGATGTTAAATACGTTTTGAGTCTTCATTACCAAGATACGCCTTATGATCCTTATGGACCTCAAGGAGACGCTATGAGTCAACGCCAATTCCGTCCAATCGGTATTAATCGTACAAGTCAAACGGCACTTTTGCAAATGCGTCCTAACAAACCCTCAGAAACGACAGGTATCCAATGGTTAGCCTATGGATCAATGCCATTTGGTACAATGGTGCCATTCTGGACTCAAGTCGGAACGACACCTGCTTATTTCCGTCAAACAACAGATAAGGTTGATACAGGTAATTTTTACTGGAGCAACCGTTTGATTGCTGCAATCTGTGATCCGCATTTCCAACAGCATGAAGCAGATTTGGATGATTATGTCGAAACTACTATGGCACTTGGACATGCCATGATTAATCGTGTAGATACTGCTTTGGCGAATGATGAAAGTATTGATTTTGAAACTGAAAATCAAAAGATTAGTGACCAAATACAGTTTGAAACAGATAAACTATTGGCAAAAGTTTTAGATGATGCAAGTAATTTGATGACTAATCGTTTTTCTATGAGTGATTAAAGTTATCAAAAAAAGCCTTTCCAATTTTGAACTGCACCCCAAAAGTTAGACAGAAAAAATCTAACTTTTGGGGTGTTTTTATTATGAAATTGACTTATGAAGATAAAGTTCAAATATATGAACTGAGAAAGCAAGGAAAAAGCTTTAAACGACTTTCAAATCAATTTGGGGTGAACATTTCTGATCCAAAGTACATGGTGAAATTAATTGACCGTTATGGAATAAACATCGTCAAAAAGGGAAAGATTCGTTACCATTCTCCTAAATTCAAACGAGAAATGTTTGATAAAGTTCTACTTGAAGGTTGTGCTCAACAAAGTGTTTGTCTGGACTATGGGCTCTCAAATCAAGGATTGCTTAACAATTGGATAGCACAATACAAGAAAAATGGGTATATTATTGTTGAGAAAACAAGAGGGAGACCGCCTAAAAGGGATGTAAGCAAAAGAAGAAATCTGAAGAGATGACAGAGCTAGAGCGACTTCAAGAGGAGAATGAACGCTTACGTACCGAGGTGGCTTACCTAAAAAAAGTTAAAAGAGCTAGAAGGCAGGGACGAAGCCTTACAGCGAGAAAGTCAGAGATAATTAGAGAAATAGTCATAAGAGGATTTCGACTAGATTTACTTCTGGAAACAGCTCGTTTACCGCAATCAACTTACTACTATCAGGAGAAGAGACTGGGTGGGCTTGATAAAGATAAAGAGCTTAAAGCTGAAATTCAGTCAATTTATTGTGAGCATAAAGGAAATTATGGCTATCGTCGAATGACTCTTGAATTGCGAAATTGTAGTTTTATAGTGAACCATAAGAAGGTTCAACGTCTTATGAAAGTAGCTGGTTTAACCGCTAGAATTCATCGTAAACGGAAATATTCTTCATAATAAGGAAAGATTGGCAAGAAATCAGGAAATCTCATTCGACGCCAGTTTGAAGTATCAAAATCAATGGAAAAGTGCGACACAGATGCGACAGAGTTTGATATTCCAAGTAGCTAACAGGGGTAGTTATATCAATACAGTATTCTCATCGCTTTTCATAGTGGGTAAGGGGGATTCATCCTTCCATGTCACGTAAAGGGAACAACCCATACAACGACATGATGGAGTCTTTCTTTTGCCTTCTGAAGTCTGAGATGTTTTATGGTTATGAGAAGACGTTTAAGTCGCTTGAGCATTTGAAACAAGCTATTGTAGACTATTTTGATTATTACAACAACAAACGAATTGGGGCAAAACTAAAAGGACTTAATCCTGTACAATACAGAACTAAATCCTTCGGATAAATTAATTGTCCAACTTTTTGGGGTCAGTACAAAAAGGCTTTTTTCGTAGTCTGAACATTATTTGTTTTCTTTATCCAGTTTCGAGAGGAGCTGATAAAGCGAAATAAAGAAGAAAAGATTGAGTGAAATGAGAAGTCCTGACGCCCATGGTAAATCACTCTCTAAAGTTCGAAGAGGTGAGTTCCAAGCAAAGTGTGAGGCAAAGGCACCACAGGCATAGAATATACCAATAAGACGATATTTTTGATGAATGAGTTTTTGATGTGAACGCCATATCAAGACAAGCCCCATAGCAAGGAAGGATGTGTAAAGCCAGTGGGACGACATTGCCCCAATACTGCGACCAAGAATTCCCGAAATCGTATAAGAAAAACCATCAGGCAAATCTGAAAGGATATATGAAAAATCCTCACTAATCTGAAAACCAAGACCTGCTGTAATAGCAACGAGTAAGAGTCCTTTGTAACTTTTTGTAGGAACCATATAGACAGCAAAGATAAATGCTGCTAGTTTGAGAGGCTCCTCAACCAGTGGGGCCATTATAGCATCCTCAAAGCGGTAGAAGAAATTCTTTGAAGAAAGATGGGCAGTCACCCATTCATGGGAAAAAGTATTAGCATAACCTGCCAACCAACCTGTAATAAAGAGTCCGCTAATTAGAGCAAATACGAGAACAAGTGGTTTCACCTGCCATTTCTTGCCTAAGAACCGAATCAGAAATATTGCTGGAATGATGTAGCAGAGAGCAATGAGAGTTGATAGCCCGATAATTCCATAAGCAGAGCCAGACAAAGCTCCAGAAGTATATGATTGTGTATCATAGGTCAGGCCGATGGCTGACAAAAATAGAAAAAGATATAGCGTTAATTTACGAACCATGTATAACCTACTTTCAAAATGATACTTCCAGTATATCAAATTATTCTTTCTCTTTGAAATATTTCATTTTTTTATTTAGGGACTTGCAAAATAAAATTAATGTGATATACTTAACCAGTAAACTATTTACTGGTTAAGTATTTTGAAAGGAATATCATGAAAAAGAAACGCATTTTTGGCATAGCAGGATTGGCAGCTGTTGTTATAGCTGCTAGTGCAGGTATTTATTATACGACTAGTCAACACGATTCAAAGGGGAATGGTGATTTGAAGGTTGTAACGAGCTTCTACCCTATTTATGAATTCACCAAGCAGGTTGTTGGAGATGAGGGAAAGGTGTCTTATCTTATCCCTGCAGGTAGTGAGGCCCATGATTTTCAGCCTTCTACTAAGAATGTTGCTGATATTGAGAAAGCGGACACTTTTGTCTACTTAAATGAGAATATGGAAACATGGGTTCCCAAGATTGAGAAAACCATTAATACCAAAAATACTAAGGTTATCGAGGCAAGTAAAGGAATGGTTCTTTTGCCTGGTACAGAGGAAGAAGATCATGATCACGGTGGTGAAGAACATCACCATGAGTACGATCCCCATGTTTGGCTCTCACCAAAACGTTCTCAAAAATTAGTGAAAACTATTAGGGATGGTTTGATTGCTCAACATCCAGATAAAAAAGCGGTATTTACGACCAACGCAGAAAAATATCTAAAAAAATTACAAGCTTTGGATAAGGAGTATACGGAAGCGTTGAGTCATACAAAACAGAAGAGTTTTGTTACACAGCACGCAGCCTTTGCCTACCTTGCTTTAGATTACGGTTTGACCCAAGTGCCAATTTCAGGTGTTTCAGCTGAATCTGATCCATCTGCAAAACGTATCGCTAGCCTTTCTAAGTATGTCAAAGAATATGACATTAACTATATCTACTTTGAGGAAAATGCTTCAAGTAGCGTTGCCAAAACCTTAGCTAATGAAGTAGGAGTTAAGACAGCAGTTTTAAATCCAATTGAATCACTAACGAAGGAACAGTTGAAAAAAGGTGAAGATTATGTCAGTGTTATGACTGAGAACCTAAAGAATCTTCGTTTAACAACAGATGTTGAAGGTAAAGCTATCCAACCTGAAACAGGAAGTGATGACAAGAAAACAGTTCAAAATGGTTACTTTGATGACAAAGATGTTAAAGATAGAGAACTTTCTGATTGGTCTGGTAAGTGGCAATCTGTCTATCCTTACCTCCAAGATGGTACTTTAGATCAAGTATTTGAATACAAATCTCTACTGAATAAGGATAAAACCGCACAAGAATACAAAGAGTACTATACTAAGGGATACCAAACAGATGTTTCTAAAATTGCTATTGATGGTAAAAAGATGACCATGACTTTCACAAAGAATGATGGAAGTAGCGTGACACACACTTATCGTTATGATGGTCATAAGATTTTGACTTATGCTTCTGGTAAAAAAGGTGTTCGTTATCTCTTTACGGCAACTGACAGTCAAGCAGCAGATAATCCTTACCAGTATGTCCAATTTTCTGATCATCAAATAGATCCAACAAGTGCAGCACATTTTCATATTTTCTTTGGTAATAGTAGTCAAGAAGAAATTCTAAAAGAAATGGACAACTGGCCAACTTACTACCCTGGAAAACTTAGCGGCTTTGAAATTGCACAAGAAATGGTCAGTCACTAAGGTTATTAAATCACTCATTTTGAGTGATTTTTATTTTTTAAAAAAGCCATTTATTTCTTAAGATATTAGAAAAATGACTAGTATAATTATTTTAAAATAAGACTTTCAATGTAAAAAGTATTTCTAAGAAAATCATGTAAAATTATTAAATAATTACTACTTTTTTTCACCTTTTAGTGGTACAATGATATTATGATTTTCAGATAATCAGGAGAGACCTATGAACCAGTATTTAGTAGCGATACACTATATTCAACTGCTTCAAGCAGAACTTAATATTCTTAATCGTGATGCACGCTTGCTTTTTGATCTCAAGATTGATCCCAATCTTGCTAAACGTGAGCTTGCTGATTTAAAAGTATCTCTATCTAAATTATCTGATAAAAACCTTTATATCGAAGGTACAATCTGGTATCAACCAAGTTTATTTGCTATTATCGATCAAAATTTAGGGGTTATTGATGACTGGCTTAAGGAATTAGATGACTTCTTTGAATTTAGTTACGGTACAACAGTCTACACTGTTTTGAAAGAGAACGAAAATCGAAGTTATGACTTATTGCTTGGTCTTTATAGCCGTCTTGAATACGTTATCTCAGATATAAAAAATTGCCGTTAGATTGCTAATGGCTTTTGATATGTCAAGAAATTTAGTTTATGTTTTAAATATCAAATAATCTAATAAAAATAATGTTAAGTTAAAGAAAAATAATAACTAAGTGAGTAAACATGAGTTGAAATTGTAGGTTTTTTAAATATTATTTTGGAGCCTTGCTTCGCTGAGCCTTATAGGTTTTATTTTTTATTCTTTAAATGGTTTAATTTCCTTATTTTTAGAGGGAACTTCAGTTCTTGAAGTAAACCATTATTCTAGTCAAGTATCTCCTTCCTCAGTAAAGAAGGATGGTGTTTATATGGTTCAAGATATAAATAGTGAAACTAATAGCTACGATATTGATCTGAGAGTGACAAATGAGGGAAATAAGGTTATTCAAACCCATATCTTTGAATGTAAAAAATAACTATACAATAAAATAAAACTCACAAACTTGTTTAGTTTGTGAGTTTTATTTTACCAAAGTCCTAATAGCTTTTGCATGAGGAGTGAAGCGACACTAATTAATAGCCAACATATCCCTCCCACTAATAGAGCAGATCCCCCTTTAGTAATTAGTTTTTTGAGATTTGTTTGGTAACCGATAGCTGTCATAGCCATGATAATCATGAATTTTGAAAGGTCTTTTAAAGGATTGAAGATAGCGGATGGGACACCCATAGACATCGTTATGGTTGTAACGAGTGAAGCCAACAGGAACCAAAGGATGAAGTTTGGAATTGCTTTGGTCAGAGAAAAACTTTCCTGTGTATTATCTTTTTTTGACTGCCAAATAGAGAGTCCTAGAGTAATAGGAATGATAGCAAGTGTCCTTGTTAATTTGACAATCGTTGCCTGTTCTAGGATGGATGTTCCATGTAAGCTATCCCATGAACTAGCGGTAGCAGTTACAGAGGATGTATCATTAACAGCTGTTCCAGCAAATATAGCAAAGCCCTGATTACTGAGGTCTAACCAAGAGCCTAAGTGGGGAAAAAGTAGAGCTGCCAAAATGTTGAAAAAGAAAATAACAGAGATTGCAGTTGCAATGGACTCATCTTTGGCCTTGATAACAGGTGCAGTGGCCGCAATAGCAGAACCACCGCAGATAGATGATCCAACTCCTACTAAAGTTGCGATTTCACTATCTAGTTTAAATAGCTTATGGATGAAATAGGCAGTAATCAGTGCCGTAGTAATGGTAGCTAAAATAATGGGCAGAGATGTTAAACCAACCTTGAAGACTTGAGAAAGATTTAATCCAAATCCAAGAAGAATAACTGCGTATTGCAATACTTTTTTCGATGTGAATTGCATCCCTCCTAAAAATTTCTTTTGATTTATAGGTAGACTAGCTAATAAGAGTCCGATAAAAAGTCCAATGACCGGTCCACCAATAATAGGAAATAAGTTTCCAAGATACCAAGCTATGAGTGCTATAAGTATTGAAATGCTTATTCCAGGTAAGAATTCTTTTATTTTCATTAAGTTACCCCCTTAAAACTTGACTATATTATAGCTTATTATAAATATGATGTAAAGGTGACTTCTGCCTTATTTCCAAGCAACAAATAGGTAAGAAGGTTGAGTAGTGTCAGTTTTTTTGATAGAATAGTATTGAAATATTATAATCTTTTTTATGAAGGGAGGGCTGTATGTATCGTCATTTAAGGAAGTATTTTGTTTTTATCGTAGGGGCTTTTATCTGTTCACTCTTCTTTGTGTTGGCTTTTACAACAGACAGAAAGAATGATAATAGTGTCAATGCTAAAGCTGAAGCTGCCTATAATCAAACTACGACAGCTTTTATTGATAGTATCGGTGAGACTGCGAGACAGATTGGTCAAGACTACAATATCTATGCTTCTGTTTTAATTGCTCAAGCAATTCTAGAATCAAATTCAGGTCAGTCAGGTTTGAGTCAAGCTCCTTATTACAACTTCTTTGGTATTAAGGGGTCTTATAATGGGAACTCTGTTACAATGCGTACTTGGGAAGATGGAGGTGCAGGAAATACTTACGAGATTGACGAGCCCTTTCGTTCATATGGAAGTCTGAGTGATTCCCTAGCAGATTATGCTGCTTTGATGACGTCATCTACTTATTCAGGTACTTGGAAATCAAATACAAGTAGCTATGCGGATGCTACTCAGGCACTCACAGGAACCTATGCTACAGATAGTCTGTATGCATCTAAGTTAAATAGTATTATTGCATACTATGGTCTTACTATCTACGATCAAGCTCCGGTTACTCAGAAAACAGGTTCAAGTGGCGGTCTTGTTTGGAATGCTTATAGAGGATCATACACAGATGCTGAGACCTTATCTATAGATGAGGCTTGGGCAAGCTATAAAAATTATAAATAAAAAGAGCCGAAATGAACTGCACCCCAAAAGTTAGACAGAAAAAATCTAACTTGGGGTGTTTTTATTATGAAATTGACTTGTGAAGATAAAGTTAAAATACATGAATTGAGAAAACAAGAGGGAGACCGCCTAAAATGGGACGTAAGCCAAAGAAGAAATCTGAAGAGATGACAGAGCTAGAGCAACTTCAAGTAGAAAATGAGTACTTGAGAGCGGAGAACGCTGTTCTAAAAAGGTTGAGAGAACTCCGATTGAGGGGTGAGAAAGAGCAAATAGAGAAACAGAAATTGTTCGAGGATTGGTAACAGAGGTTTCTTTAGAGAGTCTTCTAAAGATTGTTAAGCTTGCTCGTTCGACCTATTATTACCACTTGAAACAGCTGGATCAAACGGATAAGAATCAAACTATCAAAGCTGAACTTCAAGCTATCTTTACTGAACAAAAAGGAAATTATGGCTATCGTCTAATGACTCTCGCATTGAGAAATCGTGGCTTCATGGTAAATCATAAGAAAGTGCAACGTCTGATGAAGGCTCTTGGTTTAAGTGCTCGAATTAGTCGTAAACGTAAGTATTATTCATATCAAGGAGAGGTTGGTAAGAAAGCAGAGAATCTCATTCAACGCCAGTTTGAAGCATCAAAACCAATGGAGAAGTGCTACACAGATGTGACATTCTAGCAAGAAGCCAAAAACTTTATTTATCACTCGTTTTAGATGGTTTCAATAGTGAAATTATTGCTTATAATCTTTATCCATAGTGACTAGGGATGGCAATATCAACACGATTTTATCATCATTTTTTAGAAGACAAAGGAATCCAACCGTCAATGTCACGTAAGGGAAATAGTCCAGATAATGGTATGATGGAGTCCTTCTTTGGCATTCTTAAGTCTGAGATGTTTTATGGTTATGAGAATATGTTTAAGTTAATTGAGCATTTGAAACAAGCTATTGTAGGCTATATTGATTACTACAACAATAAACGAATTAATGTAAAACTAAAAGGACTCAGTCCTGTGCAATACAGAACTAAATCCTTCGGATAAATTAATTGTCTAACTTTTTGGGGTCAGTACAAAAGGGCTCTTTTTTGAACGATAAAAAAT
>ERZ773006.647-NODE-647-length-14737-cov-12.2106_pt1 | contig 14737 bp, 13 predicted proteins | sample MGYA00580843_ERZ773006 | MGnify/ENA primary metagenome ERZ773006 (study PRJEB29015, sample SAMEA2738011) | human oral metagenome | biome: human oral; feature: human-associated habitat; material: dental | place: China | collected 2052 ... | reverse complement strand
TCCGCGATTCATTGAAACGCGCAGGACTTCTTACACGTGACTCACGTAAAGTTGAACGTAAGAAACCAGGTCTTAAGAAAGCTCGTAAAGCTTCACAATTTAGTAAACGTTAATTCGAGAGAATTACTATACTTACAGAGAGCACCTTCCGAGGTGTTCTTTTTTTATACTTTCTTACTAAATTGGTGCAATTGACACAGTTGTTGCGACTTTAGTCGCTTACAAATGTGGCTGCAACCTGACAGAGTCAGTTGTTTCTTTATATTCAACTCAAATCCTTCTGGTCAGATTATTAACAAGTCTTCAAGAAGAGTGATTGGTGAAATAGGCTGTTTGAGGCTTTTATGCTAAACTAGTTTTAATGACAATCTTCTATTTCTAAAGCAACAATAGATCCGTAATTTGTTTTTAATTAAGGAGTTTTGGATTGTAAGAGGGAGATGATATATCTGAAGGAGCATCATTATGAAAAAACGTACCTTACTTTGGCTAATTTTAGCACTTGTAATTTTTGGAGGAGGAGCATGGATGGCACAGGAAACAAATCTATTCGGAGGAATAACTCTAAGCCCACGAGCTAAGCAGTTGGCTTATTTGAAAGAACATGAAGAAGAGATTAAAGAGTTTGTAAAATCTTTAAATCCTAAAGTCGAATCGGTTCAGATTGCTTGGGAAGAAACACGCTGGGAAGAGATAGGAAATGGTACACCACAGGGTGGAGGGAAAGTTATTCGAGTTTTCGGTGGCTTTAACCAAATTAAAGATTCCAGTTGGAGTGTTTTAGTTTATATAAAAGATGGAAAGGCCAATGAAGAAGATTTTATTGAAGGAATCGGAAGTGGGGCTCCATTGCGTGTAGGAGGAAGAGGTTTTGACTAATAGTAATTTAAGAACCTTTGAGGATTTTTATGCAAATTTAGCACAGTCGGCTTAATTAGGAGGATAATCATGAAAAAACGTACCTTGCTTTGGCTCATTTTAGCCCTTGTAGTATTCGGAGGAGGAGCATGGATGGCGCAGAAAACAAATCTATTTGGAGGAGTATTTCTTAGTCCGCGAGCCAAGCAGTTGGCATATCTGAAGGAGCATGAAGAGGAGATTAAGGATTTTGTAAAATCTCAAAATGCAAAGATAGAATCTGTTCAGATTGATTGGGATGAAACAATGTGGGAAAAAGTTGGAAATGGAACTCCACAAGGTGGAGGGGAAGTTGTGAGTATATTTGGTGAATTTAATAATATAGAAGAGTCGGATTGGAGTGTCATGTTTGAAATTGAAAATGAAAAAGTAATTTTTGATTCTATGATATTAAGCGGTCCGTTACGTGTAGGAGGAAGAGGTTTTGACGAATAGTAATTTAAAAGATTTTGATAATTTCTATGCGGATTGAACAATGTTCATTCCCTATTGACTTAGAGTACTTGCTAAAAGTATTTTTTTATATTCATGATATAATATACATAGATTCCACTATATAGGAGGAAAGAGATGAAAAAACGTACCTTGCTTTGGCTCATTTTAGCCCTTGTAGTATTTGGAGGAGGAGCATGGATGGCACAAGAGACAAATCTATTCGGAGGAGTATTTCTTAGTCCGCGAGCCAACCAGTTGGCTTATTTAAAGGAGCATGAAGAAGAGATTAAGGATTTTGTAAAATCTCAAAATCCAAAGATAGAATCTGTTCAAATTGATTGGAGACAGACACAATGGGATAAGGTAGGAAATGGTACACCTCAAGGAGGAGGAGATATTATTGATGTTTATGGAACGTTTAATAACATTGATAATTCTGGTTGGCATGTAATGATAATTGTAGATGATGGAAAAGTTGATTTAGCTTCGATGACATTAGTTAATGGCCTAGGCATTGGAGGGAAACCATTTGAGTAATAGCAATTTAAAAACCTTTGATAATTCTTACTCAAATTTATCATCACTCATTCCCTATTGACTTACAATACTTGCTAAAAGTATTTTTTTTTACATTCATGATATAATATACTTAGATTCCGCTATATAGGAGGAAAAAGATGAAAAGACGTACTTTAGTTTGGCTAATTTTAGCACTTGTAATTTTTGGAGGAGGAGCATGGATGGCACAGAAAACAAATTTATTTGGAGGAGTATTTCTTAGTCCGCGAGCCAAGCAGTTGGCTTATTTAAAGGAGCATGAAGAGGAGATGGCGAATTTTATAAAATCTAGAAATCCTAAAGTCGAAAGTGTCCAATTTGATTGGGATAGTATGAAAGTAGAAAATATAGGAAATGGTACCCCTCAAGGTGGGGGATATATTATAACATTGGATGGAAAAATAAATAACAATGAAGATACTGAATTTACAATTGGTTTCCCTATAGAATATAATAGCAATAGTATTCCCAATATTAAGAAAATTTCTGAAATGCAACCTATAAGAATTTATAGGGATGGGGTTTGGTATTATTATGACTAACAGTAATTTAAAAAACTTTGATAATTTTTACTCAAATTTAACAGTACTCATTCCCCACTGACTTAGAATGCTTGCTAAAAGTATTTTTTTTTACATTCATGATATAATATACTTAGATTCCACTATATAGGAGGAAAGAGATGAAAAAACGTACTTTACTTTGGCTAGTTTTAGCTCTTGTAGTATTTGGAGGAGGCGCATGGATGGCACAGGAAACAAATCTATTTGGAGGAATAACTCTGAGCCCACGGGCTAAGCAGTTAGCTTATCTGAAGGAGCATGAAGAGGATATGGCTGATTTTGTGAAAGCTTTAAGTCCTAAAGTTGAAAGTGTTCAGTTTGATTGGGATAGTATGAAGGTTGGTCAGGTAGGAAATGGAACTCCTCAAGGTGGAGGCTATATGTTGACACTTAGAGGAAAGGTAAATAATAATGATAAAACAGAATTTACGGTTGGTTTTTCCTTAGATAATGATAGGAATAGTACACCAAGGGAATTTGGGATTTATGAAATGCAACCTATAAGAATTTATAGGGACGGGGTTTGGTATTATTATGACTAACAGTAATTTAAAAAACTTTGATAATTTCTATTCAGATTTAGCACAATCTGCCTATACAAACCGTCCTAGTAATTTTTCACCATATAATAATTCTACGGATATTAGACTGTTTGATTTCTCTAGAGATAATAAATTTTATAATAAAGATAAAAAAGAATGGGAAATCACTCCCGGAGGTAAACATCTTCCCCATAATGGTAAGGTTTACCTGCAGCCAGATCCTGATTTACATACTGTGGAAGACACGATAAAACTCCAAGTTGGTGATCCTGGAGGAGGGGTTCACCAAGAAGAGTATCCTATAAAGTACTATCAAAAAGGGCTTTTAACGGATGAGAAAGCTGGTTTCAATGCCTACTACTTAACGGATACACCAACCTTGAGTAAAGACACTAAGAAAACCTATATGACCATCCGTGGAAGTGATGCCATCAGTATAGAGAATTGGAACGACTGGGTCGACAACGATGCCAAGTTTGCCCTCAACCATATCCATACGCCGCAAGCCAAATTAGCGACGGCAGGTATGAAAGCTAAAATCGCTGAGATGCGCGAAAAGGCTCCCAATGCTACGATGGACATCACAGGTCACTCCCTAGGGACCATTGTCTCTGCACAAGGAGTAGCTGGCCTTAGCGATGAGGAACTGGAGAAAATTGGTAAAGTCGTTCTATTTGACGGTCCAGACACGACAAAGAGCTTAAAGAAAATGGGCCTCAGCGATGAGAAAATCAAAAAGATTAGCGAAAAAATAGAGTACTATGTTAATCCTTTTGATGTCGTGGGGATGCTTAATCGTGAGCACACCATCACCAAATTACCTGGGGACTCAGATGAACCCCTCAAGAAACCCGTCGGTAAAGTCAATGTCCTTGTCCCCCTTCATTATACCCAGATTACTGATCCAGAAAGCTCCCATGACTTTGGTGTTTTCCAATCGGATGGAAAGGGAAATTTGTTGACTGCCTCTGAGGATTTTCACCCAGAATTGCTCAGGGCTGGTGAAAAGCTGGCTCGACTGATAGCGACAACGTTGGATTCCCTCCGGGCTTTAGGAGTCGATGAAAATGTAGCAGCTAATATTTTAGATTCCATTATGAGGGGTGAGGCTCTAACAAAGGCGGCTATCGGTTATGTTGTTTATGAGAATTTTACAACTGAATATAGTAAGATCGTCGAAGAAGCTCGTCAGAAATCTATAAAGTGGGATCGAGAAGCTATTCCTCGTTATCAGGAACAACTGAGAAATGGTAATCTTACAGGAGAAAAGAGGATTTTGGTCCGAGCTCAGTTGCTTCAGACAGCAGCCCAGTTGGCAAATTTTGATATGGAAGACAAAGTTAAATCTGTGAAAACCTTACTTTCAGATGCTAAGGAAGATATTCAAAACATGATAAAAGAAACAAGACAGACAGCGTTTGACATGGTTGGATATTTGTCAAGTTCAGAAGTTACAAATCTACTTTCTGGTTTTGACACAACAAGCTTTTGGGATGAAGGCGTTGCAAGTGACACGAAGACGGCAGCAACATCCTTCCTGACACAAATTGAGCAACTGGGGGAAAGCCTGGTTAAAGCTAGTGGTTCCTTTGAAACCATAGATACAAATAGTGCTGAAGATTTTAACAATCTATTGGCGGATGTAAAACAAACATGGAGGGGGAAAAATGTTAGTCCTAACGGATGAGGATACTTTAATTACAAGAGAGCAACTCGACAGAGGCTTCAAAGAAAGAATGAAGGAACAAGAACGCCAAGCAGTCAGGGCCTTAGTAACTGCAAAAGAACTGTCAATCCTTGCTAAAGGAGTGGAGTTAGCTAAAAAGTTGCAAGAAGCAGCTGCAGATATGCAAGAGTACGCCTCTAAGACTTATGTAAACAATATTAAGGGTGGATTTGAGGGCAAGGCCGCTGATGCTGCCGAAACTTACTTGACCCAGACCATGCAAACCCCTACTTTACAAAGTCCGATCAAGAACTAGGAGAAAACTTGTGATGGATAAAAAGGAACTTCAGAAACTAGAGGATGAGCATAATCGTAAATTACGAAACTTAGAGCGTTTGGAGATGGATTTGGATGATGATTTCCACAAGTTTAGTAGGGAGACGGATAATCTCCTAGAGGCGCTTTCCTATGCATGCAGAGACAGTAGTTTTGCTGAAATTCAACCATATATCTTTGAGATAGAGAACAATTTGGATAACTATCATCAACTTTACAAGAGTCGTATAGAGAATGTGTTAGAAGCTCGCCATCAAGAGAATAAAAACTTTCATAGAAAGTTAGAAGAAAAGAACGTTTGACAAATATACCTTATAAAAGAAGGATGATGTGAGTTTGTTATAGTTTGTTATCATAGATAAAAAAAGAAGTAATTATACAAGAAAAGTAGATAATTTAATCCTTCGTACTAGTTTTTAGATGGAAATAGCTCTTGTTTTTTTATAAATAGAATAAAAAATGAATTTCAAACTTGCAATCGAAGCAAATTATTGATATAATGAGGGAGTAAATTAATATAAAGGAGTTTCACATGGCTTTAATTCAATTAACAACAGAAGAATTGCGCACCTCTGCTCAAAAGTACACTCAAGGTTCTGAGGAAGTAAGACAAGTACTTCGTACATTGACTCAAGAGCAAAATACTATCCGAGACAACTGGAAAGGTGCTGCTTTTGAGAGCTTTGATCGCCAATTCACAGAATTGTCTCCAAAAATTGAAGAATTTGCAACTTTGCTTGATGAAATCAATGCACAGTTGAACAAGGTTGCTGAAATTGTTGAACAAAACGACCAAGATCTTGCATCACAAATTTAATTTGTTATATAAGTGGCTTTAGGAGGGCGAGAGCCTTCCTATTTTTTATGACGGAGAAGATTTAAAGTAATATGAGGAAGAATAGAATTTTTAAATATATAGGAAGTAGTCTGATGGCATTAGGGTTGCTGGCATTGATTATTTTTTTGAATCTATCTGTTCAAAAAAATACAACGATTAGCAATGAGAATAATGCAAAGGCTAATCAGCAGACAAAATTAAATGTAGCTATCGTAAATGAAGATAAGCCTGTCTACGTAGATACAAAAGAATACAATCTAGGTGCTAGTTATGTAAAAAATATTGAGCGTGATAATTCACAAAATTGGTCTGTTGTCCCTCGTGGAGCAGCTGATTCTGGATTAGAAAGTGGGAAATACCAACTCGTTTTAACAATCCCTAGTGACTTTTCTGAAAAAATACTCGATATTAACAGCATCAATGTTGATAAGACAACCATTAATTATAAGGTGAATGCGCAAGGAAATTTGCAAGTAGAAAATGATGCAAATAAACTAGCGAAAGATATTGTTGCTGATTTGAATGGTCAGTTAGTTGACATGTATATGGCTAGTATTTTGAACAACCTTTATACAGCACAAAAGAATGTTCAAGCTAGCTCACAGATACAAGCGACCAATATCGGAAACTATCGTACGAACTTATATGGGACAGCTATCAACACTAAAAATCTTTTCCCAACTCTCTATACTATGTCGAGTTCATCAGTTGACGCCAACAGTGCTTTAAAGACAGGTTTGGAGAGCTACTCACAGATTTTTGGTCGTTTTGATGTTTCGCAGATTGCCTATGGTGAGAAGTTTGGAACTCTGCTTAAAAATAGGGCCCTTGAGAAGGAAAATCATGCGGATGTTATCACTAGACTCATCTCTCAGAGTCGGGAAGACGTCCAGGAACAAATTAAAACTTATAAGGAATTAATTAAAGCTCAAGGTAGTCTGACTTCTAATATAGATGGAGTAGCAGCATCCTCTGATGGTACGTCATCTGAAGTTGTACCTTCCTATAAAACAGTAGCAGAAAACATCAAAAAAGAGATTGAGAGTTTACAGACCAATCTAACAGACGAAAGAACGAAGTTTGAAAATCATAAAAAGGATATTCATAACTTTATTGATGAGAAATTAGCCACTTACTATGGAACAAGTGATAAGAGCAAAATCACTCTCGGTCGATTTTTGGATACAGCTGCAAACAAGGATTTAGAGAAGGTTGAGGAATCTCTAAAAGAGCAGCTGGCTTCTGCAATCTCAGAATTACCCAAAGAAGACTTTAGTGGAAAAGAATTTAGTGGTTTTGGTATGACACCAATCACAATTCCTTCTGTAAACTATACAGATTTAAAAACGATTAAAGAGCCAAGCGACGAGATTTCTTTGACGGACTTGAAGAATCTGGAAAATAAGGCAATTACTAGTACGAGTGCTGTTGGACGAACAGGAACAAAGGCTAAGGTATCATGGAAGGCTGGAACAGGAGTGACGGTTCATTCGGTCACTTATGATGGCACACCAGTTGAGTTTGGTCAAGAAATTGATTTGAAGACGGGTGGGACTTTCAAAGTAGCCTATAGTGTTGCAGAGGCAGCTCCGACTCCAACTACAAGTTCAACTGGGGCTTCAAGCCCAACTCCAAAAGCGGAGCCAAAGACTGTTGATATTTCCTTGAATGATGTTCAAGCAGTCAGTGCTCCGATAGATGTCTTAGCCGTTCAGCAAGCAGCAGTTTCTTACGGACAAAAAGTTCAGAAAATAGCTTCTGCCTACCAAAAGGTAGAATCACTAAAACAAGCATACGATACCGTCAGAGGGTTAAAAAATAGTGATGTGTCTAAAGCATTGTCAGATATTTGGTTTGAAGCTATTAGTTCAAATCTGAAGAAGTATGAAGACAGCTTAACTGCACCTACTAGCGATACAGATAAAGATGGTGCTAAAGGGAAAGTAGATAAAGCCTTGTCAAATTTGACTACTCTGAAGCCTATTTTAGAAAAAAATGTGCAGGATGTTTTGACTACCAACCAAGAATTGGATACAAAAATCAAGAAACAGTTAGAGTTGTACGAAACGTTAGAACAGAAACTAAAGGATTTAGAAAAAGCACAAGACGGAGGAAATGAAGCCTTTAAAGATACTGATAAACAATTGGCCACCCTAAATTCGGATTATGCAACTCTCTTATCAGAAACTACGGGTGTGAAGGAATCTTCTCAAAGTAATGTCAAAGCTGCAGAGTCTGTGAATGAGACTTTAGGTAATTTCAATCGTGAATTGTCAAACGCTCAAACAAGTACTGAAAAGTTGTCACAAGATGCTGACTCCTTGATGACGCAGTTTAACGAAGAATTGACTAACAATGGAAACTTTGTAGAATCCTTTGTGAAGGTTCTGAATAATGCCTATCAAAATGGGGTGCCAAACGAAGTATTGTTGAACTTCTTATCCAATCCTGTTACCCAAAATGCTACTTCAGTGAAAGCGACTGTCAATGTTTACCGTCCGTTTACATGGATTTTACTATTGGAGATTGTTAGTCTCTTTACAGCCTACCTGTTTGCAACTCAAAACGTTATTCGCAAAGTCAAAGATAAGTTCAAACTTGATAAGTTACATGATACAGACTTGATGACGGTAACAATCCTATCTGCTTTAAGTCTCGTTGTCGGATTGGTAGTTGGTGTTGTATCAAGTGTTCAGCTACAGGTTGGTCGTGAATATCAACCATCTTGGGTTCTATTAATTGTTTTAGCAGCATTTGTACTGATTCAAGGACAATATCTATTGCTTAAACATTTCCGAGTGATTGGTATGGGACTCTCCTTCTTTATGATGATTAGCTTTGTCTACCTATCAAATGCTATTGGGACAACAGCAAGTCTAACTGGTTTCCCAGCATTTATCAAAAATCTCAATGCTTTATCGATATTAGAAGGTTTGCTCTCAGGATATTTTGATGGACATCCAGCAGCAATTATCGCTTTTGTTGCAACGATTGTTGTCATAGCTGTTTTACTTGTTATAAATGTTTTTATCAGAGAAAGTAGTTTGTGGTTTCAAGCAAGTCAAGCTGAGAAAGAATAGAAATTAGAAATATGAAGAAAATCATTCTTTTCCTTCTTACCTTAGTAACATGTGCAGCAGTCTCTGGGGCTGCTGCAGATGATTTGAAGGATAACAGTCTGCAGATTGATGATTCCCGACTTGAAAAGAAAGAGGGATTGAAATTTGGTCTACAGTCTGAACAAACCAAGGAGCTTTTTAATGAAGCGACTCAAAAGAGGTTGCAGGACATGCAACAGCATCAAGAGGAACAGTTGATCACAGAAAGGGGCCAACTGTTTTCTGCTATACAGAGACCAGTGAAAAAATCTTCTGAAGAACAATTGTTTCAGCCCAATGCTCAAAAAACAATTAAATTTCAAACAAATATAGGCCATGTAGAAAAAGGTGGTCTGAATGACTTTCTTCCAGAGATATTCTATGTGGTGTTGATTTTCTTGCTTTTTGGAGCAACGGCAGTAATGAGTTATCGTGTGATGGTAGAAGGGATGGACTAATTTTACAACTAGTCTGTCTAAATAACTTAGAAAAGGATAAACCAGACATAGGAGGCGTGTAAAAGGTGGAGCAACATATCAATATTACCCTACGTTTGAGAGAAAGAGATGTGGATATTCGCATTCCACGGCGAATTGAAGTGCGCCGGCTGGTGCGAGAAGTGGATACGATTTTTAATCCAGGTATCAAGAGAAAAAAATATCAATTAAGAATTGTCAATAAAGGTTTGTTGATTGATGAAGGGAAACATCTGTCTGATTATCCTATGACGACAGGAGATTTAGTAGAAATTGAGGAGATATAGGTGGCTGAAGAAAAATTTGAATTTGGTGGACAGTCGTTTGTCTATGAAAAAAATGAAACAAACTGGGAATTAAAACTCAAACGTTCAGATGTTGCGAGTCAAGATTTACGGGAACTCTTACTATTAGATTTGCATCATCCATTCTTTTTGGAGCAATCGATGGTGTCTGATGAGGATAGTGTCACCTTCTCCTATCAAGTCGAAGCTCATGGACTGACTTATGAGGAAATAAAGGAACGTACCATTTCGGAAAGAATCCGTTTGGCCCTAAACGTTTTTCGTCTAGAGGGCGCCTTGGAGTTACCAGTGACCTTCCTTTTGCATCCAGTAAATCTCTTTATTACCAAGGATGCTCAGGCTAAGATTGCTTATCGTGGAATTCCTGGTCTGATGGTTCCTCAATCAATATCCTCAGAAGATTTTTTACGCCAGGCTAAATGTTTTACAGTAACACTATTTAGCGATTTGGATTTCATGGATCTTTATAATGGTTCTTTGGAATTAGAGACCTTGCCCGACTTCTTAAATGACCTATGTCAGGCAGATGATATAGAGGCTGCAGTAGCTATTTTGGAGAAGTACTACACGGAGAAGGCTGTGAAAGAACGGGCAGATTTGGTCTTGGTTCCAAGTAGACGCCATCGTGTCTTTAAACTGGCAACGATTTGGTTAACAGCCAGCGTTGTCTTGTTGATCGTTCCACTGATCTATCTGATTTTTGTGCAAAATCCTTTCAAAGAAAAGATGTTGCAGGCTGATACTGCCTTTATTAAAGTGGATTATAGTGGTGTTATTACAGAATTAGAGAGAATTGATCCAGCTAGCTTGCCGAATACGCAAAAGTATGAGTTGGCTTACTCTTATATTCAGGGGTTGGAATTTTCTTCTGAACAAAAGAAAGTCATCTTGAACAACGTAACACTTAAGTCAGATGAGCTTTATTTGACTTACTGGATCCAGGTTGGGCGCAATCGTTTTGAAGAGGCTCTTGATATTGCCAAACGGATTAACGACAGTGACTTGATTCTCTATGCTTTGACTCAGGAAATCAAGCAGGTTCGAGAAGATGGCAACTTGTCAGGGAAAGACCGTGAAAGTAAGTTGAATACTTTGGAAAGCGAGTATAAGAAATACTGGGATAGTCGAAGTGAGCTACTAACGAGTGAATCAAGCTCCAATGCTTCTACAACTCCTAATCCGCAAGACAAGGCTTCTGAAAGCAAACCGTCATCTGAGAAGAAACCTGTTCCAAGTAGCTCCTCTAGCAATTAAAGTAGACCAAGGAGAGAAATTATGAAAAAACAAATCATTTTCTACAGCCAAGGTCTGCGTTATGAAGTAGAACTGGGTGTAGATAAGACGGTCTTGATCGGGGCGACTGAAAAGGCCCAAGTCTACCTTTATCAACAGGAAAGACCGATTCAGCTCAAGGTCGATGGTGACGAGGTCTTTTATCAGTACGACGATGAAGCGGGACTTTTGAAAGATGGTCTGCGTTTGGGTGAGGTCGTCTTTTATCTCCGAGAAGGGGAGCCAAAGGTTTATGACCTTTTGGATTTATCAGAGTTTCAGATTGGCTCTCAAAGAGGTGCGTTGATCACCCTAGATGGAGATATTGAACTCTTACTCCAAAAATCCCAAAATCAATGGAAGCTAACTCGACTAAAAGGCGCATTTTATCGAAACAATCATCTGGAACAAATGGACCAGCAATTGATTGGTTTTGGAGATGAGTTGAGTCTAGGGGCGGTGACGATCAAGTTCTATCCAGATGAAGTATGGGTTCAGGGTCCTGCCCAAGTTGGGCCACAACTGACTCTGAGAGAACCATCTCGATATGGTTTTTATGAAGATTATCCAGATTATCATCGTTCTCCACGGATCATCTATCGTGGTAGCGAGGATAAAATCTTGATCAATCCCCCAGGCCAGGAACCGGTTAAGCCGAGTGATGAACTGTTAAAGCTGATCGTTCCTCCTTTGATGATGGTCGGAGTAACCGTCTTAATCACCTTAATTCAACCTCGAGGGATCTATATCCTTGCGACAGTAGGGATGTCCATAACCACAATGATTTTTTCTATCCGTGGTTTCATCAAAAATCGTAAAAAGTACAAGGCTGATAAGAAGGAACGGGTCGATCTCTATCGTCTTTACCTGAAAGATAAGGTCAAGGAATTGACACGTCTGGAACGAGAACAAAAAGAAGGGATGCACTATCATTTTCCAACGATTTTAGAGTTGACGGACTTGGTTGAGAGTTACAATCATCGGATTTATGAAAAGACTCCCTTGCATTTTGACTTTTTATACTATCGTTTGGGACTTGGGAAAATGCCGACTAGCTATGACTTGAAATACGGTCAACAAGAGCGCAGCGGTAAGAAGGATGCTCTGGAAGAAGAGGGTTACGCTCTCTATAGTCGTCACAAAAAAATTCCAGATATGCCGATTCCGGCAAACCTTAGTCATGGACCGGTGGGATATATTGGACCTAGAAATCTCGTCCTAGAACAACTGCAGCTTTTGGTGATGCAGCTAGCGACTTTTCATTCTTATCATGATGTGCAGTTTATTACGATCTTGCCGGAAGAGGAAAAAGAACAATGGTCTTGGATGCGTTGGCTACCTCATGCCAAACTGCAAGAACTCAATGTTCGCGGTTTTGTCTATAATCAACGGACAAGAGACCAGGTTCTCAATAGCTTGAACCAAATCTTGAAACTACGCCGTAGTCAAAAGGAAGAAGCATCCCACAAGGAGAGCACCCTTTTCCATCCTCATTATGTGGTTTTAGTGACCGATGAAAAGTTGATTTTGGATCATATCATCATGGAGTTCTTTACCGAAGATCCAACGGAATTAGGCTGTTCTCTCATCTTTGTCGAGGATGTCATGAGTTCCTTGTCTGAGAACATCCAGACAGTGATTAATATCAAGGACCGCAATACGGGCCAACTGGTCATGGAAGAAGGAGTCTTGAAAGAGACGGACTTCCGTTTGGATCATTTCCCAGCAGATTATGATAAGGAGCGGATCGCCCGTACCTTGGCACCGCTCAATCACCTCCAAAACCTGAAGAGTTCAATTCCAGATTCTGTGACCTTTATGGAAATGTATGGGGCGGAGACCTTTGAGGATTTGCAGGTATCGAGCCGTTGGAAAAAGAACGCACCTTACAAGAGTTTGGCTGTGCCGATTGGTCTGCGTGGTCAGGATGACCTGGTTCAGCTCAATCTGCATGAAAAAGCCCATGGACCTCATGGTTTGATCGCAGGGACGACTGGATCAGGGAAGTCAGAAACCATCCAATCCTATATCCTATCCCTCGCTGTTAACTTCCACCCTCATGATGTGGCTTTCTTGCTGATTGACTATAAGGGTGGTGGGATGGCCAATCTCTTTAAAAACCTTCCCCATCTCTTGGGGACGATTACCAACTTGGATGGTGCCCAATCTATGCGGGCTCTGGCTTCGATCAATGCGGAGATCCATCGTCGTGAACGACTCTTTGGAGAGTTCGAAGTCAACCATATCAATCAATACCAGAAGAAATTTAAAAACGGAGAAGCGACAGAACCGCTCCCTCATCTCTTTCTCATCTCAGATGAGTTCGCAGAGCTCAAGGTCAACCAGCCAGACTTTATCAAGGAGCTGGTATCCATCGCTCGGGTTGGGCGTTCCCTCGGGGTCCACTTGATCCTAGCTACTCAGAAACCATCTGGTGTGGTGGATGACCAGATCTGGTCTAACTCACGCTTCAAGATCGCCCTTAAGGTAGCGGACCGTTCGGACTCCAATGAAATGCTTCATACGCCGGACGCAGCCGAGATCACTCAGACAGGACGTGCCTATCTGCAAGTCGGAAATAATGAAGTCTATGAGCTCTTCCAGTCAGCCTGGTCAGGGGCGGATTACCAACCGGACAAGGACGACATGGGGATCGAGGACCATACCATCTACCTGATCAATGAATTGGGGCAATATGAGATCTTGAATGAAGACCTATCTGGCTTAGAAGATGTGGATGAAATCAAGGAAGTTCCGACAGAGTTAGATGCGATAGTGCACCATATCCAGCTCTTGTGTGAAGAACAAGAGATTCCTCCAGTACCACAGCCATGGTTGCCGCCACTCAAAGAGCGCATCGCGTTAGACGAACTGGAAGAAGTGCAACCGACAGTAGCCTGGACACAAGAGAAACCACTCTCTGTCCTCTTGGGGATGGCGGATATCCCGCAGGCCCAGAAGCAGGAAGCTGTCTCTATCAATCTCTCCAAGGATGGTCATATCCTCCTCTACGGAAGTCCGGGTACAGGAAAGACCACCTTCCTTCAGACTGCTGGTATGGACTTGGCTCGCAAATTCAGTCCCAAGGCCCTTACCATGTACTTGATGGACTTTGGTACCAATGGTTTGGCTCCATTGTCCAAGCTTCCACAGGTGGCAGATACCATGCTTTTGGACCAAACAGAGAAGATCTCTAAGTTTGTACGAATCATGGAGAAAGAACTTAACCGTCGTAAGAAACTCCTTGCGGACTATGGTGTTGGGACCTTGGAACTCTACCGTCAGGCCAGTGGTCAGGAAGAGCCGGCTATCGTCATCCTCTTAGATAGCTATGAGGCCTTCAAGGAAGAAGCCTATGAGGCGGAACTCTTCAAGCTCTTGGTGCGTATCTCTCGTGAAGGTCTCAGCATTGGCGTTCACCTCTTGGTGACAGCCGGACGTCAGACCAACCTTCGTGCACAACTCTATTCGAACTTCAAGCACCAGTTGAGCCTGCCACAGAATGAGGCAGGTGAAGTGCGGGCCATCGTGGGCTCTACGCCACTTGCTATGACTATGGAAGATATCAAGGGACGTGCCCTTATGAAGCGTGAAGAAGTGGATGTCATCCAGCTGGCACTCCCAGTTTATGGAGCTAATGACACCCAAGTCCTCAACAACCTTCGTCAAGAAGTCGCTTCCCTCCAAGAAGCCTGGACAGGCCAGCGCCCAAGTGCCATCCCGATGGTGC
>ERZ773006.639-NODE-639-length-14874-cov-17.8408_pt1 | contig 14874 bp, 30 predicted proteins | sample MGYA00580843_ERZ773006 | MGnify/ENA primary metagenome ERZ773006 (study PRJEB29015, sample SAMEA2738011) | human oral metagenome | biome: human oral; feature: human-associated habitat; material: dental | place: China | collected 2052 ... | reverse complement strand
ATTTTACTAGAAAATCTTATGAGTTTTTATTGTGCACTTATATTGTATATTCAAGATACAAGAATAAAGAAGGATTAGGCTACCACCTCCCATACGTTATATTTAGCCCTGCCACCAGCTATGCAAGGCTAGGGTAACAAAAATAAAAAAGGTTCCTCGATTCTATAACTTATTATTTGCTGGCAATGACTTATAGCGGATTCGAACCGCTACAAGCCCATAGCAAGCGCTGTATATAGTGCACGTTTTACACTAGTCTTATTACGCCCCAAATCCCCTTTGGTGCGATATTCAAGAGTGATACGGTCAACCTCACTATCTAGGCTCTCCGGCCATTCGTAGTGGTTAAATACGTACTTGGCTATCTCACTGAATAACTCTCTAGATAGCAATCCTTCGAGCTGAATCACCTTGCGAGGTGTCAAATTGGCATGCTCTACATAGAGTGTATTGATAGCGCTGTAGATTGTTTTAGCTTCTTTCTTCGTGCAGCCTTTAACTTCCATGATATGCACTACGATACTGTTAGGATATGTTGTCCTTAATACTCCTATCTCTTTTCGATAGCGTTGGAATAATTCCTTGGTAAGTCCCGCGTTGGTCTTGTCAACCTCTTGTCGACCCGTGCCACACTTGCCAGAATAATTCTCTGACAGATAAGCCTGTAAGTCGTTCATTAGACCCTCTGAGATGAACTCTCGCATATCGTCTAATGTTGGAGGCGACAGTCTCGAGCGCTCTTTAACTGCATTGTCAAACCTCTGGGAATATTTCCTAGCTTGATGACGGTCGCACTTTTTTACCTCTTGGATGTGCTTGGTGAGTGTTCTATTATGCTCCGCTTTCAGCCCGTTAAATTCGTCCACTAGCCGTTGAAACAGCTCTTTGGGCAGTCCAGCGTGTTCGTATATAGTCATGTCTGCACCTCTAGTAATTCTGGTAGTAATTCTGGGTTTTCGTAGATATTGCCGATGATTACCACCGAGCTAGCAACATTACGCAATCGCTCAAAGTTTTGGTATCCAATAAGGCTAACGGTATGCGCTCCCGAGACTTGATCAAGACTAACAAGCCCTGCAAACATACCGCTTTCTGACGCAACGATGTCCCCTATGAAGATACACTTGCCATCCTTGTCAGTGAAACCAGTTGAATGCATCAGGTCGATGTCTCTTAAGTTGTAGCGGTTTAATTGTTCGAAAAAAAAGTGTTTTTACGTAAATTTGCTTCTTTTCAATGTCAATATACATAACATCATCCGCTTCATACATCGTTTTACGAATTCTATCCCACGCTCGATATTTTGGTATCATTATTCTCACCTCTTCAGCGTTTTATAGCAAAGGCAGTACCCATCGAATGAAATCCTTGGCAACTCGCCACAACCAAAATCATAGCTCATGCTTTTGTTAAGCGTCAGAAACATCCTTATTGTTCCTCTTATGTCCTTGAAAGTGGCTATCGACATCCCTCGTTCAAAACCTCCGTGTTCCAAACTCTTGTCATAAAGTTTTGAGAACTCTCTAACAAACCGCTTTTTACGTTGCCTTTTATTCATTTCCCTCTCCCTTTCAAATAGCTGGGGATGTCATCCCCAACATTTACGCTGTCATACTGCTCCTTGCTAACAAGGAATTTCCCATACGCTCCGCAATCAATCGTGTAGAGCTTGCCTACCATGGATTTTCCAGTGACCTTGCCATGTAGCTCCACTGCGTTATCTGTTTTGTGGATAAGTACCATCTCAATAGGTCGGTTGACTACCCAAACCACTGTACCAATGTTAATCGCCAGCGATAGCACTAGCAGAATCGTCGATACTATTAGCTGATTCTCTCGTTTTGGTTTTAACAAAATTGTCATCAATCATTACTCCTTCCCTGTCTTTGATGTCGTTATAAGCAATTGTGAGGCACTCTTCCACGTCGTAACCGAGCTGTAAGCATAAAACTACTAGCGTTACGATAGAGTCGCCTATAGCGTCTTTTAGCGACCATTCTGGGTCAACGAAATCGTGCGGTTTTAGAAACACGTCTCTAATCTCGCCCACCTCTTCCGTGACCTTCATCCATTCGATTTTAGGATTGCCTTTGTCCAATCCGTGACTAATAGCCCATTGGTTGATTTTAGTGATAAGCTTTGGAATACCGTCCCGGGCCCGTGTGCTATACCCCAAAACATATCCTTCGCTAACACCGAAATAATCTGCCAACGCCTTTAATTTTTGAGGTTTTATCTGCACCTCTTCGGCTTCTATTCTCTGATAGCTCCGTTTTGTTATACCCAGTTCGCTCGCCAACTCCTCTTGAGTTAGCCCTTTTTGTTTCCTTAACCATTTAAGATTGTTCATTTTCGACCCCCTCGAAATAGTTGATCGTAGATGTAAGCGCCCACTAAGACGATAAATTGAATTACTAGCATAGTGAATATCACTCGTTCGTCTTTTACTGCCAATACCATCGTCCAATCAAGGAACAGTGCACATATTGTAAACTCAAATGCATCCATCATTCCACCTCCTCAATTTCAATTCCCTCGCAGTCGAATACCCAGCCGAAACCGTTCGATTCCAGCTCTTTGCGGGTGTGGACGGTCCCCTTGCAACCGTCTATATCTTCTTTTATTTTCCAAAAGTTTCTAAACAAATTGGCGGTTAGGTAGATGTTCTTGTCACACAATCCCTTAAACCTAACTGTATATCTCGCCTCTTTCTCCACCTCGTAGCCAAATTGGTGCATGTTGACGAGGATTTTGATTGCTTCATTTTTTGAATTATCAAACCATTTATAGAAATCTGAAGTTCTTTCTTCATCTTCCCAACACCTAATCAAATAGTATATATCACTCTCTAAATTATATTTGTGTTTCTCATACCAATCCGCCACACACTGTTTCACCACTGGTTTTTCGAACAACGAATCGTATAAGTCCTCAGCATGGGCCATTGAAAGGTGCCCTACTGTTGCCAATTTCTGTACTGCTTCATCTCTTTTCATCATCGTTAGTTCTCCTTGTAAATAATCAGTGCTGATATATCATACGTTCTGCAAAAGCCATGCTCATAGATTGCTACCGCCACGTTAGATTGATATTTAATATCAATAATTTCTATATTTGGGTTTTTTGCAAGAAAATTATTGATTAATTTATCAATTCCTAGATGGTTAAGATTGTCAGTTTCCTCACGTAAATACTTCGTTCTAATCATCAATTTCCACCATTTCAACCTTATATTTTCGTGCATTGCGATATTTCACACCTAATCTGTGCATTTCGTTAATCGCATCATTCTCATTGCTGAAGACTTGCTCACTGTCTTCCATGCTGTCGTAGTAAACTATAACTTTATATTTCATTGCTCAATTGATCTCCTTCCTTTGTCGTTTGCTTTTTATTCCAATTCCTTGATTTCAAATTCAATGCGTGGGTTAGGACTGTACTTCTTGCTAGCTCTTAAATCGCAAACAATACTGTCATCCGTCCAGACGATACCCTTCTTATCAACCTTGTTGTAACCAGCTTTTGAAATACTGTCAAAGAGCGCTTTGACCAAATTATCAATATCGGGCTTTCTAAAATGCCAAAGCATTTCGGACGTAAACTGTTTAAACATGTCCCACGTTTTAGCTCTAGCCTTTGGCGTGGGCTTCTTTGATACGCTCAAAGGTGCCTTCATGTAAAAGGTGACATCTACTGAAATCGGTCCGTCGAAGAATTGCCCGTTATACTCTTGCTCGATTAATTGCGAGCATTTACGACGCCATGCCTTCATTTTAGGGTCTTCATAAGTTCCAAACTTGCTGAATCTTGGTCTTGTTTGCGGTTTGGGCTCGATATTTAGGGTTAATTTCATCCTAACTAAGCTCCCCTCTCAATCCACAGAGATCAAAAAGATTTTGTTTGTTGTTCTCGATAAACTCGAAGAACTTCTGAAGTTCAGCTAAGTGGCGTTTTTCTCTCTTGACTCCAAGGCTCGTATGATACTCTGTTGGCGTTTTCGGTGTTACCCTGATGTCTAGCCAATAAAGAGGCTCAAACACGTCTCCACTCGTATCAAGGGAAGCGTCTGCGTCAGTATTTCTGAAATGCATCTGCATATCATATTCAATCTTGTTTGTGATCGTGATATTCTTATCTACGATTTCGAGTGTGATACTTGTTCCTGGTATGTCGATTTTGTTTAGCATTTGTTGCTCCTTTTTAAAAAACGCGACTGCCTTTGTGTGAGTTTGGCTAAATACGGGCAGTCGCTCGTCCAAGGTCGCACGACCGATTGACGTTTCTAGTTCGCAGTTTTACAAGGATGCACGGCTTGTTTATTTTTGAACTGTTTCTGTTTTGGAAACAGTTAGTTTCTGGTTATTTTTTATCTTTTCTGGCGTTGCTTTCACCAATAAAGTACCCTAGTAAAAGCCAAACCAGTGCCATTCCAGCATCTTTGATAAAATCAATCATTTCTTTCTCCTCCTGGATTTCTCCACCACTCAAGCAAGTCATCCTGATAGTCTTTGATAAATTGCTCAAACTCTCCAAACTGGAGGATAGCCCAGCGTAAGCGGTGCATATCCTCTCCACCTCTTGAGCAAAAGCCACTGACTCTGAATGCTGGGGTAATGCTATCCACAATATCCTGGGTGAGACTATCAATATTGAGCAATGGCTCCAGCTGATAGTCAAGGTCTAGGATAAACTCATCCCCCAAGTTGTGGATAACTTGCAATCTCTTGCCGTCCGAGTAGATGGCTACGCTGTCAGATACTTCTCTAATTTCCATGTTCAAGCCACCGACTTTCTATAAGCACACCTTCTCTATTGCACTTCTTACAATGCCAAATTACTGGTTCATCTATAAAATGTTCAATATAGCGTTCGTCACAATCCATGCAATAGTATTCTATTCCTCTGACCTCCATACTTACCACCCACATTGCTCATTGAGTTCATCCTGAGTCAGTGGCTCAATACGCTGATAACCGCTGACTTGATAGTTCTTTTTAAAATCAAATCCGAGTTGACTTAGACCAGTCTTGAACCGCTCTTTGTCGTTTGTATCTACAAGATATACCTCCAAAGTCATTTTTTGGGTATATCGTTTTAGGTCGTTTTTAGTCCCTCCAAGAGCGTTTGGCTCATTTTGGGGGATTTGCCCGCCGTCCAAGATTTCGCCTGTTTCCGGGTCGAAATTTTGGGTCTCCGTTGATTTTGGAGCTTGTTCCTGCTGTTTGGTTTGTTGAGCTGCTAGAAGTTCCTTGCGTTCTTGTTCAGCTCGTTCTTGAGCCTGTCTGAGTTCTTCCTTTTGTTTTTCGAATTCATAGTCTGCTTTGATTTGTTCCAGCACTTCAACCAAGGTCAAATCTTTCAGCATGCGGATATACGGCTGGTCAGTCATGCCATACTCAGCACATTGCCCAGAAATGGCAGCTTTTGCTTTCTCGTACTCTTGTTGCTTTTGGTACTCAAAGGTGACCATGTCATCAAGTGACTTCATAGTCGCTTTTTTAAGAGTTACACCATCCGCCATAAAATCGCCATTTTTGATGTATTCCGTTGCTTTTTCATCGAAAATGCGAGGGTCAATCATATATTCGCTGGCTTTGTTAGCTAAATAACTTTTAACCGTGTCCAATTTCAGCGCTTTTTGATGATTTTCGAACTCTTTCACATCGTTTGCGATTTGGTTGATGATGTTTTTAAGAGGATCCTCTGTTTCCTTGATGTATTTTTCAAAGTCCGTCGCTGGTTTCGATAACACATTTTTGATTTTGATACGTTCGTCTGAAATCTGCTTAGTTAGTTTTCGTAATTCAGCTAAGACTTTTTTGTCATCTTTGATAGTGCCAGCGGTGACTGTGTAATTTTGATATTTTGCAACTACATCAGCAATGCCTTTTTCAAAAAACTCTTGCCCTACAATCTCAACTTTGGCTTGTTCAATATTAACTTGTAATTCTTGCATTGTTCACACCTCGTTAATAGTCGAGAAGTTCGCCTTGAACTGGCTCGTTTTGTGAGTTGGCAACCGGTTGTGAATTGCTTTCACTTGTTTGTTGGAATTGCGATTGTTCTTGCTTCATTTGTTCGATTTGAGCCATCTTGCGAGCTCTAACATCCTCTTGTGTCTCTTGTGGTGTTACATCCTTGATTCTGTCGAATGTTTCACCGCCGTCATCTTCAGTGTACATACTTCCTAAATCCTCTGGGAACGCTTCACGCAAGGCGTTGACAAGAGCGGTCTTTCTAATCATCGTAGCTGGCATAGCGTTCCAAGTGCTTTGTTTTTTGTCGTATTCTTCACGACTAACAAAAACCTCTACAGGAACCTTGAAATTCTTACGGTAAACTCTTGCCCAACCACCAACAAGTGTGTCGTTAGGTAGTAACAATGCTCCTTTTCGCTCTACCATATCACCAGAATCGCCAACAACTACCACTCCGGCTTCAAAGCCTTCATAGTTTGGGTTTTGTGCTGCACGCTTCAAGAATGCTTCTTTTGAGACAATTAAGCTAAATTCAGCCCCACCATTTTTCTTTTTGTAAGCTACGATATAGATCTCGTTTAGCAATGGGTTGAGGTTACGACCTTTAATCAGCGATAAAGCTTGTCCAATTTGTTTTTCTGTTAACAAATCTTGTGGGTCGTAGTATCGTTTAATATCTTGGAATGTCCAGGCACTTGTATCTGTTGAAATATCCCTTTTATTTTGTGTTTGTAGTTGATTACTCATACTTTCTCCTTGTACACCCTATAATTCTCAAATTAAGGGGTCTCTTATCGTTTTTTAAGTGGTAGCTAGATAAATTTATACCACCCATGTATTAAAATTGATTGCAGACGATTTCAGGCATGTTTTCGAACGTGCTGATTAAATACCACCTTCGAGCAGTAGCCCAAAGCCATGTATTCGTTGAGTTTTTCGATGAACGAATATAAATCCAAATCGTCAATCATTTTCTGCTTGTGTTCTTCCGAGAATACCAAGCCGTGGATGGCTTCATAATCTCGGAACAGTTTTAACTTGACCTCTAATTCAGTCATTGCATCATCCTTTTATCTTGCTTGCTATGAAATCGGTATACATGCTCATTAGTAGAGCCGTAGCCGGTTCCTTTGAAAATTCGTGAATAAATACGCTTGCCATAAGTGCCTTTGATGTCCTCAGGGGCTAGGTTGGTCGTGATGATGGTCTTGGTACGCTTGTTTAATATGCTGTACAAGATACCGCTAGACCATTCTGTCACTTTCTCAGTGCCCACGTCATCAAGCACTAGCCACTCAGCTTCAGATATACGCTTGATATACTCAGCTTCAAGGCTGAAATCCTCTTTGATTTTAGCTAATAGGTCTACTACGTTGATGAATAGCCCTATTTTCTTGGTGTGATCAGACAAAGCCTTCAACGCCGCATAAGCTAGATGGCTTTTACCGACTCCAGTATCGCCAACCAAGACGATGTTGTAGTCTTGACCGTCTAAGTAGCCCTTTAATTGGCTTCTAACGGCTTTCAAGTCTTCCTTTTGCTCTCTGGTAAGAGCTTTGAAGTTTTGAAAAGTAGCACTAGTTAGGTCATCATCCAACAAGCTGAAATCTTTGAGGAAGTACAAGCGTTTTTGCTCTTGTTCTCGCTCATACTGTGCTTGTGCTTTCATCTCATTCTGTTTGGCTTGTTCTTCAAGATGGCATTTAGGGCAAGTCTCGTATGGTTTGCTAGAAATATCTGGAATATACATGCTGACATATCGGCAATTGTGCTTGTCACACATTTTGTCTAATGGTTTCATGTATTTTCGTCTCATATTTCCAACTTGTGCATCTAAACTCAATACTTGCTCCCTCTAGGTCCAAATTTAGGCATATCACTGTTTGGCTTTTTGGATTCAAATTTATCTTGTTCTTCTCGTTGCTGAGCTACGGTCTTAATTCCATTCTGTGCCCAAGATTTCAAGATAGAGTTGACATAACCAAAAGAGCGTTTGGAATTATCAGCCGCTTTATCAATGGCTATCTTGATTAATTCTGGTTCTAATCCATCAAAAGTTCTATATTCCTCGAGTTTCTGTAATTGATAGCCATCCAATAGACCGATTCTATTTTGATAGTAATCAAAGATATTAATTTCTGAATTATTAGCAGCAGAAGAAGAATTTTGACCATTTTCTGATGTTTCATCCTCTCTACTGTTAGATTTACTTAAATTAGATTTACTTATATTATCTTTACTTATATTGGGGCAACCAGTGGTTGCCGTTTGGTTTACCAGTGGTTTACCAGTGGTTTCATCGGTGTTCTCTTCTAGCAATTCCTTGTAAACGCTAGGTACATATCTGTCTTTCCTAACAGTGTTCTGCTCATGAAAATCGACCACAAAATAAACCATTTCGTCATTAAGAGGTTTTACAAATTGCTTGATAACTAGAAGCCCTAGATTATCTTCGTTAGCCCCTATCATTCTGAGAATAGGGAACGCTTCTACTACTCCATCATCGTCACAATTTTGAATGAGGTGAAAATAAAGAGCTTGTGTTTCTAGGGGTAAACGTAGAAAGCGATGCGTTTGAGTCACGGTTTTGCTTATCATTCTACGGTTTCCCATTTTTTGCCTCCTGTGTAATAGTATTTCTGATTATCTGCCATATTTAATGCCTACCCTCCCACCACAGCTGTCTTGTTACTTCGCCAATAATTCCATAAGTGTTTTAAAGCCGTCTTCCATGGTTGGTTCACGCTCCGTGCGTTCAAAGTCCGAGCCGTCAAGTTTAGTTGCGTTGTATTCAATTTCCACATTAAGCACTTCGCAATCAAACGCCTCAGCAAGCTTGTCAAGACTGTTTTTTTGTTCTTCGTACGCCTCGAGCGGCACAGATAGAGCATCAATTAAATTAGTAGTGAGACCAGCTTCGAAAGCCAGAGTGCCTCTATCTTTGTATTCTTTAAGAAATTCATCTTTCTCAGCATTGTAAAATACGACTTGTGTTTCCGTTTGTTTCATGATATATTCTCCTTGTAATTATTATTTTCTGCACAGGCCCTTACCTGTGCTTTTTTGGCGCTCTCAACGTGCACCCACAGCCCTACCGCTTCATGTTTTTTTGTTTTTTTTAAAAGATATGTGGGTAAAGTAAAGTTTATATTTTGGGGAATAATGCGTATAAGTTACACTCCACGGCAAGGCTATGGCTACACGCTGAGAGATTGATGTTGCAAGCTATCAGCCCACTAGCTGATCTAATGGCAAACCATGAGCTTCGTTGTAAGCACGCGCCTTATCGTCAACCATGCGATAAGGACGGTGTACGATTGTTTTTGCTTGTTTGCTTGACCAAATCCAATTGATAAGTTTTTTCATGTTTTTACCTCTGGCTATGCTCCTTTCTGGTAGATGCTTGCCACGATATCGTAGTAGCTATGCCCTGCTGGTATCGTGTGCTTAGTTAGATCATCAACTCTGGAACCGTCTGCCATAATGTTGATTATGGTTGGTTCCCATTTTTTTCGTTCCATGATATAATTACCTCGTGATTTGTTTTGCTAGTCCCTCGATGGAATTGCCGTTCCAGAGGGACTTTTTTGATAAAGCCGATTTCAACGGTCTATTCATCGAGTTCGGACATTGATGTTTGAACTCCTACAATTGCCATCATCTCATTGACATAAATAGCGTGTGGTGAAAATGTGATGGTAGCTTTTGGTTTTTTGCCCGCTGACATTTCTAATTTAAAATCAGTAACGCCATAACCTAACTCCCAGTCGTTGATTTTAATTGAATACCCTGAAGAATTAAGAGATTGTCCCTCACTTGGTTCTCGTTTAGGTTTAATACTTAGTTTTAATTGCTTCATTTTTGCTCCTTTTTAATGAGTCTGTCATGTTAGTGTTTCAAAGTTGGTCATTTAATAAATAGCCAGAAAATAGCTGTACCAATAACAACTCCGAACAAGCTACCAATGATAGCTAGTACCACATCATATCCGTCTAAGTTCGACTCAAAGAAATCTTTGAGCTTTTTTAGTGCCTTCATTTTCAGTTCCTTTCCATTTGATATAATAGTTAATAAAAAACGAGGTTTTTATTATGTCGATTTCTATTTCCGACTGGATTCAGGTCATTGCTATTGTCGTTTCGCTTGTTACCGGTGCTATAAGTATCAGGCTATCAAGGATAGCCATTGAACAGTCAGCCAAGGCTAACGAACAAAACGCTTTATCTATCGAACTTACCAAGCAAGCTGCCGAAGATATGGCTAGGCCTTACGTCAATGTATACGTGGATATTTTCGCTATCAAGAAACATAGTCGAATGTTTACCTTTAAAAATTTTGGGCAAACCCCTGCTTACATTAAGTCAATTCAAGTTGACAACTATTTAGGGAAATACAACCGCCACCATTTCCAGTCACTTGTCGGCAATATGCTAGCTCCTGGACAAAAGATTACATCAGCTATTGAAGAACACTTCAGAGGTGTCGGTAATGTCACCGTCATTTATGCAGACGTTAACGGCAAAGAATTTGAAGATACATTCAAACTTGATACCCAGATATTTGAAGACTTCGCATATATTTTGGTTGAATCCAATAAATCTGATGAAGTTCCATCAGCTATTCGACAATCGACCATGGCACTGCTACGAGAGTTAAGATGACCATCTTTTGACTTCGTCGACATCCATGTTAGTGTCACACTCGATATTGATCTCCACATCCTCGATACTCAATGAGTTTTTGAGGATTTTATTTTTGACGTCAATTGCTTCTACGACATCCTTGACAGTAATGTCGTAGATTACTTTAGCTTTAGCGTCGTCGCTATTAGTTAGTAGTTCCATTCGTTCACCTCCTTACCCCGCTACTTCGTCTTCACTCAAAAACTTGTTGATAAAATACTGCTGACCCTTGCCTGTGACCTTTGGTGTCTTGTTCACGCTGATATGTCCGTCTGCGTGTTGCACGTTTGTTTCCTTGATTTCAAAGAGTTTCAAGTCCATGCTGCGTTGGGTTGGCATGTTCCAATCTGAGCCCTTGCGCTTAATCAGGTAGCCATTTTCACGCATCCAAGCAAAGAGGCGATTGGCACCGATTTTGTAGCCGTTTTGGCTAATGAGTTTGGCAAGTTCGCCGACCAAAATAGATGTGTGGCTGGCACTTACTGCGTCAGCAAATAGGACTTTGGGTTTGTCCGCTTCAATCTGTGCTTCTAGCTTGTGGACTTTCTTGTCTGCCATGAGTAAGGCTCTTGCCATAATCTTCTCAGGACTGTTGTAGTCCTTTTCAATTTGGATAAAGTATTCTCTAACTTCGTGCCCCTTACTTGTTTTTGACATCATAGCTAGATGTTCAGCCATTCGGATTGTAACAGCATAGTCTTGCAATTCACGAACGGCACCGTTATTTACAAGCGTAGTTCCAACTACACTTGTAAAATCCTCGTTCTCTTTAAACATTTTGAAGTTTTGCTCAACCCACTGACTGAATCGAGTTTTTACTTCTAATGTTTTGTGAAGTTGTCTCGCACTAATGATAGGCTCATTGTTTTCGTTTAACGTTACATTAATTAATTCGTTCACTGATCGCTCCTTTCTTATTTCTTGACTTGAATTAAATTCAAGTTTTACTGTAAAAAAATATCAAATACCGTACAAATCAGACGATTGAATGTGGTATTTATTACAAATGGTTACCATGTTCTTAGGAGAAATAGAAAGTACATTCTTCTCCCAAGCGCTAACCGTTTGAGCTGTCGTACCAACGCTTTTAGCGAATTCTTCTTGCGTCATATTATGACGGGCTCGAAGTTCTTTGATTGTAATCTTTGGAACTATTTTTGTCATTTTGTTCCTCCTCTCTAACTAACTTACAAACATATTTTAGCTTGAATTTAATTCAATGTCAACAGTTTTATTGATTTTTTTTCAACTTTTTTTAGTTTTTTTATAAAAAAACTTGAAAGTTAGGAAAGTCTACTATATAATACTAATATAAACAGCAAGGAGAAAGATATGGATTTGAATAAGCAAAGAGGAAGTAGAATTGAAAGTTTGAGAGCTAACAAGGGCATTAGTCAACTTGAATTAGCGAAAATGTTAGGGTATAAGTCTGACTCAACTATTTCGAAGTGGGAAAACGGTGCTAGTATTCCAACGGGGACAAAGATTGTAAAATTAGCTCAAGTTTTAGGAACTTCCACGGACTACATCTTGTATGGAGTCGATAAGTCTACTGTCTCTGATATTCAATCTATCTATGATGACCTAAATGACATAAACAAGAAAAAAGTAGTAGATTTAGCTCTTGCCTTGCGTGATAAACAAAATAGAAAGCCAATTCAAATGACTACTGTTTTTATCACAGGCTTTGTTTCTGCTGGTAACGGGGTCATGCAAGACGACTATGTAGACGCTGAAATCACAATTCCCTCTAATGAAGTTCCTGATGAATTTGATAGCGTTGTAAAAGTGATAGGCGAAAGTATGGCACCTAAAATAAAAGACGGAGACCTACTTTTTATCAAGCATACCCCACAAGTAGAGAATAATGATATTGCAATTTTTCAAGTTAATGGCGAGAACTATGTCAAACAGTTCAAATCAAACGGGACGCCATACCTGAAATCACTTAATCCCGACTATGACAATGTCTATCTTTCAGAGAATGATGACATCAGGACTATTGGACAGGTCGTAGATATTTATAAAGTTTAAAAATTATGTGCAATCACTGAACCACATTAAAAGCTGGGAGGAAATTTTATGAAAAAATTATTGTCTGTAGGCTTAATAAGCCTCTCTGTTATTGCTCTTACTGCTTGTTCTCAAGCCAAAAGCGCCTCTTCTCAAACTAGCTCAACGTCAAAGGCTAAAACTGAGCAATCAAGCGAGAGCAAAGTGCCTAAGGAGTATAGAACAGCTGTTAGAAAAGCTAAGCAGTACGCTAGTACCGTTTACATGTCTAAAGAGGGATTGCGTTCTCAACTAGTAAGTTTTGATAAGTACTCTCAAGAGGCTTCTGACTATGCTGTAGAGAATTCTGGTATTGACTATAACAAGCAAGCTGTTGAAAAAGCGAAACAATACCAAGAAACTCTGGCTATGTCTCCAGACGCAATACGTGGTCAATTGGTAAGTTTTGACAAATTTACTCAAGAAGAAGCTGACAACGCTGTTGCTAATCTTAAATAACAAAAAGCCCCACGCTCTCTAAGTTTGGCGACTCAGAGCGTGAGGCTAGCTGCAAGAAAAACTTTTCAAAAGAGGTTATCTTTTGAGATGTTTTCTTGTACCCATTTTAACAGAATTGAGGTACAAACACAATGGCAACACATAAAGTCGCTATCTATGTCCGAGTGTCAACCACATCGCAGGTTGACGAGGGCTATTCAATCGACGAGCAGAAAGCGAAACTGACAAGTTACTGCGACATTAAGGACTGGAATATATACGAGATTTACACTGACGGCGGTTTCTCTGGATCTAACACGGAACGCCCAGCGCTAGAGCGGTTGATAAGAGACGCAAAAAGAAAGCTGTTTGATACGGTTCTAGTGTATAAGCTAGACCGCTTGAGCCGTAGTCAGAAAGATACGCTCTATCTGATTGAAGACGTTTTTTTGGAGAATAATATAGAATTTGTGAGCTTGCTCGAAAACTTCGACACCTCAACGCCTTTTGGTAAGGCGTTGATTGGGCTCCTCAGCGTGTTTGCCCAGCTTGAAAGAGAGCAAATCAAGGAGCGTATGCAGTTAGGCAAGCTGGGGCGAGCAAAGTCTGGCAAATCCATGATGTGGTCAAAGACTTCCTATGGCTACGATTATGTCAAAGAAACTGGCACGCTCTCAGTCAACCCATATCAAGCCCTAATCGTCCGTAAGATGTTCCAGTGGTATTTATCAGGTATGTCAATTACCAAGCTCAGAGACACTCTAAATGAGCAATACGGGCAAGATAAAGATTGGAGCTATAGAACTGTTAGGGTTATCCTATCTAATCCAGTCTATTGTGGATATAATCAATTCAAGGGCCAGATATTCCCTGGCACTCATGAAGCCATTATCTCAGAGGACGATTTTAACAAAACACAAGAGGAAATTAAAACGAGACAGAGAACAGCCGCCGAGCGATTCAATCCCAGACCATTTCAAGCTAAATACATGTTATCTGGTATAGCTCAATGTGGCTATTGCTCAGCCCCTCTTGCTATCAAGCTAGGCAGGATACGAAAAGACGGCACACGCTTAGTCAAATACGAGTGTAAGCAGCGGCATCCACGCAAAACCAAGGGCGTTACAGTTTACAACAACAATGAGAAATGTGATTCTGGGTTCTATTTCAAGGATGATATCGAGAACTTTGTCCTAACTGAAATCAGCAAACTACAAACCGATTCAGACTATATCGACAAGCTATTTTCAAATACTAATCAAGAGACGATAGACCGGGACGGCTACCAGAAACAGATTGATAATCTGACTGCTAAAATTAGCAGACTTAATGATCTATACATCGACGATAGGATTTCACTAGAGGAATTGCAGAAACGCTCAAGTGACTTCATGGCAAAAAGAGCAGCACTCGAAAAAGAACTAGACGCTGACACCTCTCTCAAAGCCGTAGAACGCAAGGAAGATGTTAGACGGGTACTTGATACCAAGGACATCTTCACGCTTGACTATGAGCAACAGAAAGCTATAGCACGCGCCTTGATAAGCAAGGTTAGGGTTACTAGTGAATCCATCGTTATTTTGTGGAAATTATAGAGTGTTTTAGTAACCTTCATTTCAATCAGCGTAAAAGCTCGTAGTTTAACGGCATTCAATTTTTTTAACATCATTTTCATGACATCATTCCTTCCATATTTTGATACATTGGTAATAGCATGGCTGCAT
>ERZ773006.638-NODE-638-length-14901-cov-7.09861_pt1 | contig 14901 bp, 9 predicted proteins | sample MGYA00580843_ERZ773006 | MGnify/ENA primary metagenome ERZ773006 (study PRJEB29015, sample SAMEA2738011) | human oral metagenome | biome: human oral; feature: human-associated habitat; material: dental | place: China | collected 2052 ... | reverse complement strand
ATCTCCTCTTATTTACATAAATGTAAGTGTTTTATTTATTTACAATTATAGTTTATCAGAAAATAAAGTGATTGTAAAAATAAAAATCTGAAGAAATGGAATAAAGAAAAAAGGAAAGTTGGAAGTCCACTTCCAATTAAGGCTAAAATGGAGAAAGTTGGAAGTCTACTTCCAATTTAAGGTGAAAAAGGTAAAAGTTGGAAGTCTACTTCCAATTAATGAAGAAATATGGTATGATAATGGTAATATGATAATCAAATTAACGAAAGGAGAAAAAATGTATATAAGAGATAATTATTTAAGTAAACTAATTTCGTTCAAAGATACAGATTTTATAAAAGTTATTACTGGAGTTAGGCGTTCAGGGAAATCGTTCTTATTAAAACAATATAGTAATTATTTATATGAACAAGGAATAAATAAAGAAAATGTAATTTATATAAATCTAGAAGCATTTGAGTATCAACATATAAAAAGTTCTGAAGAATTCTCAGAGATTCTAAAAGAGTTGTTACCAAATAACGGAAAAAAAGTATATTTATTAATAGATGAAGTTCAATTTGTTGATGGTTGGCAAAAAGTAATTAATGGTTTAAGAGTTAGTTTTGATATAGATATAGTAATAACTGGATCAAATGCAAAACTGTTATCGGGTGAATTAGCTACCTTACTTAGTGGAAGATATGTAGAAATAGAAATATATACATTTTCATTTAGAGAGTATTTAGAAATAAATAACATTGACATTAATTCTAGAATTGTAGATTCTGCGTATAAAGATTATGAAAAATATGGAGGATTCCCAGGAGTTGTATTGTCACCTGAAGCCATAAAGACAACTATTTTATCAGGAATTTATGATTCGATATTATTAAACGATATAGCAATAAGAGGATCTGTGAAAGACACGTTAGTTTTAAAGAGAGTGGTTGCATTTTTAGCTGATAATGTAGGTCAATTAATAAATCCTACAAAAATATCAAATATGCTAAAACAAGAAAAATTATCAATATCTAATCATACAGTAAATAGATATCTAGAATTATTACAAGATGCCTATCTATTTTATGAAGCTAAGCCGTATGATATTAGAGGTAAAGGGTATTTAAAACAAAACTCTAAATATTTCATAGCTGATAATGGACTTAGAAACCATGCTGTTAGTCATAAAGATGGTAATTTAGGAAATCGATTAGAAAATATCGTATATTTAGAACTTCTGAGACGAGGATATAAAGTTGATATAGTTAGATTAGATGATAAAGAAATAGACTTTATCGCTAAAAGAGATGGGGTAATTGAATACTATCAAGTAGCATATCAAATTCCAAATAATTCACATGAAACTGATAATTTATTAATGATAAAAGATAATTATAAAAAAATAGTAATTACAGGTCGATATGAAGGAACAGACCATATTGATGGTATAGAAATTAAATATATTGTCGATTGGTTAATTGAGGAAGAATAATATCTAAAATTTTTGAATTAAAGTGTAAATAAAAAATAAAACTCAAAATTCAGTTGTGGAATTTTGAGTTTTTATTTTGGATATCCTTTTAAAAAATTTACTAGTCACTTATTACTATCTAATTAAATAGTAGTTTGTGATATATGCATTCACGATATCACGTAGTTGTTCATCAGATAGTCGTCTTAATGCTGGGAAAGCGATTGTTGATAATTCTACTAGGTTATCAATATTTTTTTCTGTGAACTCTTCTTGATCAATCTCTTCAGTATTATTAGAAAATAGAATGAATAATTTACTAGCTTCATCATCTGTAAGACCTCTATTTTCACATGCTAGATAAAATGAAGGTTCTTCGTTGAATCTATCTTTTATGTATTCATTAATCTCATATACAGCTGATTTAATAGTGAAGTGACTAGAGATAAAATCAGGACTTTCAACGTATTTTGTTTGTTTTACTTCAAAAGGTATTCCACCTTCATTAACAGCTTTTGTAAGGAACATGCTAATAGCAGTTTCTAGATTTAATCCAAGACTAAAGAATAAATCTTCAGCATCATTTTTTAATTCATCATCAATAGTTAAAACAATTTTCGATTCACTCATTTTTAAAACTCTCCTTAGTTAATACATTAATTTTATCGTAGAATAGTTAATTTTTCAAGAGAACTTTATATGAAAAAGCTAAATTCAAAGATATATAAAGGAATAGTATAAAAGTTGTAAAGAGCTATAAGAATCACTAGTAAATATGATATAATATAATGTAAGAAAATTAAGATTGAGAGGATCTTTATGGAATTAGAATTATTACAAAAAGCGATAGAAGAAAACTACAACGCATTAACAGAAGTTAATAACGCAGCATTTAGTTTAGAACCGGTATCAGATGAAAGATTAGTAGAGATCGCAAAAGATGTAAATGAACAGTTAGGATATGAATTGTATGATAAACTAGATAAAGAAAGTTTAGTAGCAGACTTCTCAACTACATCAAGAGAAATGTATAAATATACTTTAGAAAAGTCGAAATTTCTAAATGACAGACTAGAAAAAGCGTTAGTCGAACATTGTGACGATATATTGGTAGATGTAGTAAAAGCACACGAAAACTTCGATTCAATGGAAACATATGAACTATACACACTAGCATTCGAACTAAATGAAAAACTAGGATATAGATTATTCAGAGATATCTATTCATACAGCTTGAGACGTGACTTCGAGAGAGTAGCAAAAGCAGTAGAAACATATAAAAAAGAAGGTAAAATAACGAAGTTTATTAAGTAGGAAGTATTTTAGGAATACTGAGAAATACTATATAAACATTAAGAAATTATTCTATAATTATAAAAATAAACTTCATATTAAAATCAAAAAAATCAATGGAGAATAGATTATGCTTAAATTGAAAAAGATTAATAGAAACAATGTAGGGGAAATCCTGAAATTAGAGGTTTTTGATAATCAGAAAAGTTTTGTAGCTACAAATAATAGTAGTATCATAGAAGCGTATATTGCAATTACTGAGAATAATCATGTATTTACATTTGGTATTTATAAAGACGATACACCTATTGGTTTTCTAATGATAGGTTATGATGTGAATTCAGATGGTGAAGGTGCTCCTATGATTGCTAAAGGGAATTATAATATATGGCGTTTTATGTTAGATAAAAAATACCAAGGGAAGGGATTTGGTAAAAAAGCAATGAATTTAGCTTTAGAATTCGTTAATACTTTCCCTTGTGGAACAGCAAAATATTGTTGGTTATCATATGAAAGTGACAATGATGTAGCACGACAACTCTATAAGTCAGTTGGTTTTGTAGAAACAGAGGAAAAAGACGGAGAAGAGATAGTAGCTGTTCTAAAGTTATAGATTAGTATTGAAAAGAAAAAAATCTAATAGCTAATATAAATTTATTAATTAAGTGAAATAGAAAAAAATATATATTTAATATATATATTACAAGATAACTATTTCTTTAAAATTAAATATATAAGAAAAGTTTGGTAGAAATACTGATCTTTTTTGCAATAAAAAATATTTCCTGGAAATCACCACGGTTTGTTGATATAATAATATTAAGAATAGTTAAAATAAATATATACCTTTAAAGGAGGAAAAATGACAGAAATAACAGATGTAAAAAGTAGAATAATACAATTATCTCCAGCGGTGTTCGAAGAATTTTGTAGTACCTTACTTTATAAAGTAGGTCACAGAAATATTTATGAATTAGGTATAAAAGCTGGTACGGGTAAAACTAAAACTGGGAATCCAGATACATATTCTAGGCAAAATAATGGTAAATATACTTTTGTAGTATTTACGACACAACAAAATAATATTTATGAAAAGTTACTTGAAGATATTAGTAAATGTTTTGATTTAGTAGATAAAGAGTTACCGATAGAGAAAATTGAAACGATTATTTGTTGTCATACTTCATCGAATTTAAAAGTTATAGAAGATAATAAATTACATGAGTATTGTAATGAGAAAGGTGTAAACTTAGAAATATATGGAATTGATAAAATAGCTAATCTTGTATATTATGACCATCCTGAGTTGATGATATCACTAAACCTCAGTATTAATACCAATCAAATTCTTCCTATTGGTGATTTTGTAAAGTTAAATGATAATAATCTGATGACTGCACCTTTAAATACTGTATTTCATTTTAGAGAAGAAGAATTACAAAATATTATTAATTCTCTTGAAAGCAATTCTGTAGTAATTATTGGAGGAAAATCTGGTGTTGGGAAAACAAGATTAGCATTAGAAGCAGCAAGTTTGTATGAGAAAACAGGAAATTATAAAATATTTTGTGTAAAAAGTAATAAATTAGAAATTTATAATGATTTAGTATCGACAATAAAAAAAGGTGAGAATTATCTATTTATAGTAGATGATGCTAATGAATTAGAGCAGTTTAATCTTATATTAGAATATGTAAATAAACTTAATGATAATTACCATGTTAAAATTATTGCGACTGTGAGAGACTATATAAAACAAGACGTTATTAATTTAGTTAGAGAATATACAAATCCTATATCTATTGATATTACTAAACTTACAGATGATGAAATAAAGAAACTTATAGAAAATAATTTTGGAATTAGAAATAATTTATTTGTAGAACAGATTATAAGAATTTCTGAAGGTATTCCGAGATTTGCGTATATGGCTGGAAAATTAGCGAAAGAAAAACAAAATTTATCTTCTATTTTAGATGCTTCTCAACTGTATGAAAATTACTATGGAAATCACATGAGTAAACTTTTAGAAACTGAAAGAGCTGTTCTTATTACAGCAGGAATTTTAGCTTTTAATAGATCAATCAAATTGCAAGATATAGAATTTTTAAAGGAGTTTCTAATTGAATTAGGAATATCAATTTTAGATTTTAAAAATGCGATTGATAAATTAAATAGAATTGAGTTTATAGATGTAAAAAAAGGAAAAGTTGCAATTTTTGATGATCAATGTTTGTCAAATTATATTTTATATTATGTTTTTTTAGATAAAGAGATAATTAAATTATCAGACATAATAGAAGTTTTTTATATCTATTCTCGTAGTAGAACAATAGAAGCATTAAACACAATTTTAAATATATTTAGATCGGAAAAAACGTTAGAATATATAAAAGAAGAAATATTAAGCGTTTGGAATAAATTTGAAAAAGAAGACTCGCAGTATTATGAATCTTTTGTAAGAGATTTTCATATCTATAATCCTATAAAAGGGTTCAGGGTTGCTGATGAAAAAATAAAAAGTGTTGAAGAAAAAGAGTTCAATATAACTGAAATTGATTTTGATAGAAGAGGTTTTTATAATAGTAATTCTCCTCTTGAATATTTAACAGGATATCAAAATAGCAACGAATTATTAAAGGTTTATCAATTATTAATGAAGTATGCTGGTAAAACAAGTTCGACTTTGATAGAATCTTATAACTGGTTAGAATCGTATTATGGTTTACAGCCTAAAGGTACTGATAATACTCAGAAAATAATATGTGAATATTTACTGGAGGATATAAATAAAGGTAATAGTAATGCTATGGCTATAGGATATATGTGGGCGAAGTATTTATTATCTTATTCGTTTGAAAGTATTATTCCGGATAAAAATAATAGTTTTATAATTCGAAGTTGGAACATAGTTTATAATACATATACTAGTGAGTGTCGTAAAGTTAGTTGGTATATTTTAAATTCATTAGTTTCTAAATTAGAATGGAAAGATAAGGTGCTTGCTTTTTTAGGAAAATTTTCTGATAAAATATATTATAATAGTTCAAGTGAAATTGATATTAAAATTCTAGAAGAAGACTTAGTACAAATCGAAAATATTTTATCAAGATGTAGGACTACTAGAATTGGTTATTTAAAAGTATTAAGTAAAATTTTAAATAGTGTTAAAAAGCTAGGTATGAGCTTTAAGGGAGAACTTGAAGAGTACCTTATTGGTAAAGAATGGGAAATTTATTCGTTATTTAGAAATGATAGAAGATTTTTTGAATGTAGTATTAAAGAATATAAAAACTACAGACAAAAACAAATTACAAGATATTTTTGTAGTAATATGAACATAGATGAAAAAGAGTTAATTTCTTTAGTAGATAATATGCTGGGAGATCCTTTATTAAGTGAAGATTATTATTTTATAAATGAAGCTTTAACATATTTAATTAGTGATTTAGATTTCTATGATGATAAAAAGTTGTTTAATGCATTAATTAACTCAAGTGGAAATATAAATATACAACCTAATGTGATATTAGAAAAAATATTAAATAATCATAACTATAAAGAAATATTAACGGATTTAAAAAATACAGATGACAATTTTAAAAATATATGGATATGTTCCTATTTTGAGATATTACCTGCTAATTATGTAGATACTGATATGTATGAGGAACTAGTTAATTTTATTAAATTTGATATAAAAAATAATAAAATAAATTATATCAGAAATTTAAATCTTTTAAAAAAATTTTTAACTATTAAACCTAATATTTATATAGAGATTTCCAAAATAATACTATTAAATTTTACTGAAAATAAAAATTCATCTTGTTCTTATTTAAGAACTTTATTTAATAAATCCTTTTATACACCTGAAAAACTAGTACTATTATATAACGATGAGATAGAAGTTTTATACAATATTTATTTTAAATTGCTAGAAGAAGGGGTTACTTTTGATTATACAGGAGAATTTTTTATTGAATTTTTAAAAAATAATGAAGAATTCTTAAAAAAATATAGTGATATTTATATTTTGGGAAAAAATTGGAATACGGGTAATGAAGATGGACGAATTGAAAGACTTTGGAAATCAGAAAATTTCATTGAGTATTTTGATTTGATATTTGATAATATGTTAGAAAGTAATATTAGATACTATGATAAGGCAAGTTTAGCTTCAGAGTTACTTTCAAATACTAATGATGAAGAAATAGTTGAAAAGAATCAATATATATGGTTAGAACATATTATCAAAGAGAATGCAAATAAAGAAAAAATAGTGTATATCTTTAATGTTATTTGTGAATTAAAAGAAGAGCTAAGAAAATTTTCAATTAAAGTTTTCCTAAATAATAATTGCAATTTTGAAACATTTAAGAAACTATCTCTTTTTCCTAGTAGAGTGGCAGCTTTTGGTAGTTTTGTCAATCTATATAGAAAACGAATAGATTATATTCAAAGTTTATATCCTTTAATGGAAGGTATTGAATTTCTTGAACATGAGGAATATTTAACTAATATTGAAAGTAATTTAGAAAGAGAAATTGATAGAACAGAAACGGATGATTTATATGAGGGAATTGCAAAGTGATTTGTATCCAAAATTTAGATAGCTGGACTTATTATCTTATAAAAATACTTCGCAATATAAATACAACTATTAAAAAGTTCGGTAGAACGGGAGCATGACACTTAGCAGTATAGAAATAAGGACCTCTCTTTAATGAAATGTCCTTATTTTATTTTTATCTATCTTCCAGAAAATCTGGGAGAGTTAAATTACTATTATTGAGAAATGATTTAAATTGTTCTGGATCATTTCGATGTAAGACGCCTAATATTATTCTAGCATCATGCTTAAACTCGCATGTATTAATGGGATTTCGAGTTCTATCAAACCTATCTTCTCCATGAGAGTACTCATTATTTATACGTTGTATAAATGGAGCATTCTCACCTCCGAAATAATTAACAATTTTATCGTCATTCTTTGTTTTATAGTCAGGATATTTAAAGTATAAAAGAGTTTCAATAAATTTTCTACCGTTGTTTGGAAAATTATAAAATACAGAAAAATTATTTTCGTGTTCATCTTCTGTTGCCACTCTATATATTTGTTCAAACAGGAATACAAATTCTGTGACTTTATTTGATAAATGCGTAGGCAATTTTTTTATATAACTTTTTGACGGGATATTTTCAGCTTCTTTTATCTTTTCTATTAAGTAATAATCATTTTTATTAGAAAATCTATTTGTATATTTCAAGAAATCTAGATTATGAGTGGACAAGAAGTATTGTAAAAATTCTTTCTTTTCTAGAAGACAAAAAATTAGGTTGTAAATATAAAAAATGTTATTTTCATCCAGACTAGAGACAGGGTCATCAATAAATAAGATTGTTTTTGATTTTTCTTCTGTCGACAAACTTTCTAATCTTGTAATATAATAAGCAAAGGCAACTAATGATTTTTCACCCTCACTTAAATTATATGCTCTTTCTTTATTACGAGAAACTTCAAAATATATACCTTCCTCATCATCGACTGATTTTAGGGACATCTCTGAATGTGCTAAAGAATTTTGAAGTATCATATTTATACGATTTGCTGCTTCAGATTCTGACTTTAAACTACCTTCAAGTTCAATAATATCTTGCTCAAATTTTTCTTTTTCTTCCTTTAATTTTTTCTGTTCTTTGGAATTCTCATTTATATATTCTTCAAGTTGGTTAACTTCTTGAGATAGTTTAGTGAACTCAGATACAGGAATTTCTTTTACAATATAATATCTTCGAAGAAAATCTATACTTTTAGTTTTCCTATCCTCAAATTGTTCTATCTGTTTAATAGTGTCATTATATAGTGAGTCAATCTCAACTTGAATTTTGGAAAAATCAAGCCAATTTAAATCATTAATTTCAATTTTAGAAAAAATGTCTCGTTGTTTTTCTGAAATTTTTGATTCTAGTGTTTCTAGAATTTTTTTTCTATTATAAATATTATTTTCAATCTCTTTGTTTATATTTTGAATATCGGATACAGAATCTTTAAAATAATCTTCCTTATTAATATTTGGAATAGCATCTAATTTTTGGATTTCTGATTTTATCCTATTATTTTGCAGTGCTAATTCGTTTTCCAGAGAGCTTAACTCATCAGAAAAAGCCAACTTTAGATTTTTAATAAGCTCACTATCAATACTGTTACCACAAAATACACATTTTTCTGGATTATCTCCATGGATATCAATACCATGCTTAATCCAATTTATTTTATCTGTACTTTCTTTATATACATCTAAAATATTACTTACTGAGATAACTTTAGATAAAAGTTTCTTCGTATTTTCTAAAAATAATGTGAAATTAAAATTTTTATCAAAACTAACTAAATCAATTTTTTGTGGTTTATTTATGTTATTTTCGAGAATTCGTATTTTGGCTTGTTCAACATTCTTTTCTAACTCAGTTACAGCCTCCTCATCATCTTGTAATGGTAAAATAGGAAAATGAGCTGAATATTTTTCAAACTCCTCCTTTATATCTCGTATATCATATTTATTACCAACTACAACCGAGGGATTCTTTAAATTCTTGATTTTTGAAGCAGTTATTCTCAGTTTTGAATCTAACCTATCTTTACTGATTTTAGTTTTTTGTTGCTTTTCAGTTATATCCGATTCAATCTGTGACAATTTTTCATTTCTAGGTTTAAGTTCGTTTAATCGTATATCTTCGATTTTCTTCAAGGTTTTATTAGTATCACTACCTATCGAAATTTGGAAACTATTTAATTTATTGTCGTTGTGAAGATAAATATTATCATCAATAAATCGCTGATTAAAAACCTTACAATCTATAGGTAACTTATGAGCCGCTATCTCATTTGATTTGATAAATATCTGGTTAGCTAATTTGATTTCAAAATCTATATCTCCGTACTTTTCTGGAAGTTTCTTAAGTTCGATACTTTGAAAAATTTTCGAATAAGTACTTTTTCCGGAGTAGTTTCTACCATAAAAAATATTAATTCTTCCATCATTAAAATCATTACCGATACCTGACTGACTATGCTGTTTGTAGTCTTTATAGCAACCAAAATCTTTGATATCAATTTTTTTTATTTCTAAATCTGACATAATTTATACCTCTCTTTCATTAGACTTCCTGCGAAACTAAAAAACCAGTTTACAGTTGATAATACCAGCAATCAAATTCATTCGTAATCCAAACCGTTTGCGTCAATTTCGATAACTTGTTAAAAATATTTTAAACGTTTTCGCTTTGGTGGAAATATTCTCAACTTTGATTCTCTCTTTAGATAGCGTATGGTTATAGGCTTTATCTTCAAGAGTTAGGGGCTTAAGTTTGCTTGATTTTCTCGGAGTTTGCACTTGTGAATACATCTTCATGAGTCCTTGGTAACCACTGTCAGCTAAGATTTTACCAGTTTGTCCGATATTTCTGCGACTCATTTTGAACAATTTCATATCGTGGAAATAGTTCACAGCGATATCCAATGAAACAATTCTCCCTTGGCTTGTGACAATCGCTTGATCCTTCATAGCATGATATTTCTTTTCACCAGAATAATTGGCTAGTTGATTTTAGGACGATTTGTTTTTACCTCTGTTTCATACACAATCACCGTATCCTCAGCACTAAGATGAGTTTTTGAAATCGTAAACTCATTTTGAATAAGAGTTGCTTCACCCCATTGACTCCGACGGATTAAATTACTTTCGTGAATGCCAAAATCAGACACAATTTGTTAATAAGTACGGTATTCTCGCATGTATTGAAGAGTAGCCATGAGGAGATCTTCAAAGCTTAACTTAGGGGTTCATCCACCTTTTGCATGTTTACGTTGATAAGCTGTTTTTTAACACAGATAACATCTCTTCAAAAGTACTGCGCTGAACACCAAAAAGGCGCTTAAATCGGCATCAGTTAATGGTTTACTTGATTCATAATTCATAGTTTTATTGAATCATATTTTGTTTCGCATGAAGTCTATTATATCATATAGAGATAACATAAAACAGGATGCGTACTCAAATTACTTTATAAGTGAGAATCATTCCAATCGCTCTTAGAATCATGCTAATGAAGCAACTTCTTTCAACTCCATAAAATATAATTTTTAAGCCTAATCTATCACGTGAAATACTACAAAACTTAGTCTAAATTTGTCAGTCTAAATTTGATATTCAGATACAAGGAAATCAGTATAGACACAAGGTTAATTTTTCTCTTGAAGATAAAGAAAAATTAGGTGATTTAGAAAGAATATGTGATAGTATAAAAGAGAAAAATTGTTTGTATCATTTCAATCTAGAGGATAATCCAATTTTACAAAAATCCTCTTCAAGAAAAAAATGGAAGACATATGATAAAAGAGATTTTTTATGATTATGCACTTATAAAAAAACATGTATCTAGTGAAGAGTTGATTAAATATATAAGAACGGATGTTAAGAAAATTGAAGCACATCTGAAAATTGTTAAAGAAATTATTTTGGAAAATATGGCTTAAAGATAAAATGAATTATTCTATTGGTTTGGTATTTTACTCTATAATTTAACTTTCATCGATTGTCAACACCATACATCAACTATTTTTAATTATTTCTCCAATCTGAAATTAGTTCCTAAAATAATGATGTCAAAGCTTTTTTAATCCGTTTTCAATTTGGCGAAATTCATTTTGCCTACTTTGATATTGTTCGTTGACTAGGTAGAATGTATAATGAGTTCATAAGATAAAAGTAAAAAACAAAAGGAGATTTATACTTATGAGCGAAAATAAAAGTAGTTTAAAAGTTTTAGTTCAAAAAGTCGGTACAGCTCTTTCAAGTATGGTAATGCCTAATATTGGTGCATTTATTGCTTGGGGATTAATTACTGCATTATTTATACCAACAGGATGGATGCCAAACGCAAAACTTGCAGCATTAGTTGCACCGATGATATTCTTCCTATTACCACTATTAATTTCTTATTCAGCTGGTAAAAATGTTCATGATGAACGTGGAGGAGTGGTAGCGGCAATTGCTACTATGGGTGTTATTGTTGGAACAGTTACAATTACTGAAAAAGGTTTAGGTGGAACACCAATGTTCCTTGGAGCTATGGTTATGGGACCTATCGCAGCTCACCTAATGAAAAAATTTGACAAAGCAGTTCAACCAAAAATTAAAACTGGATTAGAGATGTTAGTAAACAACTTCTCAGCTGGTATTCTTGGATTTATCTTAGCTATTTTAGGATTCTTTGGAATTGGACCTATTGTTAAAGTTATTACTAATGCACTTAGTGCTGGAGTAGATGTGATTATTAATGCGCATTTATTACCACTTGCTAACGTGTTTATCGAACCAGCAAAAATCTTATTCTTAAACAATGCGATTAACCACGGTATCTTAACACCAATCGCAACTGAACAATCATTAAATTCTGGTAAATCTGTTTTATACTTACTAGAAGCTAACCCAGGTGTTGGATTCGGTATCTTACTTGCTTACATGTTCTTTGGAAAAGGTTCTGCTAAAGCTTCTGCTCCAGGTGCAGCAATCATCCACTTTATCGGTGGTATCCACGAAATCTACTTCCCATACATCTTAATGAAACCTGCATTAATTTTCGCAGCTATGGCAGGAGGAGTAAGTGGTACAGCAACATTCCAATTATTAGGTGCAGGTCTACGTGCTCCAGCTTCACCAGGTAGTATTATAGCAGTACTTGCTCAAACAGCAACTGGAAGTTACTTTGCTGTAGTAGCTGGGGTAATAGTATCTACTTTAGTAACATTCGTAATCGCAAGTATCATCTTAAAACGTGATAAAGGTGAAGGAGATCTAGAATCAGCTCAAAGCAAAGTAAGCAACATGAAAGCTGAATCAAAAGGTCAAGACGTAGTAGCTGATACTGCAAGTGAAACTTCTTATGCTGATGTTAAAAGAATTATCTTCGCTTGTGATGCAGGAATGGGAAGCTCAGCAATGGGTGCTTCTATCCTACGTAACAAAGTGAAAAAAGCTGGACTAGATTATGAAGTAACAAATGTAGCGATTAGAAATCTAAATGAAGAAAGTGGATTATTAATCGTAACTCAAAACGAATTAACGCCAAGAGCGAAACAAATGAATGGAAAAGCTCTACACGTATCTGTAGATAATTTCCTAAACAGTCCAAAATACGATGAAATCGTTGAGAATTTGCAAAAATAGAAAAATAACTATATAATATTTTGTAAATAGAAACGGTAGTGTTTATGACTTCTTCTTAGATAAGGCGATATGCATTACTAAGAGGAAGTCATATTTTTATTATGAAAGAAAGTTTTGGATATTTTTTGAATGGAGGTCATATGTTTAACGAACGTGAAAAACTAATATTACAAGTTTTGTTGAAAAATACTGATGAAGCACTTAGTATAAAAGAGATAGCTAAGGCTACAAAAATAAAAGAACGAACACTTTATAGAGAAATTAAAAACTTAGAGAGTTCATTAAATCAACTTGGAATAGATTTAACGAAAGAAAAGTCTAAGTACGTACTAAAAGGTGATTTATCTGAGTTGGATTCTTCGCTATTTGAAGCTAGTTTTGAAGATTATGCATATTCAACAGAAACTAGATTGAATTTAATATTATGCTTTTTAATTTTAAGTGAAGATACTTCGATTAAAGATATTTCTGAAAAACTGATGTTAAGTTATAATACTGTTGCGACTGCAATAGGTACTATCGAAAAGATTTTATCTGATTACAAATTGACATTGCTTAGAAAAAAAGGACATGGTATTGAAATAGAAGGTAGTGAGGTAGATCGAAGAGTACTTCTTATTTCATTGCTGTGTAATGAGATTAGTGATGAGGAATTTTTCACTAGATTAAATGACCGTAGTATTTTATCAAGTAATCCATTCATAAAATTCTTGAATTTTGACTTTTTAAAAAAGGTATTTTATCAAAACAAACATCTTGATGTGTTTAAAATATATACTGATTCTAGTATTAAGAAAATCCTTATAAGTTTAAATGTGATGTTCCTTCGAATGTCATATTCAACCGAAATTAAAGAAAATATTACAAAACAAGAATACGATAGTATAAAATCACTACTAACTGCTTCAAAAGAAATTATCGAATTCGATATTACAGATGATATAATTCAGTTCCTTGTTAAAATATTAAAAACATGTCGTCTAATAGAACAACTATCGTATTTAAATGATAAATATTCATATACTTTAGTATATAAGATAAGCCTATTGATAAAATATGTTTCTGAAAAAATGAATGTAGATTTTACACAAGATACGAATCTTTCTAGCGGTCTTATTGCGCATGTTGAATCTGCTATAAAAAGACATCAGATGAACTTAACAGAGGAAAATGATGAATTACAAGATTTCGTTTTGAAAAATTATAACGAGCTATATCTTGTAATTAAATCAGAATTGTTAGTTGTGTTTGATGAAATAATGTTTAATTCTACGGAGTTAAGTTATATTGTTATACATTTTGCTTCTAGCTATGAACAAATTTATAGAAAGAACTTTATACGAGCACTTGTAATATGTGCTAGTGGTATTGGAAGTTCTAAAATATTAGGAAGTCAGATCAGAAAGAATATTCCAGAGATAAAAAATCTAGAATATACAATCCCTAGTAAGGTAACAAAATCCTTAGTAAACAATTATGACGTAGTTATATCTTCAATCGAACTGGAACAAGATATCGATTACTTATTAATCCCGACTATACTAAAAGAAAAAGATATAAACTTAATTCGCGAAAAAATATTATCTAGTAGAAGTTTCAAAAGAAATAATACTGTTAAAAGAGAGAATATTGTCAATATCGATAAGTTTAGCAGTGCGTGTCGAATTATCTTGAAAAACACTGAATATGTTGAAACAGATAGTGTAGCTAATTACGAAGTAATATTAGATGGCATTCTAACAGATTCGGCACTGAATATTACTAATAAGGAAGAAGTCTTTCATAGTTTATTAGAAAGACATAATAAGAGTTCAGTAGTTATTCCTAATACGAACATAGCTCTTTTCCATACGTTGAATAATGGTATTGAAGAACCGTTTGTTATTATTAGTTCATTAAATGATAGTATTGTTATGAAAGACT
>ERZ773006.636-NODE-636-length-14939-cov-6.54488_pt1 | contig 14939 bp, 20 predicted proteins | sample MGYA00580843_ERZ773006 | MGnify/ENA primary metagenome ERZ773006 (study PRJEB29015, sample SAMEA2738011) | human oral metagenome | biome: human oral; feature: human-associated habitat; material: dental | place: China | collected 2052 ... | reverse complement strand
ATTAAATATATTTAAGACCTTCAATATATTAAAGGTTAAATTTTATATATACCTCAGACATTCTAGATTGCTCTGGATTCGTTTATTTTTATTTCCTAATAATATCTATCATTTTGTCTGTAGATTGCACGTAGACGTTAAAATCTGTATTTATGATGAATTATACAGAAATTACAAAATTGGTATTTTTCATGGTTAATAAATAGTACGTATTATGGTCGAAAATTACATCTACGGAAGATTTAAAAGTAAATTTTTTATATAAAATATTTTTATCTTCTTTATTTGACAAAATAAAAATAATGTTGTATAATTGAAAATATAAAAATATAAGGTAATAAATATGGATTTAAATAAAGAACAAGAAATGCTATATTATAATCTTCTTGTAAAATATAGTTTTTCAGAAGGTCAAAAAAGAATTATTTATAAAGGTCTAATTGATGGCGTTGATGTAACAATTTACGCTAAACCTAAATATGATTGGGGTCAAATGGATGAAATTCGTAAAGGATTAAAAGATAAACTAAATATTAATTTATATAGTAATCCAGAATACGATTGGTCTGAAATGAAAGAAATTAGGTTGGGTTTAATTTCAAATGTAGATATTTCAGCTTATTCAAATTATAGCAATTATTTACAAATGAAACAAATAAGATTGGGACTAGAAAAGAATCTTGATGTTTCAATTTATAATAAATCGGAATTGTCTCATGACCAAATGGAACAAATTAGATTAGGTATTGAACAAGGTCTCAATGTAATAATTTATTTAAATAAAGAATATAATTATAGACAAATGAGAGAAATTCGGTTAGGTTTAGTAAATAAGATTGATGTTTCAATTTATTTAAATTCTAAATTCAACTGGATGCAGATGTTTGAAATTCGCAGAGGGTTAGAAAAAAGTTTAGATGTTTCTTGTTATGCAAGTTTAGATTTTGGTTGGGAACAAATGAGGAAGATTCGTACAGGTTTAGAAAAGAATCTTGATGTTTCTTATTATTCAAATCCTAAATTTAATAATAATCAAATGGAACAAATAAAAGATGGTTTAAATAAAGGATTAGATGTTTCTTGTTATGCTGTACTTGAATATAATGAAAAACAAATGGAATTAATTAAAAAAGGTTTAATTAACAAATTAGATATTAATTGGTTTACTAACCCTGAATTTAATTATGAACAAATGCTAGAAATTTATTTGGGATTACAAAACAAATTAGATGTTTCTTCTTATGCTAACCCTGAGATTGATTTTATAATCATGAAAAAAATGAGATTAAATTTAAATTAAAAATTATAAAAATAAAGAAGGTAAAAAGAAATGAATAAAGAATATAAAATTGAAGATTTTAACGATGAACAATTAAAAGAAATTTATATGGGTAAATTGCAACATTTAGATACAAATTATTATTTTAATCCTAATTTCTCTGAGAAACAAATGCGACAAATTCGTTTGGGTCTTGAAGACAAATTGGATGTTTCTGTTTATGCAAAACCTGAATTTACACCTGAACAAATGAACCAAATTTACTTAGGTTTACTTGGAGGTGTTGATGTAACTGTTTTTGCAAATCCAGAATTTAATAGAGACCAAATGATTGAAGTTCGTTATGGATTAAGAGATGGATTAAATGTTTCTTTCTATGCAAAACCTGAATTTAGTTGTTATCAAATGGGTGAAATTAAATTAGGTTTAATATCTGATTTAGATGTTTCCATTTATGCAAAACCTGAGTTTGACAGTTCTCAAATGGCTGAAATTCGTTTAAGCCTCGAACAGAATTTAGATGTCAATTCTTACCTTAACCCAAGCCTAGAATGGAACGAAATGAGGGAGGTTAGATTAAAGCTTAAAGAAGAAAAATCTTTAAATAAAAAACAAAAAGAAATCTACAACTCTTTAATTGGTAAATTTTATTTTGAAGAAGACCAAAGATATCAGATTGAATTAGGGCTTATTAATGGAATAGATCCAACTATTTACAGTAATCCTAATTTCCTTGACATTGAAATGGAACAAATCAGAATTGGATTAGAACAAGGTTTAGATGTTTCATTATATGCAAAAGAAGATTTCGATTTATGGGATATGTTTTTAATTCGGACAGGTTTAAAATATGGATTTGATTTTAGTAATTATAAAAATATAGAATCAAGTAATTTTAAATCTGAAGTAAAGAATTTTTTAAATGAAAAATATAAAGAATCTAACATTTAATATGGATGGTTTAAATGGATAAAGAACAAGAAAATTTATATAATGAAATTATATCTAAATACAATTTTACTAATTCTCAAAAGGAAGAAATTAAATTTGGGTTAGAGAAAAATCTTGATGTAAGTATTTATGCTATTCCTGATTACGATTGGTCTCAAATGCAACAGATACGTTTTGGATTAAAAAATAATGTTGATGTCTCATATTTTATTAATCAAGAATATGGAAGCGATAGAATGTTAGAGATAAGGTTGGGTTTGGAAAATAAAATTAATGTTTCATTATATGCAAGACCTGAATTTAACAATAAACAAATGAGACAAATAAGATTTGGATTAGAGGATGGGATTGATGTAACACCTTATTTAAATCCTAATATTTATTGGGAAGAAATGCGAAAAACTAGGTTAGAATTAGAAAGTAAGAAATAATGAATAAAGAACAGAAAGAATTATTTAATAAAATCACATTGAATCAAGATTACGGTGACGTACAAAAAAGATTTATAATTATGGGCATAGAAAAAGGTTTAGATGTTTCTCTTTATGCTAAACCTGAATTTGATGGAGTTCAAATGCTCCAAATTAAGTTAGGACTTGAACAAGGGATTGATGTCTCAATTTATGCAAAACCTGAATTTCACAGTACTCAGATGGTTCAAATTCGATTAGGCTTAGAAGAAGGTGTAGACGCCTTATTTTATGCTAGTCCTGAATTTGATTGTTACCAGATGGAACAAATCAGATTAGGGTTAGAAGATGAAATTGATGTTACTCCTTATTTAAATCCAAGTTTAAATTATGAAGAAATGCAAAAAATTCGTCTCAAATTGGAGAAAAAATAATGAATAAAGAACAGCAAGAATTATTCGATAATATTATATTAAATAATAATTATAATGCTCGGCAAAAAAGATTTATAAAATTAGGAATTGAACAAGGTTTAAATGTCAGTTGGTATGCTAAACCTGAATTTGGGCATTTTCAAATGGAACAAATTATTTTAGGGTTAGAGAAAGGTATTGATGTTTCTTTATATGCTAAAATTGAATTTAATGCTGCTCAAATGGAACAAATTCGTTGGGGATTAAATGAGGGTTTTGATGTATCATTATATTCTTCTCCTGAATTTGACGATGAACAAATGCAACAAATACGTTGGGGTATAGATCTCGGTGTTGATACTTCTTTATATGCAAGACCTGAATTTGATTGGAAACAAATGTACGAAATAAGGTTAGGTTTAGAACAAGGTTTAGATGTCTCATGGTACGCTAAACCTGAATTTAGGTGGCAACAAATGAGAGAAATAAGGACAGGTTTAGAGGAAAAGTTTAATGTAGAAATTTATGCTAATCCTAAATTTAATTGGAGACAAATGGTTCAAATTCGTAAAGGATTAGAAAGTAATATTGATGTCTTAACTTATGCTAATCCTGAATTTCATCATCATCAAATGAGGGAAATTCGTGAAGGTCTTGAAAATAATATAAATGTTTCTTTATATAGTAATCCAAATTTTAACGATTCTCAAATGTACGAAATTCGGATGGGGTTACAAAATAATATTGATGTTTCTTTATATGCTACAACTGAATTTAATTATAGACAAATGAAACAAATAAGATTCGGTTTAGAAGATAATCTTGATGTAACTCCTTATTTAAATCCGAATCTAATTTGGGAAGAAATGCAAATAATTAGATTAGAGCTTGAAAAATAAAAATTTTTTAATTTTATTTTTCGTAGATGTAATTTTAAACCATAATACGTACTATCTATTGAATATAAAAAATACCATTTTTCTAATTTATGTATAATTCATCATAAATACGAAATTTTACGTCTACGTTGAATCTACAGCTATTTCAATTTAAATAAAAAATATATTAATTTTTGATATTTTTTAAAAACATGAGGTGAATAAAATGGCAAAATATCATATTAAAAAAGATGGTACACCTGGGGTATGTCGTGCAGGAGAAGGCAATTGTCCATTAGGAGATTCTAATAGACATTTTCCTACTGAATTTGAAGCTCAAGAATATGCTGATAAATTAAACGAACAAAGGCCCAAAAGAGACGCAATAGGAAGGGATTACATTGGAAATTCTTATTTTTATGGAGAGGCCTATAAAATTATGGGCGAAGTTTTTGATAGTTTTCCGACTCTTAAAACAGGTGAGCCTTCTGTTAAATGTAATGTTCTTAATGAAAATATAACTGTTACTGATAAAGGAATAAAAGTTAGTTTAGAACCTGAAATCGCTGTTGGTCGTTTGGATTCTAAATATCCAGATTATGCTAAATCTGATGTTAATATTTATTTTGATTTAGATAATATTGATAACATTAAATTTGAAGTAGATTCAAGGAGAAAAAGTAATTTTGTTGGTAATACTCTTGGAAACGATATAAGAGAATTGAATAAAGATGAAGTAGAAACCTTACGTAATTATGAAACTAAAATCAAAAATAAATTAATCAGAAGAAAATCTCAAATAAAAGAAGCCATTTATGGCGGTTATGGAGATGATAATAATTATATATATAACGATTTAAATAAATTTAATGGTAAGACTTTTAAAGAAGCATCTGATATAGTTTCAGAAGAGCTTTATTATATAATTTCTTCTAAGGATAAAGTAATTGTAGAAGGTCATAGAGGTTACGGTGATTTTGATGATAATATTTTAAATTCAAAAATTAAAGGTATGGATGTCTTAAATGCCGGTAGCTATGAAGAAGAAATGGTTAAATTTTATATTTAATTTACATATTTTTAAAGAGAAATAGAACTCAATTCTATTTCTTTTTTATTTTCTCTATTGACAAATACAAAACAATAGTATATAATTAAAACATAAAGAAAATAAAGAGGTAAATTAAAATGAAATATATTTTAACAACAATAGATGCTTACAATAAACTTGAAATTGAATTTTTTAATAATAAAGAAGAATTTTTAAAATTTTTGGAAAATGAAAAATATCTACTTTTAGATACAATTGATTTGGCATTTATTGATGAATTTACAAATAAAGAAGCAGAATTTATTGCAATTAAAACTGATGAACTTGACCGCCAAACAGAAGCTTATTTAAGAGTTGTAAATTAAGAGGCAATAAAAATGATTGAACATATTTATAGGGTAAATAAATTGGATTTTGATAATTTAAAAGATGCTGAAAATTTTGAGAAATATTCAAGTATTTTTTCTAACGAACAATTAAAAGAGATCTATAATGGGTATCTAAGTAAAATTGATTATAAGATTTATTGGAATGTTGAATTTACACCCGAACAAATGAAACAAGCTCGATTGGGTCTAGAAAAAGAATTAAATGTTCTTATTTATGTTAAACCTGAATTTGATTGTAGCCAAATGGAACAAATTCGTTTGGGCCTAGAAAAGAAACTTAATGCCGAAATTTATGCTAAACCCGAATTTAATTCAGGACAAATGAAACAAATTCGTGATGGTTTAGAAGAGAAAGTAGATGTAACTATTTACGCTAAACCTGAATTTGATTGGCTACAAATGTCTGCAATTCGTCATGGTCTAATACTAGGTTTAAATGTAACTATTTACGCTAAACCTGAATTTCGTTCTGCACAAATGAGTGAAATTAGTAGAGGTTTAGAACAAGGTTTAGATATTTCTGTTTATGCAAATCCTGAATATGATTGGGAACAAATGGTGCATATTCGTAAAGGTTTAGAACAAAACTTAGATATTTCATGGTATGCTAAACCTGAATATACTCATGAACAAATGAAACAAATCAAATTAGGTCTCGAAAAGAACCTTGATGTTTCCATTTATGCTAAATTTGAATTTGATGATGAACAAATGAAACAAATCAGATTAGGTCTACAAAGGAAATTAAATATTTCATTATATGCAAAACCTGAATTGACTGGTGAACAAATGGAACAAACACGTCTTGAACTTATGGGATGGGCATAAAAATATCCAAATTAAAAATTACAATAATAAAAATATAAAATAAAGAAATAGGTCTAATTCCTATTTCTTTTTATTTTTTTACTTTTATTATTGACAAAAATAAAACAATGTTATATAATATAAACATAAAGAAAAACAAAAGAGGTAATAAAAATGAAAAATCAAATAGTGACTAATTTTTTGGTGGCTGTTTTATCTGTCGGGGTATTGTTGCTCCTCGCAATTGCAATTAATGTACTTTATGCTTACTTGATTGCAACTTTACTTTCATGGGTTCTAGGTTTTATTGGAATTTCAACTATTATTGGCTATGCAACATTTAAATTTATGTTTGTAGTATCTTTAATTGCTGTATTCTTGTTTAGTAAATCTAATAAAAAATAAACTAATAAAGGTGCTAATTTCTAAATAATAAATTAGTTCCTTTTTTATTTTACTGTTGATAAATAGAAAATAATTTTGTATAATATAAATATAAAGAATTTAACGGAAATACAAAAAAATAAAACTTGAAAGAAAAGGTAATAATAAATAATGAATAAAGAACAAGAAGAAATCTATAATGAATTAATTTCTAAATATAACTTCAATGAAAATCAAAAAGAACAGATTAGATTAGGCCTTGAGAATAATATAAATGTCTCAATTTATGCAAAACCTGAATTTAATTTTTTCCAAATGGGTGAAATAAGAGTTGGGCTACAAAAAGGTTTAGATGTATCATGGTATGCTAAACCCGAATTTAATGGAAAACAAATGGAAAAAATTCGTGAGGGACTTGAAGAAAAATTGAATGTAAGTGCTTATGCTAAACCCGAATTTGATTTTATGCAAATGCTACAAATTAAATGGGGTATTGCAGTCAATTTGAATATCTCTATTTATGCCAAACCCGAATACACATGGGAACAAATGGATGAAATTCGTAGTGGTTTAATGTGGAATTTGGATGTATCATGGTATGCAAAACCAGAATTTAATCAGGGACAAATGCAACAAATAAGGTGGGGTTTAAGAAAGAAAGTTGATGTTTCATCTTATGCTACATTTGAATTTGATAATGCTCAAATGTCTGAAATTCGTAATGGCTTAGAAAATAATATTGATGTTACACTTTATTTAAATCCTAATATTAAATGGGAAGAAATGCAAAGAATCAGATTAGAATTAGAAAGCAAGAAATAATGAATAAGGAACAAGAAGAAATCTATAATGAATTAATTTCTAAATACAATTTCAATGAGAATCAAAAAGAGCAAATTAGATTAGGACTCGAACAAGGTTTAAATGTAGAAATTTACGCTACACCCGAATTTAACCATAAACAAATGGAACAAATTTGGCTTGGTCTACAAAGTGATTTAGATGTATCAATTTATGCTACATCTGAATTTGATTATTTTCAAATGGAAGAAATACGAATGGGTCTAGAAGATAGCCTTGATGTTTCTTATTATACAAACCCTAAATTTAATAAAGAACAAATGGAACAAATTCGTGAAGGTATTGAAGAAGACTTAAATGTAAGTTTGTATGCTAAACCAGAATTTGATTTTATGCAAATGCTACAAATTAAATGGGGTCTTGTAGATAATTTGAATGTCTCTCTTTATGCAAAACCTGAATTTAATTTCCAACAAATGCTCGAAATCCGTTATGGCTTATTAACAGGTCTTGATGTAAGTATTTATAATAAACCTGAATTTAACGATTATCAAATGAATCAAATTCGTTTAGGTCTTATGCAAAATCTCGATGTTGAATTATATGCTAAACCTGAATATAATTACTATCAAATGAAACAAATTCGCTCAGGTTTAGAGAAAGAAATTAATGTTTTAACTTATGCAAATCCAAGTATTGATGAGTTTGAAATGTTAAAAATAAGATTAGAACTAGAAAGTAAGAAATAATGAATCCAGAACAAGAAAAAACCTATAATGAATTAATTAGTAAATATAATTTTGATGAAGAACAAAAATCAGTAATAGAAATAGGTATCTGGCAAAATCTTGATGTGATTTGTTTCGCTAAACCTGAATATGATTGGAAACAAATGACTGAGATTCTTTATGGCTTAGAATCAGGTTTAGATGTATCATGGTATGTCAAACCAGAATTTAATTCTTATCAAATGGAGCAAATTCGTGAAGGTTTAGAGAATAATCTTGATGTGAGTATTTATGCTAAATTAGAATTTGATTATAAGCAAATGGCTCAAATTCGTCAAGGTCTAGAAAAAGGAATTAATGTTTCAGTATATGTTAAACCTGAATATTCTCATGAACAAATGAAACAAATTATTTTAGGTTTAGAGAATAATCTTGATGTTTCCGTTTATGCAAATTCTAAATATGATTGGCAACAAATGGAACAGATTCGCTTAGGCCTAGAAAATAATATTGATGTAACTGTTTATTCTAAACCTGAATTTGATTATCAACAAATGTTACAAATAAGATATGGGTTAAACGCTAATGTAGATGTTTCTATTTATGCTAAACCAGAATTTAACCATAATCAAATGTACGAAATTTGTTTAGGGCTAGAACATAATCTTGATGTTTCTATTTATTCTAATCTGGAATTTACATGGGAACAAATGAGCCAAATTCGACTGGGGTTACAGAATAACTTGAATATTTCTTTATATAATAGACCTGAATTTAGTTGGGAACAAATGCGTGAAATTCGTTATGGCTTAGAAGCTGGATTAAATGTTGAACCTTATTTAAATCCAGGTATTGAATGGAAAGAAATGAAAAAAATAAGGTTTGAACTAGAAAGTAATAAATAATGAATCAAGAACAAGAAATAATTTATAATCAGTTAATTGATAAATATTTTTTTAATGAAATTCAAAAAGAAGAAATCAAATTAGGTATAGAAAATGGAATCGATGTCTCTATTTATGCTAAACCTGAATTTAATGAATACAAAATGTTTAATATTCGTTATGGTCTAGAAAATAATCTCGATGTTTCATTATACGCTAAACCTGAATTTGATGAACACAAAATGAAAGAAATAATTTTAGGATTAGAGAAGAATCTAAATGTAAAATTCTATAATTTACAAGATTTTAATTTAAATCAAATGTATGAAATCCGTTTAGGATTAGAAAAAGGTTTAGATGTATCATGGTATGCGAAACCTGAATTTAATGAATGGCAGATGTTTCAAATTAGGCTGGGGTTAGAAAATAATATTGATGTTTCTATATATGCAAAGCCTGAATTTGATGAACTCCAAATGTCTGAAATACGCTATGGGTTAACAAAGAAAATTGATGTTTCTTATTATCTTAAACCTGAATTTAGATGGTCTCAAATGAAACAAATTAAACTAGGTTTAGAAAAGGGTCTTGATGTTGCTCTTTATTTAAATCCAGGTATTGATTGGAAAGAAATGGAAAGAATCAGGTTGGAATTAGAAAGTAATGAATAAAAAACAACTATTAATTTATAATGAACTTATAACCAAATATAATTTTAATGAAAAACAAAAACACCAAATTAAAATAGGAGTCTATCAAAATTTAAATGTGAACTACTATTTAAATCCTAATTTTAATAGTTATCAAATGGAAGAAATACGTTTAGGTCTACTGCAAAATCTTGATGTGACTTGGTTCGCTAAACCTGAATATAATGAAAATCAAATGGTAGAAATTAAAAAAGGACTAGAACAAGATCTTAATGTTTCTTTATATGCTAATTCTGAATTTGATTGGGGACAAATGAGGGAAATAAGAAAAGGTTTAATTTCTAATATTGATGTCTATATTTATGCAAAACCAGAATTTAATGATTTCCAAATGAACAAAATTCGATTAGGTCTAGAAGAAAGTTTGGACGTATCATGGTATGCAAAACCTGAATTTAATATTTTTCAAATGCAAGAAATCCTTGATGGGTTAAAAAATAATTTAAAAGTAAGTTTATATTCTGACCCTAAATTTAATTGGCTACAAATGCAAGAAATTCGTAAGGGTCTAGAACAAAAAGTAGAAGTTAGTATTTATGCTAAACCAGAGTTTGATTCTGAACAGATGAACGAAATTCTTAGTGGATTACAAAAAAACTTAAATGTAACTATTTATGCAAATCCCGAATTTACCCCTAATCAAATGTGGGAGATAAAGTTAGGCCTACAAAAAAATTTAGATGTTTCCATCTATGCGAAACCTGAGTTTGATGAAAATCAAATGTTTCAAATTAGGTTGGGTTTAGAAAATAATATTGATGTTTCTATTTATTCTAATCTTGAATTTAATAAAGAACAAATGCTTCAAATCAGAAAGGGTCTAGAAAACAATATTAATGTTGAATCTTATTTAAATCCTACTATTAATTGGAAAGAAATGGAAAGCATCCGTGAAGAATTAGAAAGCAATAAATAATGAATGAAGAACAACAACTAATTTATAATGAGCTTGTATCTAAATATAATTTTAAAGATGAACAGAAAGAACAAATAAAATTAGGTATAGAAAATAATGTTAATGTTTCTATTTATACAAATCCTAAATTTAATTATCATGAAGTAAATCAAATTAGAATTAGAAAATAAAATTATCACTTGAGGCTACTTAAACAAAAAAAAGAAACTTATAAAAAGTCTCTTTTAATCTTCAAATAATTCCTTTAAATTCTTATTTTACTCTGTTTATTATTATCCTCTACTATTCTTAATATATTTCTATTATATTATATATCTTGAAACTAAAATATATCCTGTAATAAATAATAATGAATTTGATAATAATAAAATATTTATAATCCAAGATTTCTTACTAACTTTTATCTCGTGCTTCTCTAATGTTAAATCCTTAAATCCTAATATCCCACCAATTATAAAACTTGATAAAGCTATAACCATGCAAATGTTTAATAAATTATCTCCTGTTAATAACCATGCTATCATTACTATTAATCTCTTTTCTTTTTTTATTTCTATTTTACCTTATTTTAAATAGAAATAACTTCAATCTCTTATATTCTTAATTTTTATTTAAACTATAAATTTGAACAGGCTCCTCAAAATATAATCAGATATAAATGATTATAAAAGTTTATATTAATCGGATAATTCGTACTTTTAACCTTGTTACAGGTCATTGAAGCCTGGGTTGACCCTGTTATATTTTGAATAACTCATTATTTTACTAATTCACTACTACTTACAAATATATTCTAACAACCCTTTAGCCATTTATATAAAAATATAAATTGTTATATCGAGGTGTTTATCGATCTAAACTCAAAAGTTTTTCACATAAATTCTTTGCGAAAATATACTCAAACTTTTATCCTCAATTTTAATTATATATTATTTTTGTGCTAATTTTTCATAATATGCTTTTACATATTCTGGTTTTGAATTTAAAGTAATATTTTTCTCATCTTTTCTATCACGAATATTAATACTAGCATTAGTATCAGCATTCATTTTACCATGTTCTTCACAAGTGAAAGTTTCGTTATTACGTTTTCCAAATTTTTTACAAATATGGCAAATTTGTGAGGTGTATGCAGGATTTACTACTGTTACTTTTATTGTGTTTTTCTCACAATAAGCTTCTAATCTTTCAGTTATATAACCTTTTAACCATGTATTAAAACGATTACGTTGTCTTCCTGAAAACATCTTATCTTTATCACTTTTCCAACTTAAATCCTCTCTTATTATCTCCTTTAATCCCTCATTTTTTACCATATCTCTTATAGCTTTATTCACTACTGATTTACAATGTTCTTTTCTTTTTCTTAATCGTTCTTTATACTGTTTATTTGACAAATTATTATTTAATATATTCTCTGCTTTTTCATAATTACCATTATATAATTCATTATAATATTTAGACCATAACCTTGATTTATTTGGACGTCTCATTTCGTCTGAATAAGTATAGAAATATTGTGTACTATTCATTCCGTATGTATTTCCATTTGACAATGATAATATATCTCTCATTCCTAAATCAAGGCCTAATATTGCCTCATTTTGAGAATAACTCCTTACCCTCTGTGTAAATGGTGCCAATATTTCTAATTTATCATCCAGTAATATGCGAATCTGTATTGAACGTTTATCTTTATTAAATTTTGTCTTCATTGTGGCAGTTATACGATTACCTCTATTTGCCATTGTTGTTGTAATTTTGATTACTTTATTGGTTTCATCAGATGCTAATAAACCATAATTATTTTTTGTCAGATAAACATTATTTGAATTGCGAATTTTAGATATTTTTACTTTATATCTTCTCACATATCTACGAATTAAATTATTAAGTTTTTTAGTATTAACAATTCCATGAAATTGTGATAAATATTTATTACCTTCATAATCTATAGTACCTTTTCTATTTAATACTATATGCAAAAACTCAGGTATTTTTAGAATTGTAAAAATATATCTACGATCTTCTTTCGTTAAATCTTCATTATTTCTTACTGCTGAACGAACCTTCTTTAATGTTTGATTCCAATTACTCTTTATATTTCCTACTGCTTTATCCATCATTACACTTTTATATTCAAAATTGATGGATCTTATATATCCCATTTCTGCAATAACTTTTTTACGAACATCCGTCCGTTTCCCGTCTTTTACCAATAAATAATTTTTTATGCCAGAAATGGAATCTGTTATATGATTATATGTTCGTTTTTGTCCAAATGCTACCTCTTTTAACAAATTTATATCTTCTTTGTTTTGTAATTCTAATGGTATTATTTGAACTCTTGAAACTTCTCTCTTCTTACCCATTATCTTTTTTCTCTAATTCTGTTTTTAACTTTGTTTTATATGTCCTTAATCCATGATTTCTTTCACTAAATACTGTTACAACACTTAACAAGTCTTCTGCTAATTCTTGTTCCGGCGAGGTTGATTTTTGATTTAATACAACAATTTCTGTTCCGTATTTCTTACAATATTCTTCAAACCACTCAAATCCAAATCTTACGATAATGTACCTACAGTACATCCTACTAATTTTGAAAATTCTTTAGGTTTATAACTTCGTTTTATCATAATTATATTTTACCTTATTTATTTCTATTTTGCAATAAAAAAATATAAATAAATATATTTTTTATTACTGTTGGTAATCAGAATTACAATCAGAGAAAAGAACTTGAATTTGAAGAATTACTAAAATAAAAAAGAGACTATGTTAAATAGCCTCTTTATTTTTCATTGTCAACATCAACAGCTCTAAACATTTGATTATATCTCTCTTCATCTTCTTGATTATCTCTTACTACCTTAGCTAGTGTGAATGAGCTTGAAATCAATCCAACAGAACCCATTAAGTAATAACCCTTAACCATTAGTGGCTCTTTAAGCGTATATAGTCCAATCGCCATCAAAATAACAAAGAAAGCAAATGAACCCCATGCCATAAAAATAAATGATGAAGTATTCCTATAAGTTTTCTTTTTTAGATTATTCATAAATAAATTTTCCTTTTTTATTTTATCATATCAGTATTTATTTCATTTTTTATAAATTTGTCAATAGTTTTATAGTTTTTTAAATTACCAAGGTTTAATCCTATTTTTATGAAATTAAATTATAAATCAAAAAAAATAAAAAAAAAAGAGACCTATAACAGCCCCTTATTTATCAAATAATTCTTTTAATTCTTTATTCTCTCTTTTGCCTTCTATTGTTATCCTTAATTCTCCATCCTTATTATATGGTCTAATATCCTTACTATAATATCCAAATGCCTTCTTCTTTATCCCCTCTATCTTCCTATATTCAATCTTGCTTATCCTTGATTTCGGGTCTAATTCTCCATTTATTATAATATTATCCTTTTCTATTATAACCTTCCTATCTTCAAATTCTCCATCCTTCTCCGCTGAAATTATACCTTCTATCCTGTTGCTTAATCCTTTACTTAAATGTAAATAATTAGATCCTAAATCTTTCCCTCCTCTAAATTTTATATTGTAACCACTTATGAATTTTATATTGTATTCATCCTCTATATCTAATTCTATCTCAGCTCCAATATCGTTATTATAAACCTCTTTCCATTCATTACCATTAATATATTCATCTTCTATTATATATCCTGAAATAAAAAAATATCCTCCAAAAAACAATAAAGAATTAAGGAATAATAAAACTGTTATATTATTAGTCCTTTTACTGCTCTTTATATTTGACCAACTTAATTTTAATGACCTTAAATTTAATACTATTGAAATTAAAATACTTATTGTTGCTATATCTATACAAAAATGTAATAAATTATCTCCTGTTAATAACCATTCTATCATTTTTATCTTATCCTTATCTATATTATTTAATTCTATTTTACCTTATTTTAAATGTAATTAATTTAAATTTCTATCTATATTCAATCTCTATTTAAACAATAAAATTATAGTTTAATCCCATCTTTATTGAATTAAATTAAAATAAAAAAAGAAATAAATTATATTGAGTAAATCTATTAATTATATTAAGCTTAAAATTATAATCCTAAATCTATAAATTAGAATCATGTAAACTGAATTTAATTATATCTAAATAATTCCAAATATCTCGTATATAATCCAGGTCCTAATAATTTAAAAAATATCTGTCCCTTAAATGTTATCCTGTCTAATATATCCAAATCCTATTTAAAATAAATCTATATAAAGTATCTAAAGTATTAAATAATAAATTAAAATCTAATAAATATTAATCCTTAATTTTTAATCCTTATATTTTT
>ERZ773006.629-NODE-629-length-15093-cov-3.06849_pt1 | contig 15093 bp, 18 predicted proteins | sample MGYA00580843_ERZ773006 | MGnify/ENA primary metagenome ERZ773006 (study PRJEB29015, sample SAMEA2738011) | human oral metagenome | biome: human oral; feature: human-associated habitat; material: dental | place: China | collected 2052 ... | reverse complement strand
TCTGAAAGCGGAGTCATAGGTATTCAATGCCTCCCGTCAGATTCTGTACATATACGTGAAAACCTCTTCACGCTCCATATTGACCTGCACGTTCAGCTGACCGGCCAGCTCTTCCAGGTCCGTTTTGACTGACGAGAAGTTCGCGCCGTCAGAAAACTCCACGAACATGGTCATGGTAAAAATGCCCGAAAGAATTGTCTGGGTGATATCCAAAATATTGACGTTTTGGCGAGCCAACGTCGATGCCACGGCCGCGACGATGCCCGGAGCGTCCTTTCCCAACACCGTTACGATCGCACGGTTCTTTGATGTTTCCTGAGCGTCAGCCACAAAGTCTCCTTGATACTAGTTCACTACAGCATAGCTACAACATAGAGTATTGTACGGCAGCAGCGCGCATCGCGAAGCGCGCAGGCGCACTTTGACACTGATAGAAAGACGAAATTTGGAGCAGCGAGTCCGCAGGTGCGATTTTGGGCCGCAGAGAGGTGCTATGCTTCGCAGTACACGATGCCAAACCGGGACGAAAACTCAGACTTCACCTTGTCAGTCGACGTATGCAAAGCGACTGCCAGCTCATACAGAGAACGAGTGCTGGCCATCTTAAAAATACGTTCATGAGAAACGGGCGGCCGCTTGTTTTGCGCACGGGCGTTGTGTATGCGGCTGCGAAACGTCTTGGCAATGCTTACGGCGTCTTCGCATGACCCCTCCCGAATGACCCGCTTGAAATGCGATTCTTCAAGAGAGCTATTATGCACATGAAAGGTGTCAAGGGAGATGAGCGGGTACTTGTCAATCAACTCTTCCGCTTCATCAAACGACATAACCGTGCGCAAGCGGCCCTCCTGCGTGCGAGGAAACGTTATCTGAATCGAGTGCTTGCTGCTGATGGGCACAAGCGTATACCACCCGTCACTTCCTTGAGCAACTGCTGAAACCTGACACACGCCCTGACCCGGATGCACTACATAGTCACCAACAGCATACATTGCGCGGCTCCCTTCGGATTACGCTCAGTATAGCAAAAAATTCTTTAACTAACTGTTTTACCTGCTGTTTTATGAATGGCGATATTCTTTGAACTAATCGATCATTTTTACCGATGTGATAACAGGCTGGTGCTCTTGTGCCACCGTTCCGTTACGGTCTTCAACTTGGGTATCTCTGCAGATGGCGTCAACAACATCCATACCATCGGTAACCTGGCCAAACGCCGCATATTGCCCGTCAAGCGAGTGATTGTCCTGATGCATGATGAAAAACTGCGAGCTCGCAGAGTTAGGCGCTTGCGAGCGCGCCATGGAGATGACGCCACGCGTATGCGAAATGGTATTGTTCACGCCGTTTGAACTGAACTCGCCTTTGATAGGCATGTCTGACCCACCCGTACCATTACCGTTTGGGTCGCCGCCCTGAATCATAAAACCGCTGATAATCCGGTGAAACGTCAAACCGTCATAAAAGCCCTTCTCGGCAAGATGGGCAAAATTCGATACGGTAATAGGCGCTACACCAGCATTGAGTTCCACGGTAATCGTGCCGTATCCTTTAACCTCAATGGTTGCATGATGCTTGCCGGTAGCGTATGGGTCATCCTTCTCAACAAAATCACGATATGACTTCTTTGTCTCTTGTTGCGTTTCCGATGTCGACGCGGCCGGTGAATCGCTCTTCTTGTTCGGCGCTGCCGTGCAGGCGGTTAGTGTTATCACGAGAAGCGCCACTGCACATGCCGTTATAGCAGCACGAACAGCGTTCGCTGCTTTTCTCGCCAAACTATTCATGAGCGCTCCTTCTTCTATCCGTTCCTATCCAGCGCACTGCTGTAAACATACTGCAAGCATGCTACAGACGCACTACAGACGTGAGTTTTTCTTACTGCGTTGCGCACGTAATAATCCAATTGACCAAATTTGTTGCCACATTACCCGTGCGTTCGGCAAGCACATGGCCCTTGTCCCACACTAAGGTGAAAGCCACATCTTTGACATCCTTGTAATGAGCAAGCGCCAGCCTCATATTTAGCGACGTGCATATAGACGTTTCAGAGTTCTGGACGCCTTCGTTGATACGCCAGTACGGAGCTACACGAGTTGTAGCAAAACCATCAGCCGTTCCACTCAAAAAGTACAACGGATTAAAGAGGTTCACGCGCGTGGCAATATCATTTTCGAGCGTATCTTTGAGAGCAAGATCTGTCTTCCACGCCTCTTCATAGTCTTTATTCCATCCCGTAAGCTGCGTGTAAGAATCGGTATTGGATGCGACCAAATCGCCCATAATCACATCAAAGTGCAGAGTGCTCTTTTCACCGATGCCAAAAAGCTGATTCGCGCGAGAACTCCGGTCGACGGAATCAAAGGCGCCCACGCCCAGCGATGCGGGACGCATGGCGGCAGAGAAATCCTTGAGGCTTGAAATGCTTACCGTCTGGCGATTCAAGTTATACGTCAACCACGCGCTCTTCTCGTTGAAAGAATTAAAGTAGTGGTCAGCGGTGTCAAAAATGGTGGACTGCACCTGCATGGCACCTGTAACCGATGCGGCGGCAGACTGCTGCTGGCTTTGCGTCTGCAACTGAGTCTGATCTTGCTTTTGATCTTCCGACTGCCCCTGCTGGTTCTGAGAGTCGGCACTCTTTGACGCGTCGTTTGGAAGCGCCGCAGAAGGAGCTTCTACACCCCGCGATTTTGCGAGGTTTGGATCACCCGGGAAAAGAGGATCATCAAAATACTGAGGCGTTGCCGTATAAGGAAAAGACGTATCACGGGCAAAGTTGTCAGCAGAGCGCTCCAGCTCCGTTTGAATAATCTTCGCGTAGGTTCCCGTACCATAAATACCGTTATTTGTTTGGTCAAGCCCGAGCTTATTCCGGTCAGCATCAAGAAGATCCATGGCGTTAATCCATTTACCGTAGGCTGTTGCGAGATCCGAAGAAAGCGCTTTTGTCCACAGTCCTTCAGCGCGAGAATCGCTGGTGACATACTGACCGGCAGACCACTCATAGGCCGCATCGGCCACATCAAACGACGTTGAAGGACACCAGGAAGCGCTGCCATAGAGCGCGTCCGAGAGTTCGTTTCCTTGTGTGTCATGCATTGCGGCGCCGATTATAGCAAGGTAGGGCGAGAAGGACTCGCAATCTCCCGTTGACCCTAAGACAGCGCTCAAACCGCCGCCCGAACTGAACCCATAGGCAAATACCTTTGTTGCGTCTCCTGGCAATGAGCTGGCGTTATAGCGGAGGTAGCGAATGGCGGCCTTAAAATCAACAGCAGGCCAGGGCGAGCCTCCATCATACAAATCATCGGAACCGCTTGCCGAATCGTATCCCGCGCTTCGCCCGCGAAAACCCGTGTACACATAGATGCACCCTGCCTCCAGGTATGTGGAAAGCCCCTCATAGCTGTACTCGGTAGGACAGGCCTGCGGGCTTAAGGTTCCCGTATTGATTGGCATGGCAATGGGAGCCGTAGAAGCTGTAAAGCTGCCGACAACAGCCTTTTCTTGTACTTTGCACGTATACTTCTTGCCGTTTTTCTCGGCAGTAAAATACTTTCCCGGCACATAGATTGAAAGCGAGTTATATATTTTTGACGCCGGCTTCAAGCAATACTGCAGGCCAAGCTGATAGTAAACGTCATTATCCTCGTCATAATTCCAGGCGCCCATATCAAGCGTCAAAGACTTAAATTCTTCAAGATCTACCGAAGATGACGGCTTGTCATCGGAATCACTGCTTTTTTTCTGCTGCGGCGTACATCCCGCCATCGCGGCCGCCGTAGTCGTAGCTGCCAGTGTAAAAAACTGCCTTCTGGTGAAACCCATCATTTCCTCCTGAGGTCAGCTGAGGATACCATCTTGCATGACACGTGACCCGTTGTATGTTCCCATAACTTATCTATTATATTTGACCTTACATACCTTTGCCCACACGTTGCAATAAAATCTCTTCGTGGGAATAAGGCAAGCAGAACGGGCGAATGTTTGGTACAGACGCCCATACAGAGCTGTTTTGTATGGAACTCTCGTCAGGAAGTTTAGCGGGTATTGAGAAAAGAGTAAGGAGGATGCGCGCATATGGCTCAAGTTGCAAATCTTTTTGACATCATACATCTGAATAAAAAGCTTGCTGATAAGCATATTGCCGCCGAAGTTCACCTGAGGGACGCTTGCGGCAGACAGACCCTTTGGTTCGAGCTAAAAGACGTGGAAGAAGATACCCTTTCCCGCGCGCAGGACATTGCAATTTCTTACTTTGCCGGTAAGGGCAAGCCCATTGAGTTTGACATTGCAAAGGGAATTAACTTTTGGATCAAACAATTCTAGACCTGTATCTTTTGGAGTCTTTTGAGTTCCTCCTCTTCCCTTTTTTCTTCTCCTTCTTTTTTCTTCTCTCTAAGGCTTTTATGCTGAGACTTTTTCTTCTACGACTCTTCTTCTAAGAAATTTTCCCCTGGAGTCTCTTTCCAAGTTTAAAATTAGTCATTGACGGTGCTCATGAGTCTGGTATAGTAAATAAGCTTTTCAAAGCACCTATGGCTGGGTAGCTCAGTTGGTAGAGCAGGGGACTGAAAATCCCCGTGTCAGGGGTTCGATTCCCTTCCCCGCCACCAGAAAAAAGGCCCGTCTACCTGCGAAAGGGTAGGCGGGCTTTCTGTTGTATGGGTGCCTGGTTACTACGCTGGTTACCACATTGGTTACCACATCGGCGGAATTGTGCTGTCATCCCACAGGGGGGCGTCACGGCCCCGCATCGTGCCCGAACAGGATTTGAGTTTTTATTTGGGGCTGGCCGTACGAAATCCGTGGAGGGTGCGCCGGTCTAAGCGGAATGTTTCGCAGGGGGGGTTACCCACGGGGGCCTCCACGCGGGTGGGTGGCGGCGGAAGCTCCGCCGCCCATCCCTGGGGCACCCAGCCCCTCCCAGGGTTGGGTTGGGTTGCTTTTCTCTCCTATAGAGCCATCCCCACCCAACCCAAGGTTGGCTATGGCTAGCCGTTCGCAACCCACCCCTCCATCACTCGCCATCCTCCTCCAGGAACACGGGCTTGCTGCCATCGTACCTGGCGCGCCCGTCCTCCCCGCGTGCGCACTCGTAGAGGACGGTCCCCCCGCCCTTCGTCCTCCATCGCGTGCATCCGTCTGCGCGCCTCGTCCAGTCTCTGAACGTCTCCATCGTGGGGCGGTCGATTCCAACCTCCTTGCAGGTTCTGTCCATGGCCTCGTAGACGGCCGCTCGCGTGGGCTGCTCACCGCGCCCCTCAACGACTCTTACGGCCCTGGTGACTGCCTCGTCGTTCTGGTTGCGCCTCGCCTGCCAAGCCTGCCCCGTCGCGCTGCCTCCCTTCTCGTGGGCCGCGTCGCCGCGTTGGCTGATGCCCGACAGGACGCCCCACTCGTCAACGGTGAAGAGCGGCCACGTCTTGAACGTCCTGAGACTGTCGCAGTCCGCGAAGCTCCGTGGGCCGAATTGGACGCAGTATCCGCTGTGTTCGGGACTTCCGATGCCAAGGGCCTGCGCCCGCTCCCAGGCGTCCGTCCCCTCCTTCAGGGGGGAAAGCTCGCTGATTCCGATGACCAGGTCGGCGTCCCCGCCGAAGTCGCCGGAACCCCTGGCAAGCTCGTACACGGTCTTCCCTGCGGCACCACCCTTGGCGGTGTGGTGGACGTAGACGATGGAGCAGTCGAGGTCCCTGCGCAGCATGTCCAGCTGGAGGAGCATCTCGTTTACCATCTCGTGTGTCTCCTCGCCCTCCTCCAGCTTGTAGATGGGGTCTATCACGATGACGTCATAGCCTTCCGCGCCGGGCTGCGCCTCAATCCAGCTCCTTAGGCTCTCCACGGTCACGCGCCTGCCGTCGATGGTCTCTCCCGCTATGGAGACGGTGTCCAGCATGTCCTCGTAGCTGAGGTAGCCCAGGCCCATATGCTTCCTGACGGCCTCAAGGCGGTTGTGGAACTCGTCGTGCTGAAGCTCGACGTTTACGTAGAGCACGCGCGACGGCTGGCACATGTGGCCGAACCACTCGCCGCCCGTGGCAAGCGCAAGGCTGAGGTAGATTGCCTCCATCGACTTGTGGGATTTCATCGGGCCGACTATCAGGCACTTGCCACCCCTGCGCATCAGGTCGTCGATCAGGGCGGGCCTGAGCTCGGGCGTGTTCGGCCCCGTCCAGTCCACGGCCCGCATGATTCCGAAGGACGCCGAGGGGACTGCCCTCCCGTCCCGGGTCTGGTCCGTGGCCTCCCTGCCCCCGTCACGGCACCGCCGCTCCGAGTAGCACTCCCCGCACGTGGTCGCTGCCTCGTGGATGGTGTGCGCGCCATAGGTCGGGTACGGGTCATCCGGGAAATGCTTCTCGTCCCACTTCGGACGCATGAGGCCGCAGTTCCGGAAGACTTCGTCCATGGCCACCTCGTCGCGGTCGCAGTAGTAGGCGAGGTGGTTGCACAGGGCCATGTCTGCGGCCGATTTGTCGCCTTCATAGGCGAACGTGTCCCCGTCGAGCAGCCTTGATATTGCGTCCCAGTTCGGGCTGCTCCTCATGCGCTCCATCACGTCCCCGCTCGCCGTGCCACGGGTGGGCCCGCCCACCACGACGGCCAGCCCGTCCCAGTCCAGGGCGCACCCGCCGTTGGCTGAGGGCGTCGCGCTCGGCTCCCTGTCCGCAATCCAGCGCGCGTGCGCCTTGTTGACGGCCTCCTGGCGGTCGTTGATGGTGTCGTGGCCCTCGAACACGTCGCTCGTCATGCGGAAGTAGTGCCTGTGGTCGTACATCTCGAATGCGGTGCCGTCCGCATTCGTGCGTTTGCTGCGGCCCTCGGGCTTGGTGGCCCGCGCTATGAGGTGCAGGCCCGTCCCGCTCGGGCTGATTTCGGTGTAGGTGTCCAGGAGCCCCACGCACTCCCACGCCTCGGGGGCGAGGGTCCCGTCCTCGGCGAGGACGTGGTCGAGGTCAATCCCACAGAAGGGGTCATTCTCGGTGAACTCGAAGCCGATGCCGCCGCCGTTTGTAGCCGCCCATTCTGTGGCCTGCTCGAACGTCCCCCAGGTCGCGGGGTCGTTCGCCTTGGCGTTGCGTCCCGTCTTGGGGTCGATTGGCACCTTATCGCCGTCCCGGTGGCACACCCACTGGGCAAGCTCCCGTATCTCCTGTGGGATGGGATCGAGGTTAGTCCCCATCCGCCGCCCTCCCGTCCTCCCAGTCCAGGATGTACGTGTCGGAGGGGCAGATCAGGATCGTCTCGGGGACCTCGGCAACCACGTCCGCCATGGGGCACACGTCCCTGTCGTAGCCCGCGCACAGCTCGGCGTAAGGGCACTCGTACGTGACGGTGACCCTCGGGTACCTCCTCATCGCGCGCCACCCCCGCCCATGGTGAGGCCGTCGTAGGCGCGCGTCCTCATCTCGATGTAGGGGCGGCACTCGGGACACCGCTCCACGACGATGCGGGCCAAGGGGGCAACGAGGTTGTTGTTGATGCGAGTCGGCCTCCCGTGGCGGTCGGTGAAGTCGCCCCGGCGCGCCCACTCGGCAAGCTCCTGCATCCCGAACCTGCGCCCGTCCCTGGCACGCTCCTCGGCCTCGGCAAGCATGTAGCCCCACGCCTGGGGGTTCTCCTCCACCCACGCGCGGGCCTGCCTCATGCGCCCTGTGGCGCGGTCGTCCATAATGGCTGTGGGATGCTCCTGCGACTCCTGGGTGGTCTCGTTGGCTGCGTCCTTTGCCCCTGTGGCGGTTGCAGCCACCACGGGGGCGTCTTCCTGCCTACTCATGGGACGCCGCCTCGGCCTCGGTGATGCCCAGCCTCTCCAGGAGCGCGGCGCGGTTGATGTGCCAGCACTTGCCCAGGCGCACGCCCTCTATCTCGCCGCGCATGCACAGCTCGCGCACGTGCTTGGGCGTGCAGCCTATGAGGCGTGCCGCCTCGGGCGCGCCAATCATCGGGCCTGTCTGATTTCCCTGCATGGTGAGACTCCTGTCTCGCGAACCCCTAGCTGCCCTAGGGGACTTCACGGGACAAGATAACCTCACGCACAGAGGGTGGCAACCCGTCTACCTGCGGTTATGTTGGACGATTCCGGACAACTGATCGCGGGAACCGGTGAGCCTGCAAGCTGCTGTCCACAACCCGCATCGCAGGTGATGCGTCCTCGGACAACAGTCCCGGCCTTCGTGCCTCAGCGGAAACAGCCGTCCTTTTCCCGTCTCGTGCACAAGGGGTGCCGACTGCGCGGCGACGGCGTTGATTAGGCGGTGGGCGGGGTATCAAGCGGGAGTTCGTCCTGCGTCATGAATCCGCCATTAATAATCCTGCCTCGAACCCAGTTGCACGTGACAATCTCGCCTAGGCTCTGCTCCGTCCGGACACTGGATAATCCCTCGGCGCAGGCCAGCACATGCCTCATGTTCTCCTTGCCCAGAGAGAGAAATGAGACAACGAGCCTCTTGGCCATTGCGGGTATCTCTGGGTCGAAGACGGACGTTCTGCTCGCGTACTCCCTCGCATGCTCGATGCTCCCGCCGAACCTCGCGTTGAGGATGAACGCCCCCATCCGGTCGCTCCCCAGCATCTTCTGGTAGGCGTCCTCGGTGACGGTCGCGGGGTCGTTGATGTATCTCCGCGCCGTACGCTCGCTCACGTCAATCTCTGCGGCAAGCGCCCGAGGGTTGTCCATCCCACAGGCCCCCAGGGCATCCCAGAAGCCTTGTTGCAGCCTTCGTGTCCTCTCCCTCGCCGCATCGTCGCCCGCGCCCTCATGGACGAAGGGATGCCCGTACCCTTTGCGTCTGCCCACGGCCTGCCTCGCATTCGTGTCCTCGTTGCCTGCTAAGATCTAAGATGATAGCGACGCCCACCGCCTGACCGTGGGTAATGCGGGGGGTGGTGGGCGTCCTTGCTCCCGCTGCGCTGCCTAGGCTGCCTCGGTTTCCCTTTTCTCCCTTGCGAGTTCCTTCCACGCCTCCCGCATCCTCGCGGCCTCCTCGGTAATGCTTCTGGCCAGCCAGTTGATTGCACCCTGTGCGCCTTTGTCCAGCAGGTCGCTCGCCGACACAAGCCAAAGGGCCTCCGCCAGTCCCTCAACCTCGTTAAGGGCGGTGTCAATCTTCCCCAGCGGGTCGTTCAGGCTAACCATGCGATGCTCCATTCTGTCTCGGCCCGTAGGAATCCCCCACGGGCGCTGTGTGCCTACCCCCTCGTGCCGTCCCGCCTGATGGGCACCACTGGCGCGGGCGCGTGCGCCCTCAGCGCCCTCTCCACGGCCCCCATGGCGGACTCCTTGCTCCTCTCCCTCGCGGTCGTGTAGATGTTGAGCGTGGTGGCGACGGTGGAGTGCCCCAGGTTGCCCGAGACGCCCGCCACGTCCTCGCCCGCCGCTATGGCTACGGTGGCGAACGTGTGCCTGAGGTCGTGGAAGGTGGCGCGACGGCCCTGGGTGTCCACGATGCCCAGCGCCGTCGCGAGGGCCTTCCAGTCGCGCGAGAGTATCGTGGGCGTGTAGAAGCCGCCGTCAAGCCCGCCCACGACGTACAGGGAGCCGAACGCGGCCTCGTAGCCCCTCTGCCCCTCCCGCACGCCCCCTGCCGCCAGCTCGCCCCTCACGGCCTCCCTGCGTGCCCCCAGCACGGCCATGAGGTCGTGTGGGACGGCGATGCTGCGGACGCTGCCCTCGTTCTTGGGGGCCTTGACGTAGAACCTGCCGCCCGCCTGCCCTATGGCGTGGGTGACGTGTATGCGCCCCCCAGAGGGGTCAACGTCGCGCCACCTGAGGGCGCATATCTCGCCCTGCCTCATGCCCGTCCTCACGGCCAGCTGCACGGCTGTGGCGAAGGCGGTAGGCTCCGCGTCGGCAAGCGACGCCATGAGCCGGTCCATGCTCGAATCGCTGAGCGCGTTCCTTGCCCTCTTGCCGCTCCCCAGGCTCGGGGCCTTGACGCCCTGACACGGGTTGTCTGGGAGGTCGCCGTCCATGACGGCCTGCCCGCAGACCATGTGCAGGAGCCTGAGGGCCTTGGTCACGGTCGAGGCTGCAAGCCCACGGGCGACAAGCGAATCCTTCCAGGCACGCACTGCCTTCCTGTCCAGGTCCCTCAGCGGGACGCGCGAGAACGCCCCCTCCATCCTCCTGGCGCTCTTGCGGTAGTCGGTGACGGTGGAGGCTTCCAGCTCGCCCGCCGCCTCGCGCGCATCTATGAAGCGCCCGACGTACTCGGTGACGGGCATGAGGGCATCCAGGGCGCGGGCGTCGCGCTCCTCCTCGGCCTTCCACGCGGCCAGGGCCGCCATGGCCTGGGTCTTGGTCCTCACCGCCTTGGGGTCCAGCATCCGGCTCTTCTGCTCCCATCTGAACCGACGCCTCTGCTTCGGGAGGCGCGTGTCCTCCCCCACCGGCCTCTCCACGAAGTCCGGGTTGTCCGTCCTCCACCTGAGAACGGCCATCCAAGGCTTGCCCGCACGGTCTTCACGACGGGTGACGAACGCTTGCGTGTAACGTTCTGGCTCGTCTGCCATGTCTGGGCTCCTTGTCAGGGGTTGTGATGCCTGGTTACTACGCTGGTTACCACATTGGTTACCACAAATAGTAGCACTCTGGTTCCGTAGGGTTTTCGGCGTACTGATATACCTGCTATTTTGTTCGCTGATTCTTCACTGTTTGCGGGAACAAGTGACTGAAAATCCCCGTGTCAGGGGTTCGATTCCCTTCCCCGCCACCAGAAAAAAGGCCCGTCTACCTGCGAAAGGGTAGGCGGGCTTCTTTCTTGGCGTGACGGCGTTAAGACGGGCGTTCACACATACGTTAAGACATTTCGCTATTCTCGCCGAATCGCATCCGATTGGAGGCCCCTCGGGGGTGCGTCCAAGGCAAGCGATGCCCCCGGCGCTCCGTGCGTTGCGCATGGTGCAAGAGAGTCGGTGCGGTATCCCGTGCTACCCGGCAGGGCCGTCGATGGCCCGCCACATTATGACCGGCATCTCGTTCCTCGCATCCCCGACAAGGTAAAGCTGCCCCAGCGTGAGCCGTGCGACGTTATGTTCCAGGCAGTCCGCCGTCTCCTCGATGAACGGCGCGTACTGCGCAATATCGTCGCTCCCTCTCGCCCTCAGCCGCGCGGCGAAGTCCCGCAGCGCTTCGACCCCCTCCGTGCCGACCTGCCTCCTCATCTCCCTGGCCGCTTCGCATACCATCTGCTCTATGCCCTCGTCATCGAGGCCCGTGAATGCGTACCTCTCCAACGCGGCGTCATCCTCGTCTGTCCGGCGCACCTCGTCGTCCTTCTCGCCCATCGTCTGTCCCTCCTGTCGTGAGAGTTCCTACCTCGTCCTCCCTGCGCGCTGCGCCGGGGTCATGCCGAGTGACTTGCAGTAGTCGAGGAGCAGCTTTAGCTGCTGCTCGCTCGGGCCATGCATCGCGCGGTCAATCTTCCTCGCCAGTTCGAGGGCACCCGCTATCGGCGCTGCCTGCGTGCTCTCGTCCAGCGTCCCGACCTCGATTGCCGCTCTGATGCCCTCGCTCATCGCCTCGTACATGCTTGCGCCATTGTCCTTTGCTGTCATTCCTCGCTCCTAACCGTGGAACGTTCCCACACCTTTTTCGTGGTGGCTTATCTCGGGGAGAGAAAGGCCCTTATGCCGGGCCAGCGCCGCCACCAGTCACAGAAAGACCCCCTGAGTCGGTTCATGTGAGTGAGTTGTAGCTCCTTATATAGCTCCCACTCACTCACCCCCCTCAAACCGAGTGAGTGAGTAACTCCTTCTTTAACAGCTCCCACTCACTCACTCGGCCCGTCAATCCGGACGCATGACCCCTCCCTCCACATGGAACGGGAGCTGCCCTCCCGGCTTCGTCCAGTCTCGGAACGTGGCAGCGCTCACCTCCCCAAGGCCATACGCCCTAGCCTTCTCGTTGTACCGTTCGAGCACGTTCTTCCTGGTCGCTGGGACGCCATCGGCCCCGCATGACTCTATGGCGTCCAGGACCAGCCCGGCCTTCCTCTCCCGCTCCTCGGCCCTCCTCTCCGCGTTCGCCCTGCCGCCCCTGACGCGTCTCGCCTGCGGGCTTCCCTTGACGTGCGACATGCTGAGCCGTCCGCTCGCGTCGGGCAGGAAGCGCGTTCCCGTGAATATCAGGTCGATGGGACGCTTCCATTCGAAGTCCCTCAGGTCGAATGTCAGGCGGTACGGCCTGCTCCCCGCCCTGGCAAGCTGGATTCCCTCCCCGCTCTCCTCGTCCACGTCCAGCGGGTCGAGCGAGAGGAGGGCGTCAGGGGAGCGCGCGAACACGCTGCTGCCCGCCATGCGGTCGATGCTGGACTTCATGCCCGAGCCCCCTTTGGGAAAGTGGTGGATGCCCACGACGGAGCAGCCCGCTCTGGTGAGCCTGTTCAGCTCGGCGAACAGGGCGCGTATCGCCTCGGCGTCGTTCTCGCTGCCCGTCTCGATGGCATAGAGGCAGTCCACCACCACGCACGCGGGCGCGCCTCCCAGGTGGGCCAGGACGGCCCCCACGAGGGCCCCCGCGTCCGTAGCCCGCGCCCCTGCCGTCCATCACGTCCACCATGCGCGCCGCCTCGTGCGGTATGCCGAGCTCCCGCCTCACGGCCTCGCAGCGCGCCGCGAACGACGCGGGGGATACCTCAAGGTTGCAGTAGACCACCCGCGTCCTGGCGCACCTCGCCCCCAGCCAGTCCCCGCCCGTGACGAGCGCCCACATGAGGGCCACGGCAAGCCACGTCTTGCCCGCCTTCGAGGGCGCTGTCATAAGCATCACCTGGCGTTGTCTGAGAATGCCGGATATGACCTCCGGGTCTTGGGCCGGAAGGTTGTCCCCCGTCACGTCGTAGAGGCTCGTGAACGGCCCCGGGCCCGCGACGTTGGACGGCGGACGCTCGGGCGGTGGCGCGTAGCCCCTCTCCCTCGCCGTCGAGATGATGGCCATCGGGCTCCCGTGGGGCTCGGCGGCGTCCCATAGGGCCATGGCCTCCCCCTGGTCGCACCCGAGCCACGTGCCGACCTCGATGGGGAGAAGGGGCCGTTGTACGGCTGCGCCCTCATGTTGGATATGACCTCTTGCCGTTCCTCATCCGTGAGGGAGTCCGGCCTCATGGCCTCCGAGAGGAGCGCGTCCATGACCCTCTCATTCACGTCCTGCATGGCTACCAAGTCCGTCGTAGGCCCGTGTTCTCAGCTCGATGAAGGGGGCGCACTCGGGATGCAGGTCGACCAGGATGCGCGCGAGGGCGGGGACGATGGTGTTGTTGACCCTCGTCGGGAGGCCCCTGCTGTCGGTGAAGTCGCGCCTGCGCACCTGTTCGACAAGCTCCTGCATGCCGAACGCGGTTCTGGCTTCGGCCCTCTCCCTGGCAAGCCCGACCATGTACTCCCATGCGTCGCGGTTCCTCATGCGCCACGTGACTGCGCGCGCGAACCGCCTCTGCGCTGGCGTCGCGGAGGAGTATTTGTCCATAACGAGGACGGGGCGGTGAACGGGGACGCGGTCGAATACCATTTGCGGGGAGGCGGCGGACATGCCCTCCTCGCTCTGCGCCTCCGGGGTGGTTGCAGCCACCACGGGGGCGTCTTCCTGCCTACTCATGGGACGCCGCCTCGGCCTCGGTGATGCCCAGCCTCTCCAGGAGCGCGGCGCGGTTGATGTGCCAGCACTTGCCCAGGCGCACGCCCTCTATCTCGCCGCGCATGCACAGCGTCCGCACGTGCTTGGGCGTGCATCCTATGAGCCGCGCCGCCTCGGGCGCGCCAATCATCGGGCCTGCATTCCGTGTCTGCTGTTCCATGGATATACCTTCTTTCTCCTGTGCCCTCGCGGTATCGCGGGGTCTTCGAGGAAGAGGGTACAACTAGAAAATAGGCCGTCTAGCTGCGGTTATTTCGTTTCCGCCAGTATCGGTGTGCAGAAACCAAGAGCATCTTCTTCGCAGCGTCTTATGAAGTTGTCGGCGCTTGAAAGGCACTGCGAAGAAAGTGACCTCAATTTCTTCGCAGTGGCATGCCAAGCGGCAAGGAGGGTGTGCGAAAATATCCATAAGGCCTACACATTTTTGTTATTCTGCGTCGATATCCGTGTCATGCAGACAATTGGTGAGGATGTACTTCATCCCATCAAGTGCTTGGTCGAAGTGCTTCAGCTCATCAGTGGTGAAGCCCCCGCCATCGGGCGCACCAATATATGCGCCTCCCAGGGCGGTTCCTGTAGCCTCCGCCTGCTCCAGGAGCCGAAGGACAAGCATCCACACCATATGTTGGTCCACCATGGGAAGCTTCGTGAACTCGGTCCAAAACTCTTCTACATACGGTACCCGGTCCTCATACGTGCCACGTGGGAACCTGGTGAAGCCCCTAAGATAGTCGGGGGTGCACCCTAACAAGCGGCAGACTTCATTCAAGCTACCTTTGGTTAGCTTTGCCGTACCATCTGCCTTGCTAAGAATGCTATCGACCCATCTCTTGGACTTTCCCATCGCTCTTGCAAAAGCTTCTCGCGTAAAGCCTTTCTTCGATATGCGGCGCTCCAAGCGCCACCGAGCTGCCTCACCGAAGAAAGCATGTGCACCAAGCTCACCACAAAAGTCGGCTGTAACGGCAAGAGGATGCATGGGGTCATATTTAACTCCTCCACGCACCACCGGCTCCTTTTTCTTCATGGCACTATCTCGCTCTCCGTATCGCGCCGATGTAGCCACGGGCGGTTACGCCGCCCCTCGCGTTGCCCACGGTCTGAGGGGTGGTGGGCTTTCCTGTGCATCTATGCATAAGCTGTATTCGGAGTTGCGACTTTTCGTGATGCGGGGCGTCCGAACTTGCGTTCCTCCGAATAGCCAAGCAGGTAGTCCACGGAGCAACCGAACAGCTCCGACATATCCATCAGGTGTTGAACGTCATTCGGGAGCGCGACGCCCGTCTCCCACCTCGATACTGTGCTCCTGCTCACCCCAAGCCGTTCGGCCAGGTCCGATTGCTTGAGCCTCATCCTCACGCGCTCGCATGCCAGGTTTCTCAGTTCAAATGCCTCGTGCATATCCACGTCTCCTCTCTGTGGGGTGGCCGTCTGCCTTCCTGCTTTCCTAT
>ERZ773006.618-NODE-618-length-15368-cov-15.0671_pt1 | contig 15368 bp, 12 predicted proteins | sample MGYA00580843_ERZ773006 | MGnify/ENA primary metagenome ERZ773006 (study PRJEB29015, sample SAMEA2738011) | human oral metagenome | biome: human oral; feature: human-associated habitat; material: dental | place: China | collected 2052 ... | reverse complement strand
ATTATGTATTTTATAATTCTATAGTGAGTTATTTCTCGTTATTTGCGATGTTAGGTATTGGTGTTTATGGTACGAAGCAAATAGCCGCTGCAAGTGACGTGAGTAGTACATTTTGGAATATTTATGCGATTCAGCTTATCGCAAGTATATTAGCAATTTCTGTCTATGTAATAGCGGTATTTAGTATCCCACAGATGGGAGGCATAATACCATTAATAGTAGGGATTACTCTATTCGCGAAGATGATCGATATCTCGTGGTTGTTCTCAGGAAAAGAAGACTTCAAAAAAATAACTATAAGGAACACAGTTGTTAGGGTTATTGGAGTAATCAGTATTTTTACATTTGTTAAAAGTAGTGACGACTTATATCTTTATGTATTTTTAATTGTTATCTTTGATTTTTTAGGACAGTTCGTAATGTGGGTGCCTGCGAAAAAATTTATAAAACGTCCTTCATTTAATACGAAAATAATGAAGAGAAACCTACATCCTATTGCATTATTATTTTTACCACAAGTAGCGATATCACTTTATGTTGTATTAGACAGAACGCTACTTGGACTGTTAGGATCATACTCAGATGTTGGGATTTATGAACAAGGTCAAAAATTAATTAGCATACTTCTTAAAGTCGTTAGTTCATTAGGAGTTGTAATGTTGCCGAGGGTTGCGAATCTTCTTTCAGAAAGAAGAGATAAAGAAGCACAAAACATGGTGAAATTCTCATTTATTTTATATAACCTTATAATATTCCCGATGATATTTGGACTTATTGCGGTGAATGAGGTATTCGTTAAATTATTCTTAGGAAAAAACTTCCAAGATGTTAAGTATGTTCTGTACGTTATCGTGTTTAACATTATGTTTGTAGGTTGGACGAATATCCTTGGATACCAAGTATTGGTAGTAAGAAATAAAAACAAGGAATTCATGCTTTCGACAACGATTCCTGCATTTGTTAGTGTGGCTGTTAATATTGCAGTTATTCCATTTTTCGGATATATCGGAGCTAGTATAACATCTGTAGTTGTTGAAATTCTAGTATTCGCTATCCAATGGTATTATAGCCGTAATATTATTAACAAGAACTTACTGTTCAATAAAGATTTAGCGAAGATCATTTGTTCTTCTCTAGTAATGTTTGGAGCTGTAATGTTGTGTAAAATGACATTAGGATTAGACGGAATTATCGGACTAATAGTTTACCTTGTTGTTGGTGGAATTAGTTACTTAGGTATGTTATTCTTATTGAAAACTGTTAATATTAGAGAGATGAAAGCAATGCTTAAGTAGTAGCTTAATTCAGGAAGATAATTATATATTTTATAGAAAACCAATTGAGTTTAATCTCAGTTGGTTTTTTATTTATTTTTTAAGATTTGGAGAAATTCCTATTAGAAAAAAAGTATTAAATACAGTATAATTAAGAATGAAGGAATTAGTCTAATCATGGGATAGGAGCAGCTTGAAATGAAAGTTTTTGATGTAAAATTAAAAGATGTGAAAATAATAGAACCGGATGTTTTTGAAGATGAGCGTGGTTTTTTTACGGAGAGTTATTCTGAAGAAAAGTATAAAAAACTAGGTATAGATTTTAATTTCGTTCAAGACAATCATTCATTATCAGTTGAAGCTGGTGTTGTTCGTGGTTTACATTTTCAAAGAGGTAATGCTGCACAGACAAAACTTATTCGTGTAGTGACTGGGGAAGTATTAGATGTGGTCGTAGATCTTAGAAAAGGAAGCCCTACATATGGTCAGTGGGAGAGTTTTATTCTTTCAGAACATAACAGGAGGCAACTTCTAGTTCCTAGAGGTTTTGCTCACGGTTTTGTGACATTAACACCTAATGTTAACTTTATGTATAAGTGTGATAATTATTATAATGCAGAAGCAGATGCAGGAATTGCATTCGATGATAAGGATCTTGGAATTGATTGGCAGATTGATTTATCAAAAGCGATTATTTCAGAGAAAGATAAAAACCTTCCTACATTCAAAGAATTTGAAGAGAGCAATGATTTTGAGTATGGGGAAGGGTAAAAGATGAATATATTGCTTTAGAAAGTAGCAGTAATCTTGTATTAAATATTTTTTAAAAGGTAAAAAAGATGAAGAATATTATAGTAACGGGTGGGGCTGGATTTATCGGTTCTAACTTTGTACATTATATTATAAATAACCATCCAGATATCCATGTGACTGTTCTGGATAAATTGACTTATGCGGGAAATAGAGAGAATCTTGCTGGGCTTCCAGAGGATAGATTTGAGTTAGTTGTTGGAGATATTACGGATGCTGAACTAGTAGATAAACTGGTTAGTAAGACTGATGCAGTAGTGCACTATGCAGCTGAATCTCATAATGATAACTCACTAAAAGATCCATATCCATTTTTACATACGAATATTATTGGAACATATACTTTAATTGAAGCTTGTCGCAAGTATGATGTTAGATATCACCACGTATCTACAGATGAAGTATATGGAGATCTTCCTTTGAGTGAAGACTTACCAGGAAAAGGTGAAGGAGTTGGAGAGAAGTTTACAGCTGAAACACCTTATAATCCATCAAGCCCATATTCATCGACAAAAGCAGGTTCAGATCTACTAGTAAAAGCGTGGATGCGTTCTTTTGGACTTAAAGCGACTATATCAAACTGTTCAAACAACTACGGACCATATCAACATATCGAGAAATTTATTCCAAGACAAATAACTAATATTTTGTCAGGAATTACTCCGAAACTATATGGTGAAGGTAAGAACGTAAGAGACTGGATTCATACAGAAGATCATTCATCAGCAGTTTGGACTATCTTAACAAAAGGTAGAATTGGAGAAACTTACTTAATCGGTGCTGATGGAGAAGAGGATAATAAAACTGTTATTGAGTTAATCCTTGAACTTATGGGTAAAGATAAGAATGCATATGAGCATGTAAATGATCGTGCAGGACATGACCTTCGTTATGCGATAGATGCGTCAAAATTACGCGATGAATTAGGATGGAAGCCGCAGTTCACAAACTTCCGTCAAGGATTAGCTAAAACTATCCGTTGGTATGAGGAAAACAAATCTTGGTGGAAAGAACAAAAAGAAGATGTAGAAGCTAATTACGCTAAAAATGGACAGTAATAAGAGTTGATAGAGTGTAGCAGATGCTTTTCTAAATAATTGACAATAAGAAAAGGTATGTGGTAGAATATATATAAGTGAATTGGACGATTATATTCACATGAGACCACGAAAAGCAACTGAAAGGCCATTCAGTTGCTTTTTTATATGTATTAACACACTACTTAGTATGAGAATAGATATTCATACATGAGTGAATAACATGTATGTCGTGCCTAAATAGGGCTACCTTTTCTTGTTGTTTTTATCATTTAGGAAATAAAAATATTCTATAAATAGGAGAATAATTCCTACAAATAGTCCAACAAGAATTTGAACGATTATATCGTACATGCGACCACCTCCTTTTGGAGCTAGTAGCCTACCTTTATTATAACATTAGAAATTGCTCAAGAAAAGGTTTTCCTTTTGTGGCTATAATAAAAGTTATCTTTTTAAGATTATGTAAATAGGGAGAGGTATTGAGGTATATTCTCTTAAATTAATTTACAATAGAACATGGGTATGTTAAAATGTAATAAAGTGAATGCAAGATACTAGTACATTCCAACACGAAAGCCAATTGAACTGCTATTTTAATTGGCTTTTTATATTAATATTTAATATTCACACACAAGTGAAATATGTGCGTCGTGAGCTAGAACGACTATTTATTTCCCTTATTTTATCATTATAGGTCACTACGTGAAGTTATAGAGAATCTTATCTTATTAATTGTGAGATAAGTTTTTTTATTTATGTTAACTATTATAAATTATTTTTTATTCTTCTTATTTATTAATTTGCTGATTGTTAAGTTTGTATTATATTAAAATATAGTGTAGAATAAAGTTGAAGGAAGGGTGAATTTTATAAAAATTTTCATACAAAAGTTGATTATCAAAATCTCTGTAAATTTTATAGATTTACTCAAGAAAAAAAGGAGGGGGCAGACATGAATAATAAAAAAATTATAGAATTTCCTGTCGATAGAAAAGGATATACAGGAATAAGGAACAAAACATATAGAGACTTCGAGCTTAATCATTGTTATAGTAAGATTAAATTCTCTTCTAAAGAGCTTGAATCTGATTTTAAGGAATCGATGAGACTTTTTACAGAATTTATTGAGAATATTGATGATCCTAAATACGCGATTTATATTGAAGATGCAATAGCTTTATCTAAGTATAATGTGGATGCTAGAGTCTGGAAAATTGTTAGTAAAGATTGTACAGAATATGAAATAGAATTAGCATTACTACGCCTAAAAGATGAAGTATACACCTTTGAAGAAGGTTATGTCGAGGGTAAACTATTTCCGATTAACTACCTTCATCTAATAGTTTGCCACCACCTTGCGGAATTTTATTTAGGTAATAAGCTATACAATAAAGTTTGGGATGCCTATAAGCCGTTTTATTTGGCTTTAGACATGGCTGATGAAGTTTTGGTGCAGATGTATCATAATTTTATCCTAGCTAGCCTTATATTAAATGATTTCACAATGCTTAACCATTACTATAAACTCATGAGTAAACGTGGTAAAAATGATGATGTAGTTTTATTATCAAAGGTTTTCTATCACCTAATGCAAGGTGAGGAGAAAGAGGCTGTTGCGTTTTACAATAAATTGATAAAAAATAATAAATACATTTCGGATGTGTTGGATAGAATTGCTAATCCTAAACTGATAGAGTTCAGTACAGACGATGATTGTAAGTATCTAGAAGCACTTAATACAGTTATAAAATTTGATTATTTCATAAGTAAAGAGTACTACTTCGACTTCCTTATGCATGTGAGAGAAAGTGAATATGTAATTGGAGACGAGCTGGATAAGTATGCGGATCGTAAAGAAATAACAGTTGCTGATATGAAACGAGATAGATCATTTCTGGCAATTAGAGAGACGGAATTAAAAATTATGCACGAGAACTTTTTATTAACAAAAGAAGATTTCTTGAAAATTACGAAGTCAGAATTTCTTAAAATAAAAGGTTTAGGTAAGGGGACTATCAGAAACCTACATTTAAACGGTGTAATGTTCGCTGATGATAGTGAGTTTGATATCTAGATGGAACTTAGGGAGGATGACTTATGGTAAAACATGATAGAGAATTTGAAATATTGCTTAAAGAGTTTTTGAAAACTGAAGGGAAGCATTTTTCTAGTAAGGAAGAGGCTACGGAGATATTTGAGCGTATTTACAATTTGGTCGACGAAGGTTATGAGATAGATGCTTCTCTTAGCGATCTTGTTGATGCGATAGATGAAGGGAATATGAGTGTCGTTGATAAAATTAGTGCCTTACGTGAACTTCATGAGGAAAATAAAGATGCTCTAGAGAGGGCTGTAGAGTTGGAAGAGGATATCATGTATTCAGATAATGATGAAGATGCTGAACAGATGATAATAGCGGATGTCCTGGCTGAATATTATAGTAAGGCTGGGATGAATGAAGAAGCTGCGAAACTATATGAACTTATATTGATGGCGAATCCAGGTGATTTCTATGAAGTTATAGATCTCTTGACACTTATGTATGTTCGCCTAGATAGAGAAGGTTCATTGATGGATCATATCGATTGCTTTGACTATGAAGATTCAGAAGGTACATTGTTATTGTTAAGTATCTTTAGCATAAATCAAGAAAGATTTGATGAAGCACATTACTACATGACTAAACTTAAAAAACTTAATAAGTACGCAGGCAATATATTTAAAGGCGGATTCAATAAAGTTATAGATTATTTAGAAGGAAATCCAGGTAATGTGAAAGGTGCTAATAAGGAAAAATATTTTGAAATGCAATTCTCAGCAAGCATTGCTAAAGAATATTTGACTAATAAATATCATTTCGAATTATTAGAGAAATTCTATAGAGAAGATATAGAGAAAAAACAAAGCCTGATTGTTGAAGGACGTAAGACTGCATCTAAAGAAGCTATGAAAGAAGATCCCGTCTTTAAAGGTATGGAAAAACAATTGAACAAGATTATCGATGCAGAATTGTATAATAAAGAAATTATCGAATGTTATACAGAAAAAGAATTGAAAAAACTAGATGGTATCGGAGTAGGTATTATCAAAAAATTGAAAGATAACGGTGTGAAGTTCAAAGAAGAGTAGGATAGATTTATCTTTCGATACATGTATATATAAAAAAGAAATCTGGGAAGTGAATCAAAAGTGATTCGTAGTTTCCCAGATTTTTTATTATTCAAAATGGAAAAAATAGGTAAAATTTCTATTTTGGGATGAAAAAAAGAGTTCAAAATGGAAAAAGGGTCAAAATTTCCATTTTGGTAACAAAAAGAGAGTTCAAAATGGAAAAAAGAGTCAAAATTTCTATTTTGGAATTAAGGTGTGAGTGCACCTTGCACCTACAATAAGTTATAACAAAAAACCTCTTATATGCAGGAAATAACTCGAAAATCGTCATTTTAGAGAAATCGATTTTGTCGAATTATCCCAAATTGCATAAGAGAGGTAAAAAAATCTAAGCAGCAAAATGCTGCCTAGATTTCTAGTATGATTTTTTCCCATGCCCCGAAGTTGACAGGGCGCTGTTTTTCAAATCTGTATTTAGTTTTATTGTTTTGAATACTCAACAGCTCTTGCTATTTTTGGTTTAGCAGGATTTTTGTCTATATTGTTTTCTTCTAATAGTTTCTCGAATGCGACTAAGCCTGTTTCGTAATCTTTCGTCTCGAATTCTAATTCATAATCGACGATATCATTGATAAATGTTGTTTTATCAAGCACCAATAAGCCTTCTTCTAAAGTAACTTCGTGTCTTAATGTCTCGATTTTTTGAATCAGCATTGGAGTTTTAATTTTCACGTTCATTCGCTCTAGCTCAGCGATAATTTCGTTCGGCAAAATCGGCAGTACCGTTGGCTCTTTTGGATATCTTTCATCAAGAGGTACATTTATCTCAACATTTTGAGTTTCACCTTTTACCTTCAGAGTCATTTCTGTTTTTTTATTTGTATAACGAATTCTTAGTGCTGCTCCGATTTTCTTGAAACTTTCATTTGCATCATCATAGTAGAAATTTTTGTTTATTATTTCTTCAGAATTCTTTAAGTCATATTTTTCAAATAGTGACGCATATTGATCTTTTGTAAGTAAGTTTTTAAATTCTATTTCTATTTCTCGCATGAAATTTCCTTTCTCTTTTCAATCGCAATAATAAATGGTGCATTGTTTTTCTGATTAATAAATTGATAAACCAATACTTCGGCTTCTTTTTGATCGAGATTTTGAAGTTCATTTAACAATGCTTCTTTTTCTACCTTACCATTCTCATGTCCCCAATAGACAACAATAACGATTCTCCCGCCAATTTCTAGGTGGAATAAGAATTTTTTAATAGTCGCAAGTGTCGTCTCAGCTAGTGTAGTGATGTCATGATCTGCATTTGGTAGGTATCCTAGATTAAAGACAACTGCACGAATTGTGTCATCTATATACTTATCGAATTCGAAGTGTGAATCAAGAATAATTTCGCATTTATCCGTTAGTTCAGCTTCTTCGATTAGCCTCGTAGTGTTTTCTATTGCCAATTCTTGGATATCAAACGCATAGACCTTTTTAGCTGAAGTCTTCGCTAGAAATAACGTATCATTTCCATTTCCAGCTGTAGCATCAACAACGACTGAATTTTTATCAATAACTTCTTTTAATAATTTTTTGCTAAAAGCTAATACCTTATCCATATTATTGTCCTTATTATAAAATTATTTTTGTCTGTCTGCTTTCATTTCAGAAAGAATGTCACTAAGTTCGTAATAGTTATCGCTAGCTATTGTAAAGTCAAGTGACGCGTTAATAATCTCAGCTAGTAATTTTGAATTATCACTTGTATAGTCTTCTTCTCGGTTTAAGTTTGCTTTAAGACCTGTGACAAGTTTTTCTAATTTTTCTACTAAATCAGCTTCTGTAGTTTCATCATTTTCATCGAATTCCTTTGTATAGTCTTTGATATTAAAGCTAAGTCCATCTTTTAACGGTGCGATATATAAAGCGCGTAGATTATTTACATCCTCACCAACTGCAGCTGAAAGTTCATGAAGAGGAGCAGTGTAAATCTTCTCATCTTCTGCACCGGCTTGCTCAATAACTGTAACCTCATGATCATAAGGATAAAACGACATAAGTTCATCCGATACATTCGCCGCAGTTAAATCATCGTAACATTGGGTAATAAGTAGGTGTTGTAGTGGATTAACCTGTCTTAACGTCTCAAGTGCAGTGGCATCAACAAGTGCAAATCCTTCAACAGGATCGAACTTCGCCGCGTTAAAACAAGAATCTAAAAAGCTCTCACCACCAACGATTTTTACGTCTTTACCACTGTTTATAAGCAGTTGAGTAGTTAGCTCAGCAACCATAGGATGCCCAGGAACAAGATACATTACATCGTTAGCCTCAGCGACTTCAAGAATATAATTTGCAATACCGTTATATGTATTTTCGAAATTTTCACTTTCTGTATAAAATCTGTCACAAGTCTCAAACGCGATATTATTCTCCTCCAAGAAAGAAATCGCAGGATGCTCCTTAGTACGTGCAATAACCTTTGCATTAGTGTTATCTAGTAAAAGTTGTTTAATATTTTCCTTAATGTTTGAGCTATCATTAGGTCCAAGTCCAATAATATAAATCATAGGGTTCTCCTTATTTATCCATTTTAATAAATTGTTTTATTCAAAAGTAGTGCGTAAGTCTAGTACGGATCACTGTTTCGAATTCTTAATAATATTTTTTGATTCAAAAGCAATATAAAAACCTAGTACGAATAATTTTTTAAAAATTAATAACTTCATCTAGTACAAATCACTTTTTTCATTTTTTATATGTTTTCTTTAATCCGAAAGTGCTTCGATTATCTCAAATGACTCACTTTCTTCAACATTGTTATTATAACATAAATTAAGTTTTGAGTTGATAAAAATATTTATTTGAATATTATTAATTCATTATTCAAATATTCAGTATTGTATGATTGAAATTCGAGTGAATTATAAAAAATAATGATATATTTTACATTAATAAACAAGTTTGTTCACTACAGTAAAGAGAAGAAATATTTCTTTGGAAATTTAAGTTTTCCTGGTGAAAATTTATGAGATATGGTGTTTTTAGAGTTAAATTATTATGAAATATAGGTGAAATATATTGTAAAACTGTAAGATAATGCAAATTTCCAAAAGTAGTTAAGTTAAAATAAAACATTAAATTTTTGATTATACAAGGCAGAGGGGGAAGTGAAAAAAATTGAAAAATATAAGTTAAGAAATATTAAGTGAAAGAGTGAAAAGCTTGATATATTAGGATTTACATATAATTTGTAAAGTGATATAATAATATAAATATAAAGTATATAAGGAGGAATTGAATATGTCAATCAAAGCATTAAAAGTAGCAAAAGCAGCACTTAAAACACCAGGAGTATTCGCAGGAGGAGTAGCATTCGGAACTTTAGGTCTTAAACTTTTATCAAGTAAAGATGCGAAGAAAGGTTACTCAGTTGTTTTATCAAAATTATATAAAGCAAAAGACGGAGTAGAAGGAACTGTTTCAAATATCAAGCAACATGCTGATGATGTAGTAGCAGATGCTAAAGACTTATACGAAAAAGAAAAAAGAGAAAGCAATCTTCAAGAATTAGAGGCAAAATAAGATGGATTTTAAAATACTGCATCTGTCAAGTGTCCGAGCGAGGGTTAGAGCTGATTTTCGCTTAACACCAGATGTAAAAGTATATTTTAAAAAACAAGCAGCCAAAATCGAAAACATACAAAAAGTGGACTTTTATCAAGATGAGTACACTTTTGTTGTTATGTTTAAAGATGGTTGCAACAGTTGTTTACAAGAATTCTTTAAACTAGTAGATAAAGAAAAAGTAAGAGATTGTTATGAAAACCCAGTTGTAGTAGCTGAAGAAAGTCCTTATTCAATAATTGTAGATGCCATTTTTTGGCGTGCGATGTCGAAATTATTCGTGCCACTTCCACTTAGAGCTATTCACACATGGTGGAAAGCATCAGGGTATTTAAAAGATACGCTAAAATTATTAGGACGCAAGCAAGTTACCATGGAAACACTGGATTCAGCGGCAATCTTAGTCTCATTAGCGACGGGTGCTCGTGAAACGGCAAGTTCTATTATGTTCATTCTGGAATTAGGAGAAGCTCTAAACAACTGGTCTGAGAAAAAATCTGTAAAAGTACTAGAACAAAGCCTAACTTCTATGGATAGAGAAATCTGGCTTGTGGAAGAAGAAGGCAATAGAAAAGTAACTTGTGCAGAGGTGAAAAAAGGCGATATAATTCTAGTTTCAGAAGGAAATGAAATTTTATTTGATGGTATTGTGATGAGTGGGGGAGCTAGTGTTGATGAAAGTTCATTGACAGGAGAGAGTTTCCCAGTTGTGAAGAATATTGGAGATGAGGCTTATTCTAACACGATAGTTGTTAACGGTGAGATTAAACTGAAAGTTGAAAATCCACAAGTTAATGGTCGTATCCAACATTTAATTCAACTGATGAAAGATTCTGAAAGTAGAGAAGACACATATCATTACAAATATATCAAATTAGCCGATAGTATAGTAAAATATAACTTCTTAGCGATGGGACTAACGTATTTATTTACAAGGTCATTCGCGAAGGCGATGTCGTTTTTACTAGTAGATTACTCATGTGCATTAAAATTATCAACACCTGTAGCATATCTAACTACTATAAAAAACCTAATTGATCAAAAAATTGTGGTAAAAAATTCAGTAACCCTTGATAAATATGAGGATATAGATACATTTGTTTTTGATAAAACAGGAACAATCACAGTATCTAAACCATATATTCAAGAAGTACTACCGTTTTATGAATATTCTTATGAAGAAGTTCTTAGAATTGGAGCATGTTTAGAGGAACATATCTATCATCCAATAGCCAGTGCTGTAGTAAGTAAGGCGGAAGAAGATGGAATCGAGCATGAAGAGATGCATACAGAGTTATATCACATTGCTTCAAAAGGGATAGTATCTCATATCGACGGAGAGAAAGTAGTTATCGGAAGTAGACAATTGCTAAAAGATGAAGGTGTAGTTGTTACTGACGAGCAAGAACAAATCATAGTCGAAAAACAAGAACAATATAACCTATTATTCTTAGGATATAAAGGAAAATTAATCTCAATTTTCTGTGTGGATATCCCATTAAGAGATGAAGCTAGTGCAGTATTAACTGAACTTAGAAATAGAGGTAAAAAGGTAGTTCTCTTAACAGGAGATAATGAACTTAGAACGAAGAAAATTTTAAAAGATGTAACTTTTGATGAAGTACATACAAGTATGACACCAGTTACGAAATTTGAATACATTAAGAGTGAAAAAGAACAAGGAAGACGCGTCCTGATGATAGGTGATGGTCTAAATGACTCAGCAGCATTATCAGAAAGTGACGTAAGTATCGTTATGAGTGAAAGTGCTGATCTTTCAAAACAAATTAGTGATGTTGTCCTAAAATCAGATTCACTAAACTCGCTATTATTACTGTCAGATGTTTCTAAAACACTACGAGCTCAAATGAGCAACAATGTTAAGAGTACGGTATCGATTAATAGTTCACTAATATTCTTAGGATTAATAAACGTATTACCATCGAACTTACTAGCATTACTACACAACCTAACAACATTTAGTATCGTACTTAAGAATTTTAATATTAAGTAGAGAAGATCAGAAGGTTTCAAGGTAATTATGTTGTGAAGAAGGTATCTCTTCTTTTGAATATGTAAACTAAATAATAAAACTCGAGTCTGGAAAAATCTAGATTCGAGTTTTTGTTTTAAGTTGTTTTTGCTGGAAATTATTATATCAACTGAAAAATAAGTAGAAATATGATATACCAGTGAATGAATACATTCTTTAAGGAGAGAATAAGTGAAATTAACTTTTTTTGAAAAACTAGAATAGTAAGGAAAAAAGATTATCCCCTTTCTGGGCAAAATACACCTAACTATGATTGGGATGTTATGACTGACGAGTTTGTAGAAAAAGTAAAAGGAATGATTATACCGGAATCTCTAAGGAAATGCGAGAGCAGATGTATAAAAAAATTGAAGAAATAGCAAAAAATAATAATGTTAAAGTTTTAAACTATGGTAATCGTGAATATGATGATTATTTCCTATTTGATGTAATGCATGTAGGTGTGAAAGAATGGATGGAAGTTGAGAGAGAGCTTTACAAATTTACAAAACAAAATTAGTGATAACTCAAAATTATTTTTATGGACAATATTCTTTTATATTTTAATAATGGGAATAATTATATATTGTTTTCTAACTGATTTTTCAAATGTTCAAGAGTATGTTTATAGTGAGTTTTAATTAAACACTAAGTAATTTATAGATAGTAATAATAGATTGTATCATACGTCATAAGTATGGTACAATTTATTTATATTTGGAAACTAAGGAGAAGTCATGGATATTTTTGTATTATTATTAATTGCGATATTAGTATACCTGTTACCTGAGAATAACGATTGTCTAGGTGTGAAATCAACAAGTGGCTTAAAAGGTTTTTTGGCATTAGGTATAGTATTTCACCATTTATCACAATGGGTAACTACAGGAGTAGAATTTTCTAATTTTGGATATATGGGAACATATATAGTATCTGTGTTTTTCTTTTTGTCTGGTTATGGATTGTATGTTCAGAATAATAGAAAAGAAGATTATCTTGATAATTTTTTATCTAAAAGATTGTCGAAGATTTTAACTCCATTTATTGCTATATCTAGTATATATTTGATCTATAGAAGTATAAATGGTCAAGTGTTATCGAGTTTATTTTTTATTGATTTATTTCGAAAAGGGAGTACAGTAATATATAATGGGTGGTTTGTCAATATCATTATTTTAATGTATGTATTTTTCTACATATCATTTAAAATGTTTAGTAATAGAACTATATCAATATTAATTAATACAATATTAATATTGGTGTATATTGTTTTAGCTATTCGATTAGAGTATGGTTTTTGGTGGTATAATAGTAGCTTGCCATTTGTTTTTGGATTACTATGGGCGAAGAATAAGAACTCAATAGATAAAATTTTGAATAAGTATTATTTTATAGTACTAGTATGTATTACAGGTTTATTATTTATTTCTCATCAATATGATATTGTATACAAAAAGTTACATTTAGTAGATAGTTATAGTTATGCATTTTTAGCTAATATAGATAATGTTATATTTACTATTTTCTTTATTTTGATAGTAAGAAAAATAGATTTCTCTAATAAGTATTTACTGTTTTTAGGTAAGATATCATTTGAATTATATATGATTCATGGATTGGTGATGTCAATATTTGGAAAGTATTTTGTAACATCTAGACTAAATGACGTTATATTCACAATTTTAGTTTTAATCGTCAGCATTTCTCTAGCGTGGCTAATCAATTTAATAATTAAGAAAATTAGTATTAAGACAACCTAATTTGGTTGTCTTTTTTTACTTCCATTTCTTCTGTTATAACTAGAAATATGGTATAATAAAGGGATGAAATAAATTATTAGAGCTAATCGAAGAAGTTGATTAGCTGTTAAGGTGAAAGATGAACATTGATAATAGATTTGAAACAGAAGTGGTAAAAAAGTATAGAGCTTCGATTGAAAAGAAGAAGATATCGTTATTTCTGAAATTATTTTTTGATAAGGTGCTGGCATTAATTTTGCTTATTCCTTTATCGCCGATAATTTTAGGAATAGCTGTCTGGATAAAACTTGATAGTGAAGGTCCTGTATTTTACAGGCAAGAGCGCATTACAACTTATGGTCGAACTTTCAGAATCTTTAAGTTTAGAACTATGGTTAAAGATGCTGATAAGCTTGGGACGGCTGTCACTCAGCAAAATGATCCTCGTATTAGTAAGGTAGGACATAAGCTACGTAAATTACGTCTTGATGAACTTCCTCAGCTTATTAATGTACTTATTGGTGATATGAGTTTTGTAGGAGTAAGACCTGAAGTAGCGAAATATGTAGATAAGTACACTGATGAGATGAATGCAACATTACTTCTTCCTGCTGGGATAACTTCTCAAGCGAGTATCGAATACAAAGATGAAGACGAAGTTATTGAGAAATTCAAAGGAAGTGGAAGAAGTGTAGATGAAATCTATGTGGAGGAAATTCTTCCAGATAAGATGAAATATAATTTAAAGTACATTGAAGAATTCAGTGTTATAAATGATATTAAAATAATGATAAGAACTGCTATTGCGGTTGTTAAATAAAATATAATAAGATTGATTAAGGCTTTTTAATTGATTAAAATAGATAGTATTGTATAATAGATAATTCGATCAAGAAACACAAGAGGCCTTCCACGTTATTAGTCTCTTGTGTTTTTTTATTAAAGAGAGTAGAAACAAATAATTAGGAGTTTGAGATGAAAAAATATAATATACCATTTTCTCCACCAGATATTAGTGATGGAGAAATAAATGAAGTAATAGATACTTTAAAATCAGGTTGGATTACAACTGGACCGAAGACAAAAGAATTAGAAAGAAGATTGTCAGAATTTACTAACACACCAAAAACTGTTTGTCTTAATTCTGCAACTGCAGCGTTAGAATTAACATTACGTGTTCTAGGTATTGGTGAAGGTGATGAGGTTATCGTTCCTGCGATGACTTATACTGCTTCTTGTAGTGTGATTTATCATGTCGGAGCGAAGGCTGTTATTGTTGATATTGCTGAAGATAGTCACGAGATGGACTATGATGCGTTAACCAATGCAATTACTGAGAATACTAAAGCTGTTATTCCTGTTGATTTAGCAGGGATACCATGTGATTACGATAAAATCTTTGAGGTAGTGGAGAGTAAGAAACACTTATTTAAAGCCAATAGTGAATATCAAGAAAAGCTTGGTAGAGTGGCTGTTGTAGCTGATGGAGCACATGCTTTAGGAAGTACGTATAAAGGTGAGAAAATTGGTTCTGTGGCTGACTTTACTACATTTTCATTCCATGCTGTGAAGAACTTCACTACAGCTGAAGGTGGAAGTGTAACTTGGAAGCAAAATGAAAACTTTGATAATGAAGAGTTATATAGAGAATACCAAATATATTCACTTCATGGTCAAACAAAAGATGCATTAGCTAAAACAAAAGCAGGATCTTGGGAGTATGATATTGTTATTCCTGGATATA
>ERZ773006.617-NODE-617-length-15394-cov-4.25634_pt1 | contig 15394 bp, 13 predicted proteins | sample MGYA00580843_ERZ773006 | MGnify/ENA primary metagenome ERZ773006 (study PRJEB29015, sample SAMEA2738011) | human oral metagenome | biome: human oral; feature: human-associated habitat; material: dental | place: China | collected 2052 ... | reverse complement strand
CCATCAAAAGGATGGAGAATAAACTGATGAAAGGCTGTAAAAGGTGGAAATAGAATGGGAATATCCGCTCCACCCGACACCTCTACCCGATGGGTTTGGACTAGATTCAGATAGAGATAAGCTCCTAGGCTCAGAAGAGAACCAATTCCGACCATGATGTTGGAGACCAGGGTCGTGTGTTTTTTGAAAAAAAGGGTCTTAGTGATCAAATGGGATAGGATGATCGTCGCTAAAAAGAGAACGCCTAAGAGAATCACGGCACAAAAGAGGCCTAGCAGGATCCCTAACGGATTGAAGCCGCCTGCTTGGACAGGCAGGATCAAAAAATAGCTGATCAATGGAAGGATAGCCATGAGAAGGGTCAGGATGACCGAGATACTTTTTCCAGCAATGACTTCCGCATCTGAGAAGGCATAGGGCCGGTAAAACTGGAGGTCCTTGCTTTCATAAAAGACATTGTAAAAACTCATAAAGCCTTGGGAAATGGTCATCAAGGAAAAGAGGGCCACCATATTGACAAAGAAGGCTGGCTGATGGACAAAATCATAGATACTAAAGAGCAAGCCAAATATGAGGAAATAGACCAGGCCTAAAAAGAGGTAGTTGAGCACCGATTTACGGGCAACATTGAGTTTGACGTCCGGTTTTTTGGCCTGTTTGGCACGTAATTTTGCGATCTGAGCGGGCTGACTGGCATAGATCATATTGACATTGACCAGCTGCCGGATGATCTTAAGACGCATGATCGCCACCTTCTTCCTTCCGACCCGCTAGACTGAGATAGATACTTTCCAGACTTTGTTCGGGATGTTGGCCCTTCAATTCCTCGATCGTCCCATAGAAAATGAGATTACCCTTTTTGAGAATGGCGATTTTATCACAGAGTTGTTCAGCCACTTCTAAGACGTGGGTAGAGAAAATAACCGTCTTGCCCCGATCCGCATGCTGGCGCATCATTTGTTTTAAATCGTAAGAAGCCTGTGGATCCAAACCGGTCATGGGTTCGTCCAAGACCCAGATATCTGGATCCGACAAGAGGGCTGCAATGACGAAGACCTTCTGGCGCATCCCATGTGAAAAGGATTCAATCACTTCATAGCGGTGACTCTGAAAATCAAAGATCCTAAGAAGCTCTTCCAAGCGTTGATCACAGTCTTTCTGACTCATATCATAAGAGGTCGCAACCAATTCCCAGAACTCATTGGCTGTGAGACGCAAGAAAAGATCTGGCGAATCCGCCACATAACCGATCTTCTTTTTGATGGCAAGCCGATGGCTATAGAGGTCCTGACCATCCACTTCAATGGATCCAGTGGTTGGGGTGATGACACTGACCAGGCTCTTAATCGTCGTTGACTTACCGGCTCCGTTGTGGCCAATCAGTCCGACAATTTGCCCATCTTCGATGGTCAGATCCAAGTGGTTGAGGGCAATATGCCCATCGTAATCTTTGGTAACTCCGTGAAATGTAATCATGTTAACTCCCTAATTGATCCTCATTGGGACCGTTTTTTCTTATTCTGTTGATAAGCGATCATCGAAATGGTAGAGCAATTCTAGCAGATAGATTGGAATGGTCTCCAAGAAGTCTTCTTTGTAGACCCGCTCTCCTCGCTTATGCAATTCTTTGCCCCAAGGGCCTAGATTGACCGCTGGAACCTGAATGTGGGCAATTTTTTCCAGATCCAGATCATAGACCTGGGCTGGTGTGGCTAGGCTATCTAAGACGACTTGATAAGAGGCCACATCCTTTTCCAAGGCACAATAACTGGTGTCGTTAATCCCCATAAAGTATTCTTCGACTTTTAAGAGGTAACCTCTTGTGTCCAGATACTCGCGGTAATCAGTGATGAGGGACACAATATTGAAATCGGTATTGTCTAAAAAGCGACAATTCATGGAAGGATAATAGGGGGGCGCAAAACCGATGACCACCATAGGATCCTTATCTCCGAGAAACTCAAGGAGTCGCTGGATTTGCTGAATCGCAAGGCTTTGGTAGCTGGTCCCATTACGAAAATCTTGCTCCGCTTTTTTATTAGAAGCTTCTCTAAAGTCTTGGTAACCCTCTAAGTCTTGGCAACGTTCCTCTAGTTCTTGATAGGTGATGACTCTTGGCCTTGCAATCATATGGTCTTGGCCAGTCTGATCCTGCAAGTGCTCATACTTCTTGTAAAAGGCGTCCAAGGCCTCCTGACTAAGCTCATAGATTCGTTGCAAGAGCTCTTGCGGTGTTTTCTTCAAATGCAATACACTGAAATAACCAGCCGCATAGAGCACGGTCGATACATCGTACTGCTCCTTCAAATCTCTGAGATAGGACCAAGAAGGAAGGGGAGACGTTTCTCCCAGCGCCTGATCTGCCAGATCGGGATGAAGATCTAGCTGGCTTGCAATGGCTACTAAGAGGGACAAGGAATTGATCCCTTTAAGGGGCTCCTTCATATGGGACAAGACGCCTTGCGCCACAACGACCGGCATGAGTTTGCCGACTGTGCCGATGTGAAGGACCTTTTCTTTTCCTACTTCTGATTCAAAGGGTTCTGAATCCACTGCTAATACATAATTCAGATCAAACTTTTCCTGCAAATCTGTGAGGAGACCTAAGGCTCCACGCATCCCACGTGAATAGGATTCCTCGTCTCCAACAGAGAGATAGAGCAGATTGACCTGACCTTCTGAGAGATCTGCTGCATAGGCTTCCAGAACCCCTAATTGAAGGGCTAGGGCTGCTTTCATATCGCAAGACCCTCTGCCAAATTTCCACTCCCCAGAAGCTAAATCTTCCTGCATATCTGGTCGCCTATCCAGTGTTTTCAAGGCTTCTGCTACTTTATCAGAATCCAGCGCGATCTCCGACAAATTTCCATAGTCTTCTAAATCGACTGTATCATGGTGGTGGAAAAGGATCACTGTTTTTTTCTTTCCCTTATCAACCAGGGCCCAATTGACCGACCGATGCAAGTGATCCTGTGGCACCTGATAGCGCCCAAAGTGGTCCGGATGTTCCTTGAAATAGGGGATCTGGGCAATCCGTTGATCCAGGTAGGCTTCGATCCCTTGCTCAGTCTCAGTATTGGTGAAGCTCGGAATCGCCAAGGCTTCAGTAAAAATCGTTTCGATGCTCTCTCTATTGGTGGTTTTCACTTTCAAACCAATCCTCCTTTGATATGATCAAACTATAAAATGAATAGAAATAAATGTACCAGACTGATATTTCTACGTAAATAAAATGCTACTTTTTATATTCTCACTTCATTTCTTTCATGTATGCGATTTCTTTTTTAGAAAGGGCTTGCTTCCAGCGCAAACGTTTGTGGCATCCAACTATTTTTGGTAAAATAGGGACATTCACATGAAAGAAGAAATAACGATGGAAAATCAAACCTTAATGCAATATTTTGAGTGGTATTTGCCCGCTGATGGGAACCACTGGACGCGTCTTGCTGAAGAGGCGCAACACTTAGCAGACTTGGGTATTCGCAAGGTCTGGATGCCGCCTGCCTTTAAAGCTACTTCTAACAATGACGTTGGGTACGGAGTCTATGACCTCTTTGATTTGGGCGAGTTCGATCAAAAAGGAACGGTTCGTACCAAATACGGTTTCAAAGACGATTATCTTCAAGCCATTCAAGCCCTCAAAGATGCAGGGATTCAACCAATGGCCGATGTCGTGCTCAACCATAAGGCTGCTGCTGATGGCTTAGAGGAATTCGAGGTCGTTGAGGTGGATCCAATGGATCGAAACAAGGTTCTCACTGAACCCTTCACTATTCAAGGATGGACCAAATTCACCTTTGATGGCCGAAATGGCGCCTATAATGACTTCCACTGGCATTGGTACCATTTCACCGGTACGGACTACGATGCTTCACGTAATAAGAATGGGATCTACCAAATCCAAGGGGACAACAAAGGTTGGGCTCATGGAGATCTGGTAGACAAAGAAAACGGAAACTACGATTACCTCATGTACGCCGATATCGATTTCAAACACCCTGAGGTTGTAGAAAATCTCGATCAGTGGGCTGAATGGTTTATCGAAACGACTGGTGTAGAAGGTTTTCGTCTGGATGCAGTCAAACACATTGACTCCTTCTTTATGAAGAATTTCATCCACAATATCACCAAAAAATATGGAGAAGATTTCTACGTCTTTGGTGAGTTTTGGAATGGGGATAAAGAGACCAATGATGAATACTTGGAAAGCATTGACTACTTATACGACTTGGTCGATGTAGCCCTCCACCAAAATTTCTTCAGAGCTAGCCAAGAGGGTGAAAATTTCGACCTGCGAACCATTTTTGATGGAACACTGGCTCTCAATCATCCTGAAGAAGCCGTAACCTTTGTGGACAACCATGATACCCAACGAGGGCAAGCCTTGGAATCTACCGTTGAAGAATGGTTCAAGCCTGCTGCTTATGCCTTGATCTTACTTCGTGAAGCTGGTTTACCTTGTGTCTTCTATGGAGACTACTACGGTATCAAAGGCAAATTTGCACAAGATAGTTTCCAAGATGTCCTTGATCGCCTCTTATGTGTTCGCAAAGACCTGGCCTACGGGGAACAGACGGACTACTTCGATGATCCTAATTGCATCGGTTGGACACGGTCAGGTACAGAAGAATCAGCACCAATCGCCTGCTTGATTTCCAATAACCAAGCTGCTACAAAAGTCATGGAGATCGGCTCATCCTACGCAGGTCTCACCTACTATGATGTCCTAGAAAATTGTAGCGAAACCGTCCAAGTCCAAGAAGACGGTACTGCTGAATTCCCAGTGGCAGAACGCTCCGTTAGTGTCTGGGTAGCCCAAGATACAGAGGGCCAATAACCAATAAATGTGATTTTCTCCTAGGATCGACATCTTCCTAGGAGAATTTTTTCCTGTAAAAATTTTATAGGAAATACAGTTTCATTTTAGCACTATAAGAAAGCGCTGTCAATGGATGCCACATCTATTTGAAAGAAATAAAGAGCATCAAAAAAAGCTGGAAAAATTATCCAGCCTTCGATATTTGATAGAAATAACTGTATGACGCAGTGGTTAATTGGTATCTTCGTTCGCTTATTAAGCTCCGAAGATACCTAATGAGGGAAACAAAGTTTCCTTTATCCACAACCTTCAACAGTCTCCCAGACTGTTGAAGCTATACGGGGGTGGGAAAATTGAAAAGGTTTGGGGAACCTTTTCAACTTTTTTTATTTTACGGAGTTCTTTCCCACTCCCTTCTTTTTAGCTCAATTCTGCAATGATTTCTTTCAATTGGGCTTTCGTATGAACTCCAGCCACTTGTTTGACAACTTGTCCATCTTTTTTAAAGAGAAGAGTTGGGATCGACATGATACCGAATTGACGTGCTGTATTTGGATTTTCATCGACATCCATCTTACAGATTTTCAAATCATCTTCATGTACTTCTTCTGCCAACTGATCCAAGATTGGAGCTTGCATGCGGCATGGACCACACCAAGTTGCCCAAAAGTCAATCAGGACAAGACCTTGGCTGGTTTCTTGTTCAAAAGTTGCATCTGTGATTACGTGTGCCATATTTCCTCCTTTTTCAGTAGTGACTACTGATTCTGCATTTCTACTTATATTTTACACTAAATGATGCCATTTTAGAAATATTTGCTACGGGGAGTCCTTAGGCATCTTCTCTCTTTTTGCGCCAAAAGATGAGGCTAGAAGCTGTTAGACTGATCATACCTAAGAGACCCAGAGCATGGTCTTTGCTCCCTGTTTGAGGAAGGGTATGGTCTACCTGCTCTCCTCCTCCTGCAGAAGTCGCAACTTGAGGATCTTCTGCAAATCCTTGTGAAACAAATTGAGGTCCATAAGATACAGCTAGTGTAAGATGAGATTGCTCTTGTCTTGCTGATCCTGTTTGCATCTGCTCTTCTTTTTCAGGAAGAGTTTGGCTTGGTTGGACAAAGGATTCTGGGCTTGGAAGCGTATATTCTTCCTTGTAGTGCACTTCTGGAGCGACTAGAGCAGCTCCTTCAACTTCTGGTAAATTCGCATAGTCAGTATCTCTTGCACTTGGTACATAGGCTGCCTTTTGGGCGCGGGTCTTTTCAACAATTGGAATCGCAGCCTGGATAGAATCTGTCTTGAAAGTCACTTCATACGGATGCTCCACCGTTAAATCAGATGGGTCATAGGTGTTGAAAACAAGCGCTAACTTGTGACCTTTCTTAACCGTATAGAGATTTGGTTGGAGATAAACCGTGTAATCGTGGTATTCCCCAACTTTTGGCTCGATGCTAGCGCGTGAGCTTGCTGAATCGTAGCCGGACTCAGGGTTCGCAAGGTTGATCCAGCCTTTTGCAATCACCTTGTACTTGGTCTTGATGGTTTCGTATTCGGCAACAGATAGGTTGCTTAAATTGCTTCCCATCCAGAAACCGTCTGCTGTTTTATCTTGCTTGACGCTACCATTTCCTACCACGTCAAAGTCCTCATCTGCCACATCTACCAAAAGGGCGTTGATTTGGAAATTCTTTCCTTGACCCTTGGCAAGAGCTGCCTTGAAATGAACGGGGATGTGGCCCTTGATCGTAGTGTCCTCAGTAACATCAGAAACAAAGGTCAGATTGGCCTTAGAGGAGGCTTTGCTGACTGTTTCATTACGGTTAGCGATCTCAACACCTGCAGCCGCATAATCACTAGAAATAGTTTCTTCTAGCCGTTTCGAGCTTGCATTCAAGAAGAGACGTTGACTGCTCTTCCAGTTATCATAGTTTGTCCACTTGCTTGGATCATAGTTGTTTTGAGCTAGAACCGCTGGCAAGCTTTCAACGTGATTGTCCACACCGTAGAGGTAATGGGTCAGCCAGGTATTGAGCAGGTCATAAAAGTCCTGACCATTGGCAGTGATGCCGTATCCCCTTGACATAGCCGCTGGATAGACGTGATCTCCTTGGTGGAGATAGAGCTTGACATCTTGTCCTGCTTTCTTGAGGGCATCGTACATGAGTTCAAAGTGTTTGGTCTTAACATTGTCATCATTCAAGCCATGGACGATCAGGGCGCTGGTCTTGAGATTTTTTGGATGAAGGGTATAATCCCGCTCCTTCCAGACATCGCTGTAGTTACGATCATGGGCGTACTGGTCCTTGTTCAGTTGGTTGATGTAGTTAGAATAGTTTTGCCAAATACCTGCCCAGTCGTCTTGGTCCAGCATCCGTGTGCTAACGTAAAGGGAGAGCCATGAAAGGTCACTATAAGGTGCATTACCAAACTGGGTACCTTGGCTATTGAAATAATCATACCATGAGGCGATTCCTGCTGCCGGAACGATGGTCTTTAGGCCTTCTACGCCTGTCGCTGCCACACCAAAGGTCGTGGTTCCAGCCCAGGAGAGACCTGTCATAGCGACATTGCCTGTTGCCCAGTCTGCCTTGATTTCAACATTGCTAGTCTTATCGGTGTAGGCCTTGCGTTTGCCATTGACCCATTCGATAATATTCTTAAAGGCATTGATTTCGAGATCAGACCCCGTCGTGTTAAAGCCTTCTGATCCCTTGGTACCAAGTCCGGCACTCGAGATAAAGGCATAGCCTCTAACTAAGAAATAGTCGTACCAGTTCAGATCTTCGTAGTCATAGATATACTCGTAGGGACTGTAGTAATACCAATCCGAAGCCTTGGCTTTTTTGGCTGCTTCTACTGTTGTTTCACTGCTTACTGGCTGTCTCTTTGCAGGTTGGCTGTGCAGTTTCTTCATATCGTAACTACCGTCCGTTGGAAGCCCCAAACTTTCAAGGGTCACGTAGTTTTCATCAAGTGTCCCCGCTACGTAAGGGCGCGCTTCCAGAATGGTGGCTGCCTTAAAATCCCCTTGCGCTACGGCTTTTGGTAATTGAACAATGGCTTTGACTAAGTCTGGCTTGCCATCTGCATCGGTATCATAGTCCGTTTCGACATAGACTGGGAAGCGTACAATTTGGCTGTCTTCATATTTGTAGTCTTGGTCTTCTTTTTCTCCCGTCGTATAAGGGAAAATAGGCTGGGCACGACCATTTAAAAAGAGCGGACTTTTCTTTTCAGCCCGGTAGGCATCGTAGAGTTTCTTAGCTGTTTCATACATCTTGGCCAATTCTGGCTGACTAACCTTACGAGTCAGATCTTCTGATTTTTCAATCAAGCCTAAACTCTTGGCAAAGCGTTCGCGATCTGCTTGGCTTTGGCCCAATTGGCTAGGATCTGTTGCTGCCCACTGAAGCAAGCCATTAACAGCATCTTGGACCGTCAACTCTTTAGGGGCCTGATCAGCTGCAAGGGTGCTACCTGTAACCTTTGCTAAATCATTACTTGTTGCCGGAGCTTCTGAACTGGGAGCAGATTGAGGTGCAGCTTCCCTGTTGGTTGTTGCTGGACTTGCTACTGGGACGGTTGGATCACTTGGGGCTGTGTGGGCTTCTCTTGTAGGAGCTACGTAATTTGCACCTGCCGCCCGATCCAGCAATGCCTCACTTGAGCTTGCGCCTTCTTCACTAGAGCTAGTACTTGTGTCACGTGCTGTCGGTGTTACTTCAGTAGATGGAGCATGGACCACTTCTGTCGATGGTGCTAACTCTTCTGTCTGCTCATCTGCTGCTGCTACTTGGTGCAAAACCATTGGCGCGATCAGTAAGCTCGATGCGACAATAGAAACCATTGTTTTCTTTTTCATGTCAATCTCCTAACTTTTTGTAATCAACACTCCCATTATACTATGTAAGCGTTTTAATATCAAACAGATATTCATCTGATCCACAAAAAACCGAGGCATCAGCCTCGGTTATCGATCCTTATTTAACGTGTTTCTTAAGATCTTCTTGTGCTTTTTTATTTGACTCTGCTTGTTCTTTTTGCCATTTTTCAAGGGCTTTGTTGTAGTCAGCACTTGTCACAGCTTTATCTTGGAGTTTCATTCCTTTGTAGATCACGTGGTCTTTTCCTTTACCACCAGTCCATGCAAATGGAGCTGAGAATGGTTCGATACGTGTCAAGAATGGACGTCCAGTTGATGAAGAAGTTGGCATAACAAGGGCGCTATCAGTCAACCAAGCTTGCGCAGCCGCATATTTTTCATAGCGTTTGTTGACGTCTTGTGTTTCTGCACCAGCATCTTTGATCATCTTTTCAAAGTCGTACAGACCAACTTTTTTAGCTGCTTCATTGTTTTCACTTGGGTCAAATCCAAGGAAAGTCTTAGTATTTTCACCAGAAGAAGCTTTCAAGATATCCATGTAAGTTGATGGGTCTTGGTAGTCAGGGCTCCATCCAACATTATCAGAGAGATCCCAGTCTTCGCCAGCCGCATTTGGCGCAAAGAGGGTCACATTTTGAAGGTCTTCTTTCGAAAGCATTTGGATATCGATGACGACATTTTCTTTACCAAGCGCTTCTTCAACTGATTGTTTGAAAGATTGCACCCGTTGAACTCTTGATGGAGTCGTTTGGTCTACAGGCATATCGATGTGAATTGGGAATTTCACACCTTCTGCTTCCAAGGCAGTTTTCGCTTTTGCAAATTCTTCCTTCGCTTTCTTCGCATCGAAGAGACCGTTTTGACCATCATCTAGTTTAGTAGATTTCCACTCATCTCCATAGGTATCCAATTGAGTTTTCACCATTTCACCAAAGGTCTTGCCATTAGCTTGGACAAATGTTGGTGGAATGTAGAGGTTACGGATGATCTTGCTTGCTCCGTCTTTTCCGTTCAATTGAGCAGCATACGCTTCACGGTTGAAGGCAAAGCTGATCGCTTGACGGAAGTCCTTGTTCAAGAGAGCTTTCTTAGTAGATTGTTTTTCTTCATCGGTCTTCTTAGCAGTGTGTTTGTAAGATTGACGGTCGATGTTGGTACCAATAACATAAGAAGCGGCGTCTTGAGGAGTGTAGGTGATTTCGTCTTTGAATTCTTTGGCTTGCTCTGAGTAACCAGATCCAGTTGGGAAGAGTTTTGCCAAGCTAAGAGCATTTTCACCGAATGATTTGGCCAATTTACTTTGGTCTTGTCCATCGTAGAATTCCAATTTCACATCTGAGATATAGACCTTGTCTTTATCCCAGTAGTTTTCATTCTTGGTCATTTCGATAGAAGATTTTGAAGTAAAGCTCTTCAAGATGTAAGGACCATTGTAAAGAAGGGAGCTGGTGTCACTTGCTTGAGCGAATTTATCCCCTTTTGATTTCACGAATTTTTCGTTGACAGGGAAAGTGATCCCAAGAGTCAATTTAGAGTTCCAGTAAGATTCTGGTTGGTTCAAAGTGATTTGAAGGGTATGATCATCAACTGCTTTTACTCCTACAGCTGAGAAATCTTTATTTTTACCACTGACGTAGTCATTCAAGCCTTTGATAGAATCTTGGATGATGTAGAGCATTTCTGATTTGTTATCAGCCGCATATTTGATCCCTGTGACGAAATCTTTAGCTGTTACATCCGCATACTCTTCGCCTTCTGAATCATACCATTTAGCATCGTCACGAAGTTTATAAGTATAAGTCAAGCCATCTTGCGAAACTGTCCAATCTTTTGCAAGAGATGGAATCAAGTTCCCGTATTTATCATTTTCAAACAAACCATCAATCAAGTTTCCAGTGATATCGTGGGTTGCTGCTTTACCAGATGTGATATAGTTTAGGTTTTCTGGCTCAGTCTCATAGACATATGAGAATTTTTGACCGTTGCTTGAGCTAGATGATTTAGAACCACCCGAACAAGCTGCTAGGATACCTGCTGAAAGGAGGGCAACTCCCGCAAGTGCAATGACATTTCTTTTTTTCATGTAAATCTCCTCAAGAAATTTTAAGTTTATTTTAAGATTATACCACAAAGATTTTCAGAAGAAAAGGAATTTTCAGAAAATTTTAGTTTATAAAAAAACTACTCCGTGGAGTAGTTCCATTTTTAATCTACCAAGTCGCTCTTGAGGTAGGCATCGACCATGCGCTCTGTTGCGACTACAGAATCCAAATGAGTCCGCTCATATGAGTGGCTGGACTCGATCCCTGCCCCGAGAAGAGCGTGTTTCACTTCTGCTCCTGCACTCATGGCTGCAGAGGCATCTGATCCATAGAAAGGATAGATATCCAACTTATAAGGGATTTCTTGGGCTTTTGCCAAGGCTACCAAATGCTGACGGAATTCGTAGTGATACGGTCCTGAAGCGTCTTTGACACAGATAGATACCGTGTATTCATCCGTCGCTTGGTCATCTCCCATAGCTCCCATGTCCACTGCCAAGTATTCTACCACTTCAGACGGGATACTAGAATTAGCTCCATGCCCCACTTCTTCAAAGACTGAAAAGGCAAAGGTAGTCGTTACTGGCAATTGGATCTGTTCTTCCTTGTAGACGCGTAGAAGATTCAAGAGAATCGCTACACTCACCTTGTCATCCAAGTGACGAGATTTAATAAAGCCGGTATCTGTCACAATGGTCCGTGGATCAAAGCTGACAAAATCACCCACTTCAATGCCAAGTGCACGGGTTTCTTTCTCATTGGTCACTTTTTCATCCAGACGGACTTCCATATTGTCCTGGGTCCGCTCGACAGTTCCCGCATCCTTGTAGACATGGCAAGAAGTCTGGTGGACCAAAATTGTCCCCGAATGGGTCTTTCCTGTATTGGCTACATGGACTGTACAATTTTCCCCTTCAATCATATTCCATGGAAAACCACCGATGCGGTCTAGCTTGAGGCGGCCATCTGTTTTCACAGCACGGACAATAGCTCCCAAGGTATCCACATGGGCTGTGACGTAGCGTTGCTTGTCTGTGATCACACCAGGAACGGTCACATTCACGCCACCCTTAGCAGTCCGGCTTACTTCGTACCCAAAGCCTTCAATGGTTTTGACCAAATAGTCTGCGATCTCACGTGTATAACCGGTCGGTGAAGGAATAGCTGTCAATTCCTGCAAATAAGTCACTGTCTGATTCATAATGCCTCCAAATGTGTTTTTCTTTATTCTAGCATGAAATAGTTGGAATAGCTAGAGGAGAGGTTACAGAGTGGAGTTTTTCAACTCCTCCCGCACTTGCATTAAGAGAAGGCCTAGCTTATTCTTCCCAGAGCCATCTCCCCCATCAGCCCAGTAGGCATCATTTCGCGTATGTTCGATGATGCTGGCATCTCCTGTCGCCAGCAATTCCCTTGCGATTTCGGGATTTTGACTAAATTTCATCCGAAGGGCTTGATGCATCACCTCATCTTTGACCTCTTCCCAATCTGATCTCAAGGGATTTTGACGATTGCGTCCCTCTAAAGCAGCATCCATTGGAGGGGCTATCTGACGAATTTTCTCTTGAATTTCAGGCACTAAAAACTTTTGTGCTTGAAAATAATGCTCTGATGTCGGCCAGATTTTGTTTCCATCCGAAAAAGGGTAGGGGGCGAAATTGGACATAAAACCGTAATCATCATGTACTTTATAAAATTTAATTTCTTTCACCTTCGTCCTCGATTCCAAAATCTGATAATGATTTTTGCTTTTCTTTTAATAACTGTGTCACATAATCAGGATCTACTTTGAGGAATAGCTTCAAAGTATCATGAATTCGCCAATAATTTTCTTCAGGTTTGTCCATAATGGTTGAAAGGAAGTGTTTCAGGTAGGGGATGTATTCTGTAAATTTTTCTTTTTTGACTAAATGGTATAACTTTGAAATATCATAATGACCCTTGCTTCTGGCATATTTCCTGGGAAGGTTTGTCCTCCTGGTTTCCAAAAATCTTCAAAAGCAGATGCTTCATTTTCGCTTGGAATTCTTGTATGAGATTGATGAAATGCTTCTAATTTTAAAATTTGATGCATTTACTATGATTCCAAGTTTTCTATTTGATTTAAAAGCTCCCATAATCTATTATTGTAGGCTTCAATTTCTTCATTAATTTTTAGTCGTTCCAAATAATCATTCTTCCAAACAAAAAAGTCTGATAGACCTCCTCTTGGAGGATAAAGGATATCTTTAATTTCTCTTATTGTAGGGAGTGAGTCACCATTTTCCAATGCACATTCTAATCCTTGTAAAAATGAAATTTGTACATGAATTGTCCCATCATTGTACTGATTTAATAGTGGTAATATTAATTTGATATTATCTAATAATTCTTTTCGTTTCATTTCTTTCCTCACTAATTTAATGGTTTGGAGCTAATAACCTCTACACCTTCTATTTTCCACGGAGTTTCAATAAAAATTTGTTCATATTCCAAACCACCTTGATAGATGCCTCCTTGACTCGCAACAGGTCCTCTATATATTGTTGTGCCAGCTGGTATTTTTATTTCGTAAACTGTATTTAAAGGAGAACTGCCAGTGTAGTTTCCTGAACGATCTGTCCAAATTGGTTTTACTGCCGTATTTATTCTAACTTCTATCTCAGAATGTGGGGCTGATTCTGTAAACCATTGCCCTAGCGGATTGCTTTGGTCGCCAGCTCGATATAATATTTTAGGAGACTTCAAAACTTCAACATCATACCGTCCCCCATAAAAATTAACATTAGGCTGACCTCTTAAATCATTTAGTGGACCAGGATTTGTATATGAATTATATTCATAAGTTTGCAAATCGGGATATTTAGATTGAATATTATTTACTACTGGTCCCTCAACATCTAAATTCTTAGGTGCAGGCTGAGGCTTGACTACCGGCTGAAGCCTCGTGGTTGAAAAGTCTTTAAACCCTGAATTCTCCCTCGCAAGCCTGCTTTCTTCTATATTTCGTAAAATATGTTCGCGATCATAAGGTTTTGTGGTTTCTGTTATAGTTTTACCATTGATATCTACCTTAAGGTTAACCTCAGGAATTACTGGATTCCTATTGAAGACAGGAATCTTCCCTTTTACCTTACTATATACATCCGAGAAAGTTGTGTAGGGTTTATTGTAGTACTGATTATATCCAACATAAGTGGTTACCTTAAGGTAGCTCCTTAAAACTTTGTCCTATTTTTAATTTTCTACTATGTAAACTTGAAAACTCTTGACCTTACTGCCAACAACATGCTTTTCAACATCGCATTCCCACCAAGGAAGAATATCTTCTTCCAAAATTTCTAAAAATAAGTCTTTAGATGATAAGTCATCTTTTAAGAAGCTATCATAATTTTCAAGAATAAAGTTGTATTCTTCAGCTTTTATCCATGATAAGTCTGTCAGCCAATCTGTAATAGATGACCAATTATTGGCATCAGGAAGTCCGACATTTTTTTCAAGAAAACGAAATAGTTCTTCTTTGTTTTGGATCTGCTTCCCATCAAAATTTGCTACAAAGCCACTGAAAGGCAATCGATCTTGCATTTCAAGTTTCGTAATGTAATGAATTCTATTTTTCAGGATTTCAAACCTCTATTCTATTTTTTTAAAATGTTTTATAATGGTCTTCTGTTTTGAGTAAAATCTATTTTTGAATATCGATTTGAAAAAATAGGTTGATTCAAACTAAACTTGCTGGTTGCTGAGGAGGCCACATAACCTCCTACGATGTTCCCGATAAAGTTTGCGGTTTGAACATCTTCTTCGCTTCCACCTAGGAGTTTGGTCCCATGATAGACAACCTGACCACCTGTATAGAGATTTATTTCTCTTAGAATACAATATAATTATACAAAGTCTAATTGAATAGTTTGATTGCTCTCCATTTTTTTAGCTGTATTAATAATATTTTCTATTTCTCTTTGAGTTATCGGAAGATTCTCATGAGGAGGCTCCCATTGTGTCATACTATCTTTATAAACAACAAATTTTTTATTGATCAGCAATTCTCCTTGTGCTTTTAAGAGGAAACCATTCTCTAAATCAAAAGTAATTGTTGATCTTGTTCCTGTAATTTTCATTTCTACCTCTCGAATATAATTTTTTCTACCCCTGTTTTGGGATCTATTGTTGTAACCTTAGTAACATTTGGATTGGCCTTCAATCTTGGTAGTTCGATGTTTTCCCAAATATTTCCTGGTCGTAGTTCGCTACCAACTACAGCTCTTATTTCACCAGATACTTGCTCTGCGTAAACATTCGAAGCTTCCTCCCAAGCTGTTACACTTGAAGGAGTATTAAAATCCCATTCAGGCATTACAATGTTCGTATCATCAATCGTAGATTCTAATGTAACTCCTCCTTTATTTTTTGCTATTTTTTTCGCAACATCCATTCCTCCAATGCCATCTGTTCGTCCTGACCAGAAAAAAGCCGTATCTGGATCAGTTTTCAATCTACCTCTTATTAACTCAACATCAAAGTCAGTTTGAGTAAAATCTATTTTTGAATATCTATTTGAAAAAACAGGAATTACTGGTTTCCTATTGAAGACAGGAATCTTCCCTTTTACCTTACTATATACATCCAAGAACGTTGTATAGGGTTTATTGTAGTACTGATTATATCCAA
>ERZ773006.615-NODE-615-length-15401-cov-48.0632_pt1 | contig 15401 bp, 11 predicted proteins | sample MGYA00580843_ERZ773006 | MGnify/ENA primary metagenome ERZ773006 (study PRJEB29015, sample SAMEA2738011) | human oral metagenome | biome: human oral; feature: human-associated habitat; material: dental | place: China | collected 2052 ... | reverse complement strand
AGGGGATTTCTGTAACGCAGACCCAGATGCTACGTGCTTTTACAGCCATTGCCAATGATGGGGTTATGTTGGAGCCTAAATTTATTACGGCCTTGTATGATCCAAATGATCAAACTGCTCGGAAATCACAAAAAGAAGTTGTGGGAAATCCTGTGTCTAAAGATGCAGCGAGCTTGACGCGAACGCATATGGTTTTAGTCGGTACCGATCCAGTATATGGAACTATGTATAATCATAAGACAGGGAAACCAACTGTCAATGTTCCAGGACAAAATGTAGCCCTCAAGTCTGGTACGGCTCAAATCGCTGACGAGAAAAATGGAGGCTACTTGGTTGGTTCTACCAACTACATTTTCTCGGTTGTGGCTATGAACCCTGCTGAAAATCCTGATTTTATCTTGTATGTAACGGTTCAACAGCCTGAACATTATTCAGGAATTCCGCTTGGGGAGTTTACTAATCCAATCCTTGAGAGAGCTTCAGCTATGAAAGAATCTCTGAATCTTCAATCTCCAGCCAAGAATTTAGATCAAGTGACGACAGAATCTTCTTATGCAATGCCTAGCATTAAGGATATTTCACCTGGTGATTTGGCGGAAGCCTTACGCCGAAATATTGTGCAACCAATCGTTGTAGGTACTGGAACAAAGATTAAAGAGACTTCTGTAGAAGAAGGGACCAATCTTGCACCAAACCAACAAGTTATCCTTTTATCGGATAAGGTAGAAGAAATTCCAGACATGTATGGCTGGAAAAAAGAGACTGCTGAGGCCTTTGCTAAATGGTTGGATATCGAGCTGGAATTTGAAGGTTCAGGTTCCGTCGTTCAGAAGCAGGATGTTCGGACTAATACAGCTATCAAAAACATTAAAAAAATTAAATTAACTTTAGGAGACTAATATGTTTATTTCCATCAGTGCTGGAATTGTGACATTTTTACTAACTTTAGTAGGAATTCCGGCCTTTATCCAATTTTATAGAAAGGCGCAAATTACAGGCCAGCAGATGCATGAGGATGTCAAACAGCACCAGGCAAAAGCTGGGACTCCTACAATGGGAGGTTTGGTTTTCTTAATTGCTTCTGTTTTAGTTGCTTTCTTTTTCGCCCTATTTAGTAATCAACTCAGCAATAATGTTGGTATGATTTTATTTATCTTGGTTCTTTATGGTTTAATCGGATTTTTAGATGACTTCCTCAAGGTCTTCCGCAAAATCAATGAGGGGCTAAATCCCAAGCAGAAATTGGCTCTTCAGCTTCTAGGTGGCGTCATTTTCTACCTTTTCTATGAGCGCGGTGGCGATATGCTTTCTGTCTTTGGTTACCAAGTGCATCTAGGGATTTTCTATATTGTCTTCGCTCTTTTCTGGCTAGTCGGTTTTTCAAACGCAGTAAACTTGACAGACGGTATTGACGGTTTAGCTAGCATTTCCGTTGTGATTAGTTTGTCTGCCTATGGAGTTATTGCCTATGTGCAAGGTCAGATGGATATCCTTCTAGTGATTCTTGCTATGATTGGTGGTTTGCTTGGTTTCTTTGTCTTTAACCATAAGCCTGCCAAGGTCTTTATGGGAGATGTGGGAAGTTTGGCTCTCGGTGGAATGCTGGCAGCTATCTCAATGGCTCTCCACCAAGAATGGACTCTCTTGATTATCGGAATTATTTATGTCTTTGAAACAACTTCGGTCATGATGCAAGTCGGCTATTTCAAAATGACTGGTGGTAAACGTATTTTCCGTATGACGCCTGTACATCACCATTTTGAGCTTGGAGGATTGTCTGGTAAAGGAAATCCTTGGAGCGAGTGGAAGGTTGATTTCTTCTTTTGGGGAGTGGGACTTCTAGCAAGTCTCCTGACCCTAGCAATTTTATATTTGAGATAAGAATGGCACCCTGATGTTTCAGGGTGTTTTTGCTTTTTAAAAAATATTGGTCAATTAAAGTCAAAATCCTTGACCTTTTCTGACTAATGTAGTATATTATAAACGTAAGGTAAATGAAAGCCTTACTAGAACACTTATTTAAAGTAAAATAGAAAGAGGTGGGGTCTATGTTTAATCTAGAAATCTTCAGAAGTAAAGATAGTCTACTCCTGCTTGAAAAAGAAAAACCAGAAATAGTACGTAGAGTAGCGATTTAGCTAGTCTAAATTTTTTAAAACAAAGGTCAAAGATAGTCAATATCAGTAATAATAACTAAGTAAACAAAAAGAGGTAAAGAATATGAACAACAACTTTAATAATTTTAACAACATGGATGATTTATTTAACCAATTGATGGGTGGTATGCGAGGATATAGTTCTGAAAATCGTCGCTATTTGATTAATGGACGTGAAGTCACACCTGAGGAATTTGCTCACTATCGTGCAACTGGTCAATTGTCAGGAAATGCAGAAACTGATGGACAAATGAAACAACAGTCTTCAGGTATGAAACAAGATGGTGTCCTTGCTAAACTGGGTCGAAACTTGACTGCAGAAGCGCGTGAGGGCAAGTTGGATCCTGTCATCGGACGAAACAAGGAAATTCAAGAAACATCTGAAATCCTTTCACGCCGTACCAAGAATAATCCTGTTTTAGTAGGAGACGCAGGTGTTGGTAAGACAGCAGTTGTCGAAGGCTTAGCACAAGCTATTGTGAATGGTGATGTTCCAGCTGCTATTAAGAATAAGGAAATTATTTCCATTGATATTTCTGGACTTGAAGCTGGTACTCAATACCGTGGTAGCTTTGAAGAAAACATTCAAAACTTGGTAAACGAAGTCAAAGAAGCTGGAAATATTATCCTTTTCTTCGACGAAATTCACCAAATTCTTGGTGCTGGTAGCACAGGTGATGGTCAAGGGTCTAAAGGTCTTGCTGATATCTTGAAACCAGCTCTTTCACGTGGAGAATTGACAGTGATTGGCGCAACTACTCAAGATGAATACCGTAATACTATCTTGAAAAATGCAGCCCTTGCTCGTCGTTTCAACGAAGTGAAGGTTAATGCTCCATCTGCTGAAGATACTTTCAAGATTCTTCAAGGTATTCGAGATCTTTATCAACAACACCACAATGTTATTTTGCCAGATGAAGTCTTAAAAGCTGCCGTTGATTACTCTGTTCAATATATTCCACAACGTAGCTTGCCAGATAAGGCTATCGACCTTGTCGATGTTACGGCGGCTCACTTGGCAGCTCAGCATCCAGTAACAGATGTTCATGCTGTTGAACGTGAAATTGAGGCAGAAAAAGACAAGCAAGAAAAAGCAGTTGAGGCAGAAGATTTTGAAGCAGCTCTAAACTATAAAACACGCATTGCAGAATTGGAAAAGAAAATCGAAAACCATACAGAAGATATGAAAGTGACTGCAAGTGTCAACGATGTGGCTGAATCTGTAGAACGGATGACGGGTATTCCAGTATCTCAAATGGGGGCTACGGACATCGAACGTTTGAAAGATATGGGTCATCGTTTGCAGACGAAAGTTATTGGTCAAGATAAGGCCGTTGAAGCAGTAGCAAAAGCTATCCGTCGTAACCGTGCTGGTTTTGATGAAGGAAATCGCCCAATCGGTAGCTTCCTCTTTGTAGGTCCTACTGGTGTTGGTAAGACTGAGTTGGCTAAACAATTGGCTCTTGATATGTTCGGAACGAAAGATGCTATCATCCGTTTGGACATGTCAGAATACAGCGACCGCACAGCCGTATCTAAATTGATTGGTACAACTGCAGGTTATGTTGGTTACGATGACAACAACAATACCTTGACAGAACGCGTCCGTCGCAATCCATACTCAATCGTCCTTCTCGACGAAATTGAAAAGGCTGACCCTCAAGTCATCACCCTTCTCCTCCAAGTTTTGGACGATGGTCGTTTGACAGATGGTCAAGGTAACACTGTAAACTTCAAGAATACTGTGATTATCGCAACTTCAAACGCAGGCTTTGGTTACGAAGCTAACTTGACAGAAGATGCTGATAAACCAGAATTGATGGATCGTTTGAAACCTTACTTCCGTCCAGAATTCCTTAACCGTTTCAATGCTGTCATCGAATTCTCACACTTGAGCAAAGAAGATCTTTCTAAGATTGTAGACCTTATGTTGGTTGAAGTTAACAAGACGCTTTCTAAGAAAGACATTGACTTGGCAGTGAGCGAAGCTGCTAAAGAATACATGACTGAAGAAGGCTACGATGAAGTCATGGGTGTTCGTCCACTCCGTCGTGTGGTTGAACAACAAATCCGTGACAAAGTCACAGACTTCCACTTGGATAACCTTGATGCTAAACACCTAGAAGCTGACATGGAAGATGGTGTTTTGGTCATTCGTGAAAAAGCCTAAATCAAGATTTTGAAAATAAAAAAAGGAACCAGTTCAAAAGCTGGTTTCTTTTTTATTATTAGATGACATGACGTTCAAAGGCATCGTCAGAGATTCCTTGTTGGAGAATCAATTTTGCCCATTCTTTAGCTGAAAAGAGGCTGTGATCCTTGTAGTTACCGCAAGATTCGATGGTTGTTCCAGGGACGTCTTCCCAAGTAGTAGTCTCAGCGATTTCCTTGAGCGAATCCTTGATGACGGCCGCGATTTCAGCACTGGTGTGGCGCCCCCACATAATCATATGGAAGCCTGTGCGGCAACCAAATGGTGAACAGTCAATCATGCCGTCGATGCGGGTACGGATGAGTTTGGCTAATAGGTGCTCGATAGTGTGAAGACCAGCAGTAGGGATAGAGTCTTCGTTTGGTTGTACCAAGCGAATATCAAAGTTGGAGATAACATCTCCCTTTGGCCCTGTTTCTTCCCCAATCAAGCGAACATAGGGTGCTTTAACAATGGTGTGGTCAAGTTCAAAACTTTCAACAATAACTTCTTTTGACATGGTAAATCCTTTCAGTTTTCTTCTTTCATTATAACATAAAGCCGGCTCTTGAGGCAGAGAGAAAACCTCTCCGAGGCTGGAGAGGTTGAAATCTTTATTTACGATACAAGCGGTCGTATTGGTAGTAAGGGTCAAAGGTTACATTGATACCCAATTTGCGAAGGACATTCTTGTCTTCATCGGTTAAGATGATGGTTGAGTGGGCTTCGCTTCCTTTGAGGTTGCCAAGTTCTTCCATAGCACGAGCAGCATCAGGATTTTCTGTAGCTGTGATAGCAAGTGCAATCAGGATTTCATTTGAATGAAGGCGTGGATTGCGGCTACCCAGATGATCGATTTTAAGACCTTGGATTGGCTTAACAACTTCAGGTTCGATTAGTTTTACTTCTTTAGCGATGTCAGCTGATTTCTTGATGGCGTTGATAAGAGCAGCTGCTGTAGGACCAAAGAGTTCTGAGTTCTTACCAGTGACAATTTCCCCAGTTGGCAATTCAAGGGCTAGGGCTGGTCCGCCAGTTTCTTCAGCTTTTTGGCGTGCAGCAACAGCAACCTTACGGTCTGCTGGTGTGATGCCGAGGTCATTCATAAGCAACTCGATTTTCTTGACAGCAGCTTCGCCCACTTTTTCGGCTTTGAAATCAAGAACAGTTTGATAGTAACGGCGGATGATTTCTTGTTTAGAAGCTTCGACAGCAGCTTCATCATCTGTAATAGCGAAACCAACCATGTTGACACCCATATCTGTCGGAGAAGCGTATGGAGATTTACCAAGGATACGTTCTAACATACGTTTGAGCACTGGGAAGATTTCGATATCACGGTTGTAGTTGACAGTGGTTTCTCCATAGGTTTGAAGATGGAAAGGGTCAATCATGTTGACATCATCAAGGTCAGCTGTGGCAGCCTCGTAGGCCAAATTGACTGGGTGATGAAGGGGAAGATTCCAAACTGGGAAGGTTTCAAATTTAGCGTAACCAGACTTGATACCATTGATTTGGTCGTGGTACATATTGGACATACAGGTTGCCAATTTTCCAGAACCAGGTCCAGGAGCAGTTACGACGATCAAGTTGCGACTAGTTTTGATGTAGTCATTTTTTCCCATACCTTCTGGAGAAATGATGTGATCCATATCCGTCGGATATCCTTTGATTGGATAATGAAGATAAGAATCAATTCCGTTTTTCTCTAACTGGTTGCGGAAGGCATCTGCAGCTGGTTGGCCAGCGTACTGTGTGATGACCACTGAGCCGACAAAAATCCCTAATTCATTGAATTTATCAATCAAGCGAAGAACTTCTTGGTCATAAGAAATGCCCAAGTCACCACGTGCTTTGGAATGCTCGATATTGCTAGCATTAATAGCAATCACAACCTCAACCTGCTCTTTCAACTCCTGCAAGAGCTTGATTTTGTTGTCAGGCTCATAACCAGGAAGAACACGAGCAGCGTGGAAATCTTCTAACATTTTGCCACCAAACTCCAAGTAGAGCTTGCCGTCAAATTGGTTAATGCGCTCCAAAATATGGTCGCGCTGTAGATTCAAATATTGTTCAGAACTAAAAGCTTGTTTTTTCATTTTTTTACCTCTGACCTCTATTATAATAAAAAATTGGAAGTTAGGAAACTATGGAGTTAAAAAAGGAATCAAAAAGATTAGGCAAACGCTTGCACAAAAATCTGAAAAGCGCTATCATAGACTACAGATTATTAAAATAATGAGGTAAGAAGATGCAAGAAAAATGGTGGCACAATGCCGTAGTCTATCAAGTCTATCCTAAGAGCTTTATGGATAGCAATGGAGATGGAATTGGCGATTTGCCAGGAATTACTAGTAAGTTAGACTATCTAGCCAAGCTGGGGATTACAGCGATTTGGCTTTCTCCCGTTTATGACAGCCCTATGGATGATAATGGCTATGATATTGCTGATTATCAAGCGATTGCAGCTATTTTCGGGACCATGGAGGACATGGATGAACTCATTGCAGAAGCTAAGAAGCGTGATATCCGAATTATCATGGACTTGGTGGTCAATCATACCTCAGATGAACATGCTTGGTTTGTCGAGGCCTGTGAAAATCCTGATAGCCCTGAGCGAGACTACTATATCTGGCGGGATGAACCAAACGATTTGGAGTCTATCTTTAGTGGGTCTGCTTGGGAGTACGATGAAAAGTCAGGTCAGTACTATCTCCACTTTTTCAGCAAGAAGCAACCTGATCTCAACTGGGAAAATGAAAAACTTCGTCAGAAAATTTATGAGATGATGAATTTCTGGATTGATAAAGGCATTGGTGGTTTCCGCATGGATGTCATTGACATGATTGGGAAAATTCCTGACGAGAAAGTAGTCAATAATGGTCCCATGCTCCATCCCTATCTCAAGGAGATGAATCAGGCGACCTTTGGAGATAAGAATCTCTTGACAGTAGGGGAGACTTGGGGAGCAACGCCTGAGATTGCTAAGTTCTACTCAGATCCAAAGGGACAAGAATTGTCTATGGTCTTCCATTTTGAACATATCGGTCTTCAGTATCAGGAAGGTCAGCCTAAGTGGCACTATCAAAAAGAACTGAATATTGCTAAGTTAAAAGAGATTTTCAACAAATGGCAGACAGAATTAGGAGTTGAAGATGGCTGGAATTCGCTCTTCTGGAACAATCATGACCTTCCTCGTATCGTCTCAATCTGGGGAAATGACCAAGAATACCGCGAAAAATCTGCCAAAGCCTTTGCAATCTTGCTTCATCTCATGAGAGGGACTCCTTATATCTACCAAGGTGAGGAGATTGGGATGACCAACTATCCGTTTGAAACACTGGACCAAGTAGAAGATATTGAATCCCTCAACTATGCGCGTGAAGCTCTTGAAAAAGGTGTTCCGATGGAAGAAATCATGGACAGTATCCGTGTCATTGGACGTGACAATGCCCGTACTCCAATGCAATGGGATGAGAGCAAAAACGCTGGTTTCTCGACAGGTCAGCCTTGGTTGGCAGTCAATCCAAACTATGAAGTAATCAACGTTCAGAAAGCGCTGGCAAATCCAGAATCTATTTTCTATACTTATCAGAAACTGGTTCAAATCCGTAAGGAGAATAGCTGGCTGATTCGAGCTGACTTTGAACTATTGGAAACAGCTGACAAGGTCTTTGCCTATATCCGTAAAGATGGCGACCGTCGCTTCCTAGTTGTGGCCAACTTATCCAATGAAGAGCAAGACATGACAGTAGAAGGAAAAGTCAAATCTGTTTTGATTGAAAACACTGTGGCTCAAGAAGCTTTTGAAAAACAAATCTTGGTTCCATGGGACGCTTTCTGTGTGGAATTACTATAAACATTTTTTACAGAAAAATCTAAAAATGAAATCGTATAAAAACAAGGGAGGACTGTATGAAAGGCAGAAATCCTTTGTTTTTTTATGGCTAAGATTTATAAACTTTCATTCTAGAAATTCAATTAACTTTACAAATTCCCACTATTTTGGTAAAATAAGCTTATGTTATAAAAACTAACATAAAGGAGAAAGAAGATGAATACAAAAAAGCGTGTCCTTAGTGCAGGCCTGACTTTTGCGGCTGCTTTGCTTTTAGCTGCTTGCGGACAATCAGGTTCAGATACAAAAACTTACTCATCAACCTTTAGTGGAAATCCAACTACATTTAACTATTTATTAGACTACTACGCTGATAATACAGCCATCATTACCAACCTAGTTGATGGCTTGCTTGAAAATGATAACCATGGAAACCTAGTTCCATCTTTGGCAGAAGACTGGTCTGTTTCAAGCGACGGTCTGACTTATACCTATAAACTGAGAAAAGATGCCAAATGGTTCACAGCTGACGGTGAAGAGTACGCCCCAGTCAAGGCACAAGATTTTGTGACAGGTATCAAGTATGCAGTGGATAATAAATCCCAGGCCATTGACTTGATTCAAAACTCGATCAAGGGCTTGAATGATTATATTACAGGAGCGGATTCTGACTTTTCTAAGGTTGGGGTGAAGGCTATTGACGACCAGACTGTTGAGTATACTTTGGCACGCCCAGAACCTTACTGGAATTCAAAAACAACCAACAGTATTCTTTTCCCAGTGAATGAAGAGTTTCTAAACTCAAAAGGGAAAGATTTTGGGACCCTATCTCCAGATAGCATTCTCTACAGCGGACCTTATTTGTTAAAAGATTTCACATCAAAATCATCGATCGAGTATGTGAAGAATCCGCATTACTATGATCATGACAAAGTATCGATTGAACACGTAAAATTGGCTTACTTTGACGGCTCAGACCAAGAATTGACCATCCGTAACTTTGAAAGTGGAGCTTATTCTATCGCTGGGGTTTATCCAAATAGTTCTAACTTTGCTAAGACCAAGGAGAAATATAAGGATAATATCGTCTATAGCTTGCAGGACAAGACTTCTTGGTATTTCAATTTCAACGTCAACCGTAAGGCTTACAATCACACTGCTAAAACGACAGATGAGCAGAAGAAGTCAACTGAGACAGCTGTCTTGAACAAGAACTTCCGCCAAGCGGTGAACTTTGCCTTGGACCGCACAGCCTATTCTGCTCAGTCAAATGGGGAAGAAGCGGCTAGCAAGACCCTTCGTAACACCCTAGTGCCTCCAACATTTGTCCAAGTTGGAGACAAGACCTTTGGAGAAGTAGTTGCTTCTAAATTGGTCAACTATGGCACAGAATGGTCAGGTATTAACTTGGCAGATGCTCAGGATGCCTATTTCAACAAAGAAAAAGCCCAAGCAAAATTTGCGGAAGCTAAAAAAGAATTGGCAAGTCAAGGTGTGACTTTCCCTATTCACTTGGATGTGGCTGTTGATCAAACAAGTAAAAATGCTGTGACAGGCATGAACTCAGTTAAGCAGACACTTGAATCAGTTTTGGGTGCTGATAACATTGTCATTGATGTTCAACAACTTTCAACAGATGATTTTAATAACGTAGCTTTCTTGGCACCAACGCCAGCTGATCGAGACTATGATTTGAACTTTGATGGCTGGGTAGGTGACTACCAAGATCCGTCAACTTATCTTAATCCTTTTAATGCAGAGGATGGGTTCTACCTCAAGATTTTTGGTCTAGATGCTCAAGAAGATAAAGCTAAGATTGCTAGCTTAGGTCTTGATACCTACACCAAAATGCTCAAAGACGCAGATAGTGAAAATAAAGATGTAGCCAAACGCTATGAAAAATATGCTGGAGCACAGGCTTGGATGATTGACAATTCTCTGATTATGTCAGCCATGTCAAGTGGTGGAACAGCTTCTGTAACCAAAGTAACGCCATTTACAAGAGGCTATTCACTGGTCGGCATCAAGGGTGACGGCAATAACTACAAGTATATGAAACTGCAAAAAGATACTGTGACAACCAAACAGTATGAAGAAGCTAAGACTAAATGGGAGCAAGAAAGCAAAAAAGCAATCGAAAAAGCTCAAAAAGAAGCAGAAAATCATGTTAAATAAAGATGAGCGAGGTTCCGTAAGGGGCCTCGTTTTAACATCTATATAGTAAATTTATTGATGTAATTGTTTGCAAGTAAAAAGAATGTTTCAGAAATAAGATGAAAACGCCTTACCTAAGTGGATTTACCCCACAAGTGTATTTTTTTATGATATAATAAAATGAAATAAAAATTGATAATAGAGGTATATCGTGAGTAGATCTTCGAAGCGAGCTCGTCAGGGTAAAACAAAAATATTGATTAGTTGGGGGTTGCTAGCTATCTATGCATTACTAGCAGTCTTTTTATTGTTTTTGATTTTCAAGTACAATATGCTAGCCTTCCGATATCTCAATATAGTGGTCACTGTCTTAATTGTAGCCTTAGCCATCTTGTGCTTCTTTTTAATTCGGTCCAAGAAAGTTCAAAATCTAACGCTGTTTTTATTACTACTTGGTGTGTTAATCAATGGTACTTCTCTCTTTGCTGTAGGGCAGTTCATTGGATTTACCAGTCGCCTGAATGCGACATCGAATTACTCGAATTATTCGATGAGTGTTGCGGTGTTAGCAGATAGTCCAATTGATAATATCAGTCAGGTAACCAGTGTAATGGGGCCTACTGGGACGGATAAGGATAATATCCAACAGTTGATGAATGATCTGAAGGCTAGTCAAAATAAGGAATTGACTGTCGAAGAAAGTAGCTCCTATCTTGCGGCCTATAAGAGCTTGCTAGCCGGTGATACAAAGGCAATCATTCTAAACAGTGTCTTTGAAAACATTATCGAATCGGAATATCCTGACTATGCTTCGAAAATTAAGAAAATCTATACCAAAGAATTAACCAAGACGGTTGAAACTCCAAAAGATGTCAAAGGTGACAGTTTCAACGTTTATATCAGCGGAATTGATACTTACGGTCCAATTAGCTCAGTTTCTCGTTCGGATGTCAATATCATTATGACAGTGAATCGTGAAACGAAAAAGATTCTCTTGACAACGACACCTCGTGATTCCTATGTTCCAATTGCAGATGGTGGCAACAACCAAAAAGATAAGTTGACCCATGCGGGGATTTATGGAGTAGATGCTTCCATTCATACACTAGAAAATCTTTACGGTATTGACTTGAACTATTATGCTCGTTTGAATTTCACTTCTTTCTTGAAGTTGATAGATCTCCTTGGTGGGGTTGATGTTCATAATGATCAGGATTTTACATCATTGCATGGTAAGTTTCATTTTCCTGTAGGGAATGTTCATCTTGATTCGGAGCAAGCTCTTGGCTTTGTGCGTGAGCGCTATTCTCTGGCAGATGGAGATAGAGATCGTGGCCGTAACCAGCAAAAGGTCATTGTTGCCATACTGCAAAAATTAACCTCTACAGAAGCTTTGAAAAATTATGACAGTATTATAAAAGGGCTGCAAGATTCGATTCAAACCAATATGCCACTTGAAACCATGATGAACCTGGTTAATGCCCAACTTGAGAGTGGTGGAACGTATAAGATCAATTCGCAAGATCTTAAAGGAACAGGGCGTATGGATTTACCATCCTATGCCATGCCTGAGAGTAGCCTCTACATGATGGAAATTAGTGACAGCAGTTTAGAGTCAGTCAAGGCTGCAATCAATGATGTGATGGAAGGAAAATAAGTCAAAATGATTGATATTCATTCGCATATTGTATTTGGTGTGGATGATGGTCCGAAAACTAAGCAAGAAAGCAAGGCGCTTTTGACAGAAGCCTATAGACAAGGTGTAAGGACTATTGTATCGACATCGCATAGACGAAAAGGAATGTTTGAAACTCCTGAGGAGACGATAGAGACAAACTTCCAAGAAGTGAAGGAGTTAGCCAAGGAAGTGGCTCCAGATTTGACCATTCTCTATGGAGCAGAAATTTATTATACCCATGATGTGCTTGAGAAGTTAGAAAAACAGGTGATTCCAAGTCTCAATGGGACACGCTATGCTCTCATTGAGTTTAGTATGGCTACCCCTTACAGGGAAATCCATACTGCCTTGAGCAATGTTCTCATGCTTGGGATAACGCCTGTAGTTGCCCACATTGAACGTTACCATGAATTAGAAAATAACGAAAAACGGGTAAAAGAGTTGATTGACATGGGCTGCTACACTCAAATCAATAGCTCAAGTATTTTAAAACCAAAGTTATTTGGGGATAAATATAAATTTATGAAGAAACGAGCTCGCTATTTCCTAGAGCGTGATTTGGTACATTTTGTGGCGAGCGATATGCACAATTTAGACCAAAGACCGCCTTACATGAAAGAGGCTTATGAGATTATCTCAAAACAATACGGTGAAAGAAAGGCGAGAGAATTATTTATCGAAAATCCTCGCTTTATCTTGGCAGATCAAATTATTTAGGAGTTGACATGAAAGAAAATAAAGAAATCGGAATTGATGTTGTTCAATTATTTAAAATCCTTTGGAAGAAGAAACTCGCTATCATACTAACTGCGGTTGTGACAGCGTTACTTGCATTTGGCTTGAGTAGTTTTGTGTTGAAACCGGAATATGCTAGTACAACACGAATCTATGTTGTTAGTCGCAATCAATCTGAAAATACAGGGTTGACGAATCAGGATTTGCAGGCAGGTACCTATCTTGTAAAAGACTATAAGGAAATTATCCTTTCGCAAGATGTACTGGAAAAAGTCATTTCAAATCTTAAATTAGAGAAAACAGTTAAAGAACTAACTAAGAAAATTCAGGTGACAGTACCGGTAGATACTCGTATCGTATCGATCGTTGTTAAGGATGATCAACCAGAAGAAGCAAGTCGTATCGCAAATGCTCTTCGTGAAGTGGCAGCTGAAAAAATCATTAAGGTAACTCGTGTATCTGATGTAACAACATTAGAGGAAGCTAGACCAGCAATAACACCATCCTCACCTAATATTCGTCGAAATACTGCGCTTGCTTTCCTAGTAGGTGGAGCAGTGATGGTTGTTGCAGTCGTATTGCTTGAATTATTGGACGATCGTGTCAAACGACCAGAAGATGTCGAAGAAGTCATGCAGGTTGCACTTTTAGGAATTGTTCCAGATTTGGATAAGTTAAAGTAAGGGAGAAAACATGCCAACATTAGAAATCTCAAAAAAGCGTTTAGATTTTGCTAAAAAAGCTGAAGAACACTATAATGCTTTGCGTACCAATATTCAATTGAGTGGTGATAATTTGAAAGTTCTTGCTATTTCATCTGTCAAACCTGGTGAAGGGAAATCTACAACGTCAACTAATATCGCCTGGGCTTTCGCGCGTGCAGGCTATAAAACATTGCTAGTTGATGCGGATATCCGTAATTCAGTTATGTCTGGTGTCTTCAAGTCGAGAGAAAAAATTACTGGGTTAACTGACTTCTTAGCAGGAACTACTGATCTTTCAAATGGTCTCTGCGATACCAATATTGAAAATCTATTTGTTATTCAGGCAGGACCGATATCACCTAACCCAACGGCCCTCCTGCAGAGTGAAAATTTCCATACCATGATTGATACCTTGCGTAAGTATTTTGACTATGTCATTGTGGATACTGCACCGATTGGGATGGTTATTGACGCCGCTATCATTACACAAAAATGTGACGCTTCTATCTTGGTTACGGCAGCTGGAGAGACAAAACGACGTGATATCTTAAAGGCGAAGGAACAGTTAGAACAAACAGGAACTCCTTTTTTAGGTGTGGTTCTAAATAAATTCAACACCGAAGTTGAAAAATATGGAGCTTATGGTGGTTATGGAGCCTATGGTTCCTATGGAAATTATGGGAAAAAGAAGTAGGTAGAGTTACCTAGGAGGTAGTTTTGAGAGAAGTATCAAATATTCGAAAACTAGAGATTCTCATAATACAACTGTTTCCAATTTATCTGTTATCGTTTGTATTAGCTAGTCATGAACTTCTGGTATTTCTGATGGTGGTTCACACTATTTCTTACTACATTAGTGCATATAGTAAAAATTTCAAATACCGGACCCTTGCAGAGGAATGTATACAAACGTTAAAATATATACTGGTCTATATTTTCTTATCCTGTATAGTTTTTCCTATTTTAGAACCAAATATACCATATTTATCATTAGCTAATCTATTATGCATTGTGACTGTAAATTCAATTATGCTAATGATTGTCAATATTTGGATTCGTAAGATTTGGAAATATCTATCACTTCAAAAAAAATATACTCAGCGTATCTTGCTAGTGACCACACGTGCACGAGTTGAGAGAGTACTAAAGCAACTGTCTAGTTATGAGTATGGCTATGTTTCAGCTGTTTGTATTGTGGATGATGAGCATTTTGAGTCTTCTAATTTGACAATCGTTACGTTGGATAACTTAGTAACCTATGCTACGAGATCAGTAGTAGATCAAGTGGTGATTAATCTTCCAAGTGAAAATTTTTTAATTGCAGATTTTGTTTCTCAATTTGAAATGATGGGCTTGCCAGTAGCTGTTAATATTGCGGCTTTAGAATTTGTAACCAATAGTGAAAAAGCGATTCAACGTTTTGGGAATTCTAGTGTGGTTAATTTTTCAACAACCTTTTATCGTTCTAGTGATGTTGCTTTAAAACGAATGATGGATATAATCGGATCCTTATTTGGTCTAGTGATTTGTGGTATAGTGTCTATCTTTCTTGTTCCTTTGATAAAAAAAGATGGAGGTCCTGCTATTTTTGCCCAGGATAGGGTTGGTAGAAATGGACGTATATTTAAATTTTATAAATTCCGTTCTATGAGAGTAGATGCAGAGGAAATCAAGAAGGATTTGATGAGCCAGAACCAGATGAAGGGTGGAATGTTTAAGATTGAAAATGATCCACGTGTGACAAAGATTGGGCATTTTATTAGAAAGACGAGTCTAGATGAATTGCCACAATTTTGGAATGTCCTAAAAGGTGATATGAGTTTAGTTGGTACTAGACCACCAACCTTAGATGAGTATATGAAGTATACACCGGAACAAAAACGTCGTCTCAGTTTTAAACCTGGAATCACAGGTCTTTGGCAGATTAGTGGTAGAAGTAATATTA
>ERZ773006.613-NODE-613-length-15435-cov-6.47692_pt1 | contig 15435 bp, 10 predicted proteins | sample MGYA00580843_ERZ773006 | MGnify/ENA primary metagenome ERZ773006 (study PRJEB29015, sample SAMEA2738011) | human oral metagenome | biome: human oral; feature: human-associated habitat; material: dental | place: China | collected 2052 ... | reverse complement strand
CTCCGAATGGAGAGGGGCGTAAACGGAGTTGTTTGCATACGAAGTGGTGTATAGTTGGGGTGTAGCGAGGCTATGCCTCGTTAGCTGGAACAGCAGAACTAAAAAACAAAGAGACGCCTTCTTCGCATTGAAGAGGGCGTTTCCTTGCAATGAAAAGGGCGTCTCTTCACATCGAAGAAACGCCCCCTTTGTTTGCTAATAGTAGTATTTACTCCCCTCTCCATTCGGAGAGGGGGCGGGGGTGAGGCTTCTTCTCTCCCCTTTGGGGAGGCTGGAGGAGCTATTCAGGACAATGTCTCCCATCAAACAAACCACTTATTTATTTGTCAACTCGTTAACTCATTAACCTGAAAAGAACATTCGTTTACTTATTAATTAGTAATCTTATCAACTTGAAAAGTATCTAAAATACTTACAAATAGGTATTGTGGTAAGCGTGTCAACATGCTACCTTTGCACAAAATTTACAAACAATTCGTAAACAACTTGTCTACATGCAGTGGCATGCTAAACGATTAGCTGCTATAAAAGAAGAATCTTCGGATTCTCAACCCAATGCAAGGTTGCTATAAGTTTGATTACCTGAATTATGCTTTATAATACAAAATACATGTTGCCTCTACTGTTTGTTCTGACACCAATGAGCGTGTGTGCCCAGACACAAGACAGCCTACAAACAGAGAAAAAGAGTGCTTTAACTGACTCGGTTCACCGTATGACCGAAGTGATTGTACGCTCCAATCAAATGCTGGGGAGCAAGTTTGAAGCCCGTAACCGCACTGGTTCGGCTTATTATATATCTCCCACTGAGATTGTGAAGTTCGGTTACACCGATATTAACCGTATGCTCAAGAGTGTGCCGGGAGTGAATGTTTACGAGGAAGACGGATATGGTCTTCGACCGAACATCAGTCTTCGAGGCACCAAAGCCGAGCGCAGTGAGCGCATCACCTTGATGGAGGATGGTGTGCTGGCAGCCCCTGCTCCCTATGCAGCCCCTGCTGCCTATTACTTTCCGAATGCGGGTCGTATGTACGCCATAGAGGTGTTGAAGGGTAGTAGTCAGGTGCAGTACGGTCCTTTCACGACGGGTGGTGCTATTAATATGGTGTCTACCCCCATTCCTTCCAAGTTCAGTTTGAAAGCGAACGCATCCTATGGTAGCTATAACACATTGAAGTCTTACTTCAGTGTAGGTAATCGCTTCAAGTACACTGGATTCATCATTGAGTATCTACGTTACCAATCGGATGGATTCAGAAAGGACGTTCCGAACGAGCGAACAGGATTCAAACGCAATGACATCATAGCCAAGTTTGCCGCCCAGACCAATAATGAGGAAGGGCTCAATCATCTGTTTGAACTGAAGTTCGGGTTTGCCAATGAGACCTCAGATGAGACCTATCTCGGATTGTCCGAACAGGATTTTGCTCTCCGCCCGTACTATCGCTATGCAGGAGCACAGAAGGATAACCTCAAGACGAGACATACCCAATGGGTGGCAACTTACGTCATCGAGTCGCCAAGGAAACTCAAAATAACCACCAATCTATACTATAATTACTTCTTTCGTAACTGGTATAAACTCAACGAAGTAAGGGTGGGGAACACTAAAGCTGAACGCCGTTCGATTGATGCAGTATTGGCTGACCCCGAGACAAATAAAGCCTACTTTGATATTGTGACAGGGCAGACCGATTACGTAGGGGAGGCTTTAATGCTGCGTGCCAACCATCGTGTTTATCACTCACGAGGCATTCAGTCGAAGGGAGAATACCGCACAATGCTATGGGACGGATACCTCACTGCCGAGCTTGGATTGCGTTATCATGCTGACAGTGAAGACCGTTTTCAGCAAGACGACGGCTATTCCATGCAAGGAGGACGCATGCAGCTCTTCTTGAAGGGGCTCCCCGGAAGCAACGCCAATCGCATTACTACGGCACATGCTTGGGCTGGTTATTGGTTGGCGAAATGGTCGAAAGGGATCGTCACCCTTACTGCCGGCATGCGTTACGAAGACGTTGATCTGTTGCAGAGAGACTATACTAAGGCCGATCCTCGTCGAACAGGAATGGTGCGCATAGAGACTTCTAACCATGCAAGAGCACTATTGCCTGGTATTGGAGTAAACGTCAAACTCCTACCTACACTATCGGCTTTCGGCGGTCTTCATAAGGGTTTCGCTCCCCCCAGTGCCACTTTAGGTCAGAAGGCAGAGAGCAGTGTTAACGTTGAAGCAGGCTTGCGATACACTACCACAAAGATGAAGGTTGAGGCTATTGTGTTCAATAACAACTACTCCAATATGCTTGGGAGTGACCTCGCAGCACAGGGTGGGCAAGGTACACTGGAGCAATTCAACGTGGGTAAGGCACTGGTCAATGGATTAGAGTTCATGTTCCATTATCAGCCCATCCCGCAACATCTCGCTCTCCGTCTGCCCTTACAACTATCTTACACCTATACCAATACGAAGATGAAAAACGATTTCGTCAGTTCGGCATGGGGCCATGTTGTCTATGGAGATGAGATACCTTATATATATAAGCACGCTGTGAACCTACAGATCGGACTTGAGTATAAATGGTTGGAAGCCAACTTTGGAGCACGATACAATGGTGACATGCGCACAACGGCAGGGCAAGGTCGCATTGCAGAAAGGGAAAAGATTCCACATCACCTTATATTAGATGCCTCATTGAAAGGGCGTATCAATAAGCGACTCACCCTCACTTTGAATGCTATCAACCTAACGAATAAACGCTACCTCGTGTCCCGTCATCCTTCAGGATTGCGTGCCGGTCACCCTTTGGGAGTGTATGGAGGATTGCAATTTAAGCTCTGATAGTGTATAAACCACCAATAGTTACAAGCAAAAAGAACAATCATGATAAAAGAGATAAATAGATTTATCAACAAACGAAAAGCTCTATTGACCCTCATCTTGCTGTTTATGACGCTCACACTGACGGCACAGACAACAGGAACCATCAGTGGAACGGTCAAGAACGAACAGGGCGAAACACTCATCGGAGCCTTTGTGCAGGTTGTAGAAACTAAGCAGAAAGCAGTGAGCGACATGGATGGTCACTTCACTATAAAGGCTTCTCAAGGACAGACCTTACAGGTGAGTTACATCGGAATGACACCTCGGAAGGTAAAAGTGAGCGGTCAGAACCTTACCATCACACTAAAGGCTGATGCGCGACAGATTGATGAAGTCGTTGTTACAGGCTATCAGAACATCCGTAATAGAGTATATACAGGTGCGGCAACATCGGTTAAGATGGATGATATTAAGCTGGAAGGTGTTGCCGACGTATCGCGTATGTTGGAAGGTCGAGTGCCTGGTTTGTCTATTCAGAGCATATCGGGAACCTTCGGATCAGCCCCTCGTATTAATATTCGTGGTGGTGCTTCAATCATCGGAAACGTGCAACCTCTGTATGTCATAGACGGTGCGGTGTATGAAGACTTGGTGCATCTCAGCCTCGACCAACTCGCATCTGGTGATGCTGTGACGCTCATCTCCTCGGCAATATCAGGTTTGAATCCTGCCGACATACAGGATATTCAAGTGTTGAAAGACGCTTCTGCAACATCAGTCTATGGTGCTCGTGCCTTGAACGGAGTAATCGTCATTACCACAAAAGCGGGTAGAAGAGAGTCTCCCCTACGTGTAACTTATTCCACAGAGAACTCCATTCGACTCAGACCGAGGTACTCCGACTTCGACTTACTGAACTCACAAGAGACCATGTCACTCTATCAAGAGATGAATGATAAGGGCTATTTCGGTGTGACCAAATCGTTATATGGACGGCGAAGTGGCATTTATTACCAGCTATATAAGGCTGTTAGCACCGTCAATCCAGCAACGGGTACTTACTATCTGCCCAATACGCCTGATGCAAAGATGGACTTCCTGCGCAAGAGGGAGTATGCCAATACTGACTGGTTTAAGCTCCTTTTCACGATGAATCCTACCACTAATCACATGATAACACTGTCGGGTGGTGGCAAGAACACAGCTACTTACGCTTCATTAGGTTTCTATCATGATGCTGGATGGACGATAGCTGATAAGGTAAGTCGCTTTACGGCAAATGTAAAAAACACCTTTTACATTAACGACAAACTGACTGCCACGCTCACAGCACAGGGCAATATTCGTTCGCAAAAAGCACCGGGAACGATGCCGCAACGCAAGAATAACGCCTTAGGAGTGTTTGAACGCGACTTCGATATCAATCCTTTTTCTTACGCTTTAGGTACGAGTAGGACTTTAAGTCCTTATGATGACGAGGGCAATCTGGCATATTATCGCAACAACTGGGCACCTTTCAACATCTTGAATGAGTATGCTAATAACAAGATGGATATCGATGTCTTGGACTTCAAGATACAATCCGAAGCAACCTACCGAATCAACCCTGAGCTGGCTTTGAAAGGATTAGTTGCACTCAGACATGCTTATACCAATACGACGCATGAGGTGCTTGAAGGATCGAACATCATACAGGCCTTCCGTGCGAATGAGAATCCTTTTGTTGCCAAGGAGAATATCTATTTGGTGCATGATAAGGACAATCCGCAGCTGCAACCAAAGGTGGGTCTGACCCACGGAGGCATTCTCAACAAGACAGAGGCATCCTTAAAGAGTTTCTTGGGACGCATAGCCATCGACTTTGATAAGCGGTTGGGACAACATGACCTAAAGGCTTTTGCCTTCACAGAGTTGCGTTCGGCTATTCGCACAACCAATCCTTTCGAGGGTTACGGCATCCAATACGACCGAGGCAATCAGGTATATACTAACCCCTTGATATTCAATAAGCTCATTGATGAAGGGAGTAGTTACTTCAGTTACCACAAGCGGAATGACCGCGGAATAACCTTCTCTTTCAATGGTACTTATGGGTATGCTGGCAAGTACATATTCAATGTTGTGGTTAATACCGAGGGTTCGAACACATCGGGAAAGGGTGCTCGTGCCTTGTGGTTACCCACTTGGAACATCGGAGGAAAGTGGAACTTAGACCAAGAGGAATGGTTGAAAAACAATCAAACTATTTCTCGTTTGGCTCTAAGAGCAAGTTACGGCTTGACCGCGAAGATGAATGAAGAGGCCATCAATGCTAATGCTGTCTATCGAAGTGGGATAGTGAATCGATTCCAGTTCGGCGATAGAGAGAACAAACTAAACATCTTCCACTTAGAGAACAGAGACCTCACATGGGAGAAGATGTACGAGTTGAACATTGGTATGGAACTAGGTTTATTCAACAACCGAATAAGTACAACGCTGGATGTATATCAACGAAATACATTCGATCTCATCGATCTCGTCCGTACATCGGGAGTAGGAGGTGAATATTACAAGTACGCTAACTTTGGTGATATGCGTACACAGGGTGTGGAACTCGGAGTGCATACAAAGAACATTATCAGTAAGGACTTTCAATGGTCGACAAGCCTCACCTTGAGTGCTATGAATCAAAAGATTACACGCTTACTGAACACTCCTAATGCCTTTGACATGGTCGCTGGGCGAGGCAGAGGGAACATAGTTGGTTACCCACGAGGCTCTCTCTTCGCCTTTAACTTCCAAGGATTGGATCAGAACGGACTGCCAACTTTCGACTTCGGACTTTATCCCTCTAATCAAGGAGAGTATGCGAAGAATGCTGGGGCAGACTTCCTTGATACGCAGTATGCCAAGTCTTACCTCTTATATTATGGACCTATTGAACCGCAGGTAATCGGTGGTTTGTCCAATACTATTAGGTATAAAGACTGGGAACTGTCGTTCTTTCTGACCATGCAAGCAGGTAATAAGATCCGACTGAACCCCACTTTCGACCCCGAGTTTGGTGACTTAAACGTCTTCTCGAAGTCTTACTACAATCGATGGCTCAATCCCGGAGACGAGAGAAGGACGGATGTTCCGGTGCTTCCATCGCAAGAGTTGATTGAAAAAGTGGGTAAGGAGAACATCGAAAGGGCGTATAATACTTATAACTACTCGCAGATGATGATTGCAGACGGTAGTTTCGTGCGCATGAAGAATATCTCTTTAGCCTATCATGTACCCAGTGACTTCCTAAAGAAGATGAGGCTCCAAACAATGGATCTACGCCTTAATGTGACCAATCCCTTCCTCCTTTATTCAGACAAGAAACTAAAGGGACAGGATCCAGAGTACTATAAGTCGGGTGGTGTGTCACTACCAACTCCCAAGCAATATACCCTAACATTGAATATAGGTTTCTAACTGAATGAAGATGAAGAAATACATATCATTACTGCTTTTAGCCGTTAGCTGTCTGCTTGTCGGCTGTAACGACTTCCTCGATAAGAGCCCTGATTCGGACTTGGATGTCAATATTGATTCTGAGAAGAAAGTAGCTGAACTACTTACGGGAGCCTATCCGGAAGCAAGCTATATACCCTTTCTTGAACCTCGAACAGATAATGTGGAGGAACGCACGAATGGGATTCATACACGATTGAATGAGGCTATGTTCTTCTGGGAAGACTATGATCAAGAGGATTTAGACACGCCTCTCAACTATTGGAATGCATGCTACAAAGGTATTGCGCAGGCTAACAAAGCATTGGAACTATTAAGTCGTTACCCTAAAACGGAGCGTGTGAAAGCGTTGTACGGAGAGGCTTTCTTGTTGAGAGCCTATCTACATTTTATGTTGGTGAATATATGGGCGGAGCCTTATGGAGGAGCTTCGGATAATCCAGGAATACCCTATATCACCAAGCCAGAGAAGCACGCCTTGGTCAATTATGAACGTGGGACTGTAAATGAGGTGTACGATAAGATAGAGAAAGACTTACGCTTAGGTATATCCTTAGTATCGGATAACTATTATACACATCCTAAGTTCCATTTCAATAAGAAAGCCGCTTACGCTTTCGCAACTCGGTTCTATCTCATGAAAGGGGAATGGCAGTCTGTGATAGAGTATGCCGATTATGTCTTAGGGAGTGAACCGAAGAGTCAGCTTCGATCATGGCGTCATTACGCTGATGAAATGGAGTTTTCTCCACAAAACCTATACCATAGGTACATGGCTGTGGATGAACCAGCTAACCTCTTGCTAACCACTACCGAGTCGCGATGGGCACGTTCAGTGGTGAATGAAAAATATGGTTCTACATTCAACACCATTGATAAGATCTTTGCGCAAAGGGGCATAGAAGGAGGCGGAGATTACGCTAAGATGAATTTCATTGGTACTTATCTCTTCACTTCCTCACCAGCTCCTACGACCACAGGACGATATATGGCTAAGTTTGATGAGTTGGCTAATTCAGAGCAAACAGGCACTAAGCCGCGTGGCATCTATGTGACCAATGCGCTCTTCACAGTCGATGAAGTGCTCCTTAACAGGATGGAGGCTTATGCTATGCTAAGGAACTATGACCATGCCATCGACGATTACCTGCAATACATGCAAGGCAAGTTTGGCTTCATGCCATCCGTCGAACGAGCAGTGTACACATCGACTAACAGCAATCGATATAACCTATATTCTCCCTTCTACGGGATGACCTTGAAGCAGCTTGCAATGGTACAACTAATACTCGACTTCCGCCAAAAAGAGTTCTTCCAAGAGGGCTTACGTTGGTTCGACATCCGCCGCTTTCACATTGCAGTAAAGCGTTCGTCGAAGAGCTCCTATTACTTCCCCTTGGAGAAAGATGACCCTCGAAAAGTTCTTCAGATACCAACAGAAGCTATCCAACGAGGGCTTACTCCTAATCCCCGTGAGCGTCAGCAATTGCCAAGATAAGTATGATGAACAAGTAAATGATTAGAAAGATGATAAAGATAAAAGCAATTCTTCTCCTGTTCGCAACCATCATTCTCGCTGCTTGTAGTAGTGAGAAACTAAATGAGACAAGCGTCATTGACGAAGGGAGAAAGCAGATAGCAACCACCGAACTGGATAAGTGGATCCTTGAGAATATCACAATCCCTTATGGGATAGAGGTGGTCTATCGATGGGAAAAGAACGCTGGTTCAGCTGGCTCTTACATTTATCCTCCAAAGCTGGAGAACGTTCGTAAGGTGCTTGAAGCAGTACGAGTAATGGGCTTGGAGACCTATCGGCTCAGGGAAACGGGCGGAGAAGAACTATTGCTCGGGAGGCTCCCTATCAAGTTATATCTATATGGAGGAGGGAATCCAGATACGCATGGTGTGGAGCGACTTAACAATCCGCAACTCACTGCGAAAGAGATGTGTATCTATCACGTAGACGATTTCAACCCTGCAGATAAGGATAAGGTCTTTGTCCTTATGCGCAGTGTTCACCATCAATTAGCCAAGTGCTTAATGCTACACATTGCCTATGACCGTGACAAATTCTCGATGATCAGTAAACAACGATACACTGGTTCTACAGAGTCTCTGGCTGCTCCTTTAAGCTATGCACGCACTGGCAAGGAACGTTTTGGGCTCGACTCCTATGCCAATAAACGAGGTTTTTATACGATGTTAGGCTTCCTCTCGCCTGAAGATGACTTTGCCGAAATCATCAGTGCCACGCTTACCAGTACGCCTAAGGAGGTTTATGACGCATCTATCACGGCTCAAACTCCCGACACGGACATCGATCCCGAGGTAAACGCCCGATATGCAGAAGAGGCGAAGCAAGCCTATAAGGAGTTTACTGAGAAACAGTCGTTTGTAACCGAATATGTACTCAAGTCGTGGCATATAAACCTAAAGCAAATGCAAGTAATAAGCATCAGAAGAATCAATGCTTACGTCAAACAACACCAGAGATGAATAACAATAAGATGAAATACTATCTATTAGCAATGGTGCTCCTCTTGGTTGCCTGCACCAGTAACGACGATGTTTTCGATAAGAATCCAGCCCAACGCAATAGTGAGAGTATCGCTAACTTGAAACGAGAACTCGTCGAGGCACCTTATGGATGGCGTGTCCTTTATTTTCCAAAGACCGACTCCTTGCTCTTTTCCAACCCTTCAGAACTGATTTCGCAACAGGCTTTCAGGGGGCGATATGGCTATGGAGGCGACTATTACACAATGCAGTTTAAGGATGATAACACGGTCGTAATGCGTGCTGACTACACCGAGCAGACTGCTACACAACCAATGACAAGCGAGTATCTCATTGGTAGGAACAGTTTCACCCAACTGACTTTCTCCACCTATAACTATATCCATCAATTAGTGAACGACCGCTTTGAAGGGGCGTCAGACTTCCTTTTCATGGGGCGAAATGAGGATGGGGACTTAGTTTTCCGCACGGCATCCTACCTTCAACCTGCACGTGAGTACATCGTCTTTTCGAAGTTGAAAGCACCAGAGGAAACAACCTCCTTCGTGCAAAAAGCGTATGAGAATCGGGCGTTCTTTGAGCGTATGACGAACCCACAACTGCGTATCCATCGTGGTGGGCGCACGTTCTTTCAAAGTGACATATACATCAAACGCAACGTAGAGACTAATCAAGCTCTATTGAAGGAGATTGTTGCGAAGCGCTATTATCTCTTCCTTTTCACACAGAAGAAGAACCCTATTCCGGGCTACCCTGCCAAAGAGATGACAGGATTAGGCTCTGGTTATACAGGCACGGAACAGGGTATTACCTTCCGATCTGGGCTTCGTTATGACAGTAAAACGATGTTTTTCGACTTCCAACGACAGGGTGATCGCTTTGTTGCCGAGCTTGTTTCGGTGTACGATCCACTATTGCGTACCACCCGACTGGTCAGTAAGCACCTCCATCCCGAAGGTGAGTTTACAGGCTTGGAAGCCGAAATCTGGGATGCACCCACCGAATAATTCAACAATAGAAGATAGGTAAATACATTCAATAAGACAATCAACTATGGTGAAAAAACTGATTCATTATATATTAATAGGTGTGCTGCTCCTTACTACGGGTTGCACAAGGAGTAGTGAAGAATATGCCGAGGAGGACTACGAGAAACTATTTCCTTTCAAAGGAATAGATAAGCCGAAGCTCTCTTACGAAGATCAGGTTATACAGCTCGGGAACCCCGATGCACCTGTTACTGATTATGTGTATCCCGGTGTAGACATCACCGATAACGTAAGAGACTACACTGTTACGCTCACGTGTTCCTATACTGAGGTGAACCTTTTGGGACAACTCGTGGAAGATAGTGACATCTCTTCTCGATACACCGTAAGGTACATTTCGCCCGATAAACAGCTGCGTGTCATAGCAAGCAATCGCCGAGATGAAACTGCAACAACCTTCCTGACCAATGGAAAGGAGTATAAGCTCACTTTCACTGCACACTCTGGTTATCCTATGTATATCTGTGTGAATGGTGTCGGTCCACGTGGTTCTTCCATCAAGGCAACCATCTCTGCTGTATCAGAAGATGGACTTACTATCGTGAAGCCACTCACTGTCAACCAGCATCAAAACGAAGAGGGAATCGACAAGATAAAGTCTCCTTTCTGTGGTTATATTATCCTTCCATAATAGAGAAAATGATGAAGAAGAATCCAATCAATTATATCTTACTATTCTTATTACCGCTCTGCTGTCTCGCTTGTAACCAATGGGAAGGAGAGACGGTAGAGTCGGCTTATCGTGAACCAACTATCCCCGACCCTGTCTATCAGTTTAAACGCAATGGAGCAAGTAGCGTTGATTACTTGGAGTGTAGTTTGTTGCGTGACCCCATGGACTATATCTATAACAGCTATTTAAAGATAGCGGCTATCATGTATCCAGCCAACATGACGAAGGTACAAGACTATTTTCAGAATGGCGAATTTGGCTTAAAACCAATGGAGGAAGTGGCTGCTTCGTCCTTACACAAGGCTGACCGCAAACGCATACTGGCTGATATTAACGACATCTTCACCACTACGGGCAAGTTAAGTGGACTGTCACAACCGAGTCCGGGAACGGCTCGTAATCATCGTGCAGCACGAGGAGAAGCAGGCTATGTGGGTACGAATATCGGTGATGTCAACATCGCTTTTGTCAATGAGAAAGGGCTTGTTGTGGCAGAGATGTTTAATGGTATCGTATGGGGAGGAGTGTATCTTGACAAGGTGCTGAACGTACACCTCAATGACAGTTTATATACAGACAGCCGTCTACGACATGACCATGAGCTAACAAAACTACTGCCCGGTCGTAATTACACAGAGCTTGAACACCATTGGGACTTGGCTTATGGCTATTATCAATATTGGTTACCTGTGATCCAAACAAGCAGTTTGCCCGTGCTACGGGAGAGTCGCATTAAGATTTACAACGCCTTTGCACGAGGTCGATTGGCACTCACGGAATATCGTTATGACGATGTACACGAACAGTTACAACTGATTAGGAGTGAGTTATCAAAGGTCGCTGCTGTACAAGCCATGACCTTCCTTGTGGGCGAGATAACACGTGTCAATCTTGATGAAGATGCCCAGAATGCCCTCGTTTTCTTGTCTCGTGGCTGTGGAGCAATATATGGTTTGCAGTTCACGGTGCAGTCTTCTGGCAAGCCCCACCTTAGTTATGACGAGGTGAAACAATATATCAATCAGCTCACAGCCGATGGCGGACTATGGGACACGCAACGCCTCTTAGCACCGGAAAGCACCGAGGGCTCGCTGCGCAATATTGCTTCGGCAATAGGCAAACACTATGGTTTGACGCTGGCAGACATCAATCAATTTAATCAATAAATACGCATTCTATGACAAATAAAATCTATCTCTTTCTGTTCTGCCTATTGTCCTTCTCTTATACAGCAAAGGGACAAGTGGGACAAGAACTGATACTCAATGGAGGATTTGAAGACTATCCTCCTGAGGCGAAGCAACCAAGTGATGATGAGGAAGAAGGCGAGGAACAAGACCCTAACTATTATGATCCTTACCTCAAACCACGCTATTGGTACTTCAATTCCTCATTGGCTTACTCAAGGACAAAGGATGCCCATAACGGCACCTATGCTATAAAACTCTATCCCAATGGAGGCTCTTTCTTCTCACGCGACAAAGAGTTTAATCCTTATCACATTGTGGTAGAACCGGGGGCTGAATATCAACTTACTTATTGGTACAAAGGCTCTTTGAAACGTCCAAACATTACCGTTACGGTGGACTGGTATCGTGATTTAACATCAATAAAAAAGGATACGCGCGAGAAAGAAAAGGTTCGGAAGTTTACGAATCAATGGCAGATGATGACCATAACTGTCAAAGCGCCGGCAGGTGTAAATCGTGCTGGTGTGGGCTTGTATATCGAGAATGACTATGAGTCGGCAGAGTCTGGTGGATTCGTTCTCATCGATGATGTCTCCTTTAAAATGACGAAGAAAGGAACGGTGACACCTACCTTGGAGGCTCCTTCTAACCTCGTTGTCCGTCCGCAACAACGTGAGGTTGAACTTTCATGGAAGCCTGTTGCTGATGCTGATGTGCGTTATCAGGTGTTGAAGAATGGACAGGTAATTGCCACGACAACGTCAACCTCCTTTGTTGTTGAGGCTCTCGAGCCGGGCAGTTCCTATCAGTTTAGCGTGAAGACTGTCAAAGGTTCGGAGCAATCGAAGCCCACAGACCCTATCACCGAACAAACGCAACGCATGAACATGGGCGTTGAAGAGGAAGGACGCATACCTTATTTATATAAGGTGAGTGAGGCTGGAACCTGTCCTCGAAGCCTACCGCTTTATTATCACGACTTGGCTAATCCGAATGCAGCTATCACTTATCAAGTGGACGGCACACCGGTTACACCAGTCGAAGGAAAGATTGTTTTCCCCTCAAAAGGGCAGCATCTTCTGCAGATAGAGATAGTGGAGACGCCTGAAAGAAAGTGGGAAATTGAATATAAACTGATGGTAGATTAAGACGTTATGAAACAAAAGTTATATCTTATCTTACTCTTCGCTTGCAGCATTCTCTTTGTTGCTTGCGATAAAGACAATAGTCCTGAAGCAAAGGACATACAGCTTAATGGGGAGACACCAAACGAGGTTGCACTCACGAAACTATCCACACGTATGTTCCTCCTAACGGGTGGCACAGGGAAATATATCGCTTATGTTGCCGATTCAAAGGTAGCCGGTGTGAACATCAATAAGGACACCTTGCGTGTAAATGGTATCTGGGAAGGCACGACCTATGCGACTATCATCTCTGGAGATAAGCGTCAGCGTATTGACATCCATGTGGTTGCTCCGGAAATCAGTATCAGTCAGTCGGAGATCAGACTCTTCCCTCGTGACGAGAGCAAGTTCGTTAGTTTGAACGGAGGAGGTGATATTGTCGACTTGAAAGTGGATGATCCTGACAAGGTGATGAGCGTTAAATGGAATGCAAAAACCAATATCTTGGAGATTCAAGCACACTATGAAGGGGAGGCAAAGATACGTGTTATCTCGCAAGACAAGCAAGAGAAAACATTGAAAGTGACGGTGCGTTGTGAGGGAACTGCCTCTCGTGTGGGCGTTTATGGAACCACTTCGCACAGCCTTTATGCGCAGATGAACACGGTAATGGCGGTTCGCCGACCGGGAGTAGGCGTTTGGCTCTGCAATGGGGCACGCCCTTATTCGTCGAAGAAGGTCGTTAAGATTACGCCAGCCATCGTCAACCCAGTTGTTGGAACACGTATTCCTGTCTCGCTCTCTATGCTTTATCCCGATGAATTCAGTAGTAGTGGACTAAAAGAGGGAGCACAACAATTATATGTGGAAGAGGTTCGGGAGAAGGATGTTGTACTACGAGGACGTGGCTACAAGTTCGTTATCCCTTATGAAAAAAGATGATATTTATTAATAAAAAAACAATCAGTAACAAATGAAAGTCTTTACATCAAAGAAAGTATTAACCGTAATTGCACTTGTATGTGCGTGTTTCACGGCTCATGCTCAGGAGTCATTAACAGTGAAAACAGAGGCTGGGAAACTCGCAACACACATCCCAGAGGCTAAGAAGTATCAGATAACTGACTTGAAGGTGACGGGAGAAATCAACGGAACCGACATCCTGCTCCTCCGCCAAATGGCTGGTAAAGGACTCTATGAGAACGATAAGACGGAGGGAAAACTCACCTCTCTTGACCTCTCGGAAGTACGTATTGTAGAAGAAGGTGAGAACTATTTTGCGATAAAGCAAGGGCTGTCCACCAAGTTTTGGGAGCCTACCGAAAAAGATGTTATACCCCCTTATATGTTCTATAGGCTCAATCAACTCACTAAGATCCAACTCCCTGCTTCGATAAAGAAAATAGACAAATTTGCTCTGACGGGTTGTACAGCTCTGACGGAATGTGCCATCCCTGAGAAGGTAACAAGCATTGGGGATTATGCTTTCGCATCGTGTGAAAAGCTCACAACTATGACTTTCCCGTCTGCTTTGGGAGAGATTGGTGCGCATGTTTTTGAGGGCTGTTCTGCCCTTACTACGCTTTCCGAGTTCCCCCAGACATTGACAGATATAGGAGAGAATGCCTTTTATAAGACAGCTGTGACTGCATTCTCTGTATCAGAGGAAAGCGAAGATTATGCTGCTGTTGATGGTGTGCTTTATAATAAAGAACTGACTTCTCTCATAGCTTACCCTACTGGTAGCACCTCAACTACAGTGCAGTTTCCTGCAGAGATAGCCGATATAGAAGCAAACGCATTCGCCTATGCTAAGAACCTAAAGAGCATTGTCTTGCCTGAAGGACTTACCAACATTAGAGAGAGCGCATTTGCTTACTCTGGTCTAACTCATATAACATCTCTTGCCTCAGGGTTATCTATTGAGAAGCAAGCCTTTACAGGTTGTATAGACTTAGTAAGCGTCAACTTCAAGGGAGCTGTCTCTGGGATCGATGAGAAAGCATTCTATGGTGCAAAGAAGTTAGCCGTTGTTCATTTCGCAGGTACAGGTATTCCTTTATTCGGGAAGTCAGTTTTTACACCTATCCGCACGCAACTCTCCATCTATGTACCTGCTGAGGTGATAACGAAATTCAAGGATGCTCTAGTGAAGAATAGCGTTGTCTTGGGCAGTCGATACGAAGTCCTTGATATTACGACATCGGATATTAAGACAGCAAATCAGCTCTACAACGTCTCTGAATCAGCACGTTATGACCTGAATGGCAACCACCTCTCTGCACCAGCAAAGGGTATTAACATCCTCAAGCTATCGAATGGTAAAGTCATTAAGAGGGTGGAGAAGTAGGAAAAACAAAGTCTCATAACCCACAACAACGAGCCTCACTTCCAACCCCTCTACAGCCTCACCCCCAGCCCCTCTCCGAATGGAGAGGGGAGTAGATAGTATTATTTACAAACAAAGGGGGCGTTTCTTCGATGTGAAGAGACGCCCTTTTCATGGCAAGGAAACGCCCTCTTCAAATTGAGAAGGGCGTTCCTTGCTTTTTGCCCTTTC
>ERZ773006.608-NODE-608-length-15499-cov-5.49883_pt1 | contig 15499 bp, 21 predicted proteins | sample MGYA00580843_ERZ773006 | MGnify/ENA primary metagenome ERZ773006 (study PRJEB29015, sample SAMEA2738011) | human oral metagenome | biome: human oral; feature: human-associated habitat; material: dental | place: China | collected 2052 ... | reverse complement strand
TATCAAATTGTTATGAAAGGTGGAACAATAACACTACCAATCTATTAGAATGGATTGTAGAGCATCTCAGAGCCTTATAAGTACATCTGAGAGGTGTCCTGTATACTGGTGTATTGGTTGGTGTATTTGTAATCGTAATTATCCAACATCTTATTTAGAATTTTAATAGCTTCACCATGAAATTCAATTTGTTGTTGTTTCATCATTTTTTAAGTAGTCCATCTAATATTTCTGAAAGGTATAATACAATTTGCATATCTGTACCATTGTTAGAAGCAAGTCTATACACTCTTAAAGCATTTGCAGTTTGACGCATTAATTTAGTTGTTTTCATAAGGTTGCACCTCTTTCTTTATTTCCATATACATTATACAAAATTAAATAAATTTTGTCAATAACTTTATATTACAATTATATTACAATTATATTTCTTTTATATTACAAAAACCCTTACTATTTAGTAAAGGTTTAAGGTATCACTTATTTAGAAAAATCGAAAAGTCCTTTCTTTTATATTTTTATCTTATTTTATAGTCTTTCTATATTTATTTTTATTAATTTATTATCCGTTTACAAGATGGTTTTTATCCCATGCTGAAAGCCACACATCACCGAATTGACCGAAGCCAAATCTTCTGTAGTAATATCCACCATAATATCCACCATCTCCAGTATCTGTAATACTGTTTTCATCAATTTCAAAGCTGAAATACATGCCAGTCTTGAAATCCCAATCATTACCATCAGCAACGTTATTTCCGTTGCTATCAACCCAATTAATCAATGCTACAGGAATACCGTTTTCCGTCCAATCAAAACCAACAGGTACTAGTTCATCACAACGCACTTGCCAAATTCCATTGTGTAGTACTACACTATCTGCTCTATAATATGCTTTCTTTCTACTACTCCGACTAACATTTGATGGAGCATTTGTAGTAGCACCATTATATCGCCAAACTTCTACATAAGACAAACCTGTCTGACATGCTCTTAAATAATAATCATTCCAATTCCAGATAGAAACGGCTGTACCAATAGCACCAGATGTACTATAATCAGTACTAATAAACCGTTCACTATCCATCATAGCGCCTACATGGCCACCAGCTCCACCAGATTGGCTCATGTCAACACCCCAAGACATCATTACTATGTCATTCCGTTGTGCGTTCCAATCCTCATTTTTAGCGATGCGAATCCAACCATTTTTAGCTAGCCAATGCCCAAGTGTTACTGTTGATGGTAAACCATCAATTTGTGCACCTTCTTCTTTTAGAGCTTGTGAAATACTACCCGAGCAATCAGCAGTACCATCAACACCATTTCGACTACCAGTCATAGAATAGGTCAACTGACCTATCCTATTTTCAAACCATGATACAATTTCCATTGTAATTTATTCTCCTTTATTCAATTTATTTTCAATTTCTTTCAATTCTTTTTCTACACGATTTTTTAAGAATGTGGGTACATAAACACCCATAACAGCTAAATTTTCCAAAATACTTGTAATATAAGTAAGCATTACCATCAAAATTACTGAGTTAGCAATAATTTGTGCGTGGAAATAATAACCACCAGTCATAAGCATGGCATAAAAAATAAATGTTGTTGTATGTTTAATAACACCCTTAGTACCAACATCACTAGAAACCACTTTCCATTTTAGAGCTTTAAGATATCCCGTTGCAAAATCGAAAAGAACCAAGAATAAAAATATTACAAGCAAATCATTTTTGAAAGCCTGCGATACAGCGATAAACAATCCCATAAATTCACCCCCTTTCCATCTATATTAAATACCTCCTTTCATAAAGATAAAACAAGTATATCATTTAATATATAAATTGTCAAATAAAATCTTGTCCATAATCTATCATTTTGTCCATTAATTCATCAAAATTATTACCGTTTTCATCTTGTTTTGGTATCAAATCTCTAGTGGAAATAATGCCTAGTTCCGTTTCTATATACATTAAATCTTGTTCGTCTAGTAAACCCATTGATAAATTAGATTTAACATCATCTAAAATTTTCTCTTTCTCTGTTGTGTGATATAAAGGGTATTGCCCACCTTGTTTTAAATCAATAAAACTTTCGTAAATACTAATAGTCATAAACTGATTTAAAATGCTCTTTGTGCTCTTAATTTGAACACCATCTGAAAACTGTTGCTCTATAAAATCCTTAAAAGGAATATCTAAAGTAAAACTATTTAGTCTTACACCACCAGCATGAATTTTGATTTTTCCATCAACAAGATAACAATATTTCTTATGATTTAGTATATAAAATTCATCAATGTTTTCGTTTTCTATGTCCCATTTACCTAAATTCATTTTATGATATAATTCTTTAGGTAAGTATTCAAAAGCCTTTTTATCAAGATATAAACTATCTGTGTCACAATACCAAAACCATTTATCTATATCATTACTAATATATTTTAGAGGTGATAGTAAATTATACATAGCATAAGATGTAACAGTAGCTGAAAATAATACATTTCTTTCCTTGTTACGAAAACCACTATTTATATTATAGTATTCACCTTGTTCATCAATCCTAAATAAATCAAAGAACAATCTAAGGGCTGGCACACCATAAATTCCATTTAGATTTACTTTAGACCCAGCTATTTCGTCACTAGTAAACACTACATCATTTTTTACTTCTGTTAATGATATATCCGTTGCATTTTTATAGTTTAATTTATATTTAGCTTTCCCTTGTGTCTTAATATAATAATATTTATCTATAATATCTTTAGCTCCAAATTCAGAACATTTAAAGGTAACATAAGATGAAACAAATAAACTATCAATATTAAGATTAAACAAATCATTTAATAAACGTATACTATTTGAATTTAAATAAATTTCACCATTAAAAATCCTATAATATTTTACATACATTTGCTTTATAATCTTTGATGGTATCATGGAAATTAAATCATTAAATTCATCTATTAAAATGGTAAAGAAAGTAATTTCATCATTTTTAAAATTTAACTTAATATGTTTCATTCTTTCAGAATATGAAATAGGATACATGGGGAATTTTTCATTAAACATTACATAAGGATATGAACTATTTATATCTAAACTAAAACCATTTTCTAAAATTTTACCTATCTTATTATCATTATAAAAATTTAAGCCACCATTATAGTAATTATTAAAATAATCAAAACAGTTTAAATCTTTAAACTTATAATCACCAAAAGCAAAAAGCTCCCTACCTTTATTTTGCTTCAAAAGTTGAAATTCAGCTTTTTCATTATTGGAAATATATGAATGTTTAATATTACTTGTAAAAGTAGACTCTTTATAAGAAAAACCAAAAAATAAATCACTATAATATTTTATCCCTAATATTAAAATAATTACATCATTTCTAATATAAATCTTTTCATCTTCTGTTAAATTTATAAAAATTTCTCTTATGTAATCCTCTAATTCACTTTCTAACAAATCATCATCTAAATTATATTTAATATAATCATAATCCGTTTTTAGAAAATCTTCTGTAATTAAATCTTTATCAAGTAGTTTCTTACCTATAACAGCTATACTAGTATTTGTTTTTACCCAATTATCTTCTGTTTTAAATTTAATACCATCAAGTTTAAATTTTAATTCAAGATTATTCTTACTTTTTACTCTTTTCTCTAATAAATTACCATCTTCTAAAATAGAAAAATTTTCAGTATTATTGTTTTCTACGGCATTATTAAGATATTCATTTTCTACTTTACAGTCATAATATTTTACTAATTCATATCTTATAAAGTGATTATCATATCTATTACCATTGTGAGCATTTAATATATATGGTTTATGCTTCTTTAAATAAGTCTTTGACCATTCAAAAAAATGTTGAAAATTATTAAATATTATATAATACGTTTCATCATCTAATAAAAATCCAATAGTAAAAGAGTACATTACACTTTTTAAAAGAGAGGGTTTAATATTACCCTCTTTAAAATTATAAGTAAACGTTTCAATATCATAAGCAAGCAATGTATATCCACGTTTAAGATACTCTATAAACTCTTTGATATTACCATAAGGTTTGTTATAAGTTTTCATACATTTTACCTAATTTTTGTAATAAAATTCTTTCCTTTGATATTTCAACTTTTTGTTGTGTGGTTGTTGTATTATAATTTATTAGTTTAAATAGGTTTAAATCCATGTAATTAGGATTATTATAAATATAATTTTTACTATATGTGTTTGTAAATTTAACGATATCTTTCCGGTATTTATTATGAAATGTATCATTAAAATATTTAGTAGGGTATAGATAAATTACATCATCTTTTCTATCTTCCAAATTTAAACAATACTGGTAATCACCCTTACTAGTAATATCTATCACATAGTTACCATTCCATACATAAAAATTAATATATTTATCACTTTCAAGTTTTATTACTGATGGACAAACTTCTGATTTTATTTTATCAAATAATTCTTTACTAATTAAGTTATAATGATTAATTTCAAACATACCAGTAAAATTACTGTCATTTTCAACGTCAAAAATAGATGTATTTTTATTTTTATTCACTCGCTCATTTTGTCTTAATTCTATTAATTTATTACCATATTGTTTAATAGAGTTCATTTTATGTTTTTCTATTAAACTATAAAAATCTAGCCATTCAAGAACTGGAGAATTAAAATTAATTGGATTTGCTAGTAAAATCATTTTAGGTTTAATTCCAAACGGTCTATCTTTAGGTTTAACCCTATCGATTGATTGATAAATAGTCTTTATCTTTTGTAACTCATTTGGTACATAATCATCATCTAGAGCTAGAAATTCATCATAGACCATTAAAGGAAATTCTTTCAATTTAAAACTTGAAAATTTTAGGTCACTAGCATTATTAATATCAGCAATCAATCCGATTTCTTTATCTTCATAACCTATAATAATATAGTCTTGTTGATTTACATACCATAAATTTTCAACTTCCCAAAATCCTAATGTTTCAACCACATTATCAATAAGATTACGAAATAAAGTTTGTAGTTCCCAATGTCGAACTATGAAAATAGGTTTTAAATCTAAATCATAACCCATTTTAAGACAAGCGCCTATTGTATTAAATGATTTCCCATCACCACGATTAGTTATACTTAAATAAACATCTATTGTGTCTTTGGTTAAATCATCTAACCATAATAATTGGTTGTACTCTTTAGGTATATATTTTTTCCTATATTTTTCTAACCATTTTTTAAAGTCTTTTTTAAATTTAAACATTAATTTTTCTTGACCTTACTTTCTTTTACTATTTTATCAATGTAACTAAACCACTTTTCAGCACCAGCATATCTACCAGGTAGACTAGATGGGACGTGCGCCCTTTCCCAATAAACATAAACATTATCCACACCCTCTTTAGTGCTTTCGGAATTTCTTAAACATTGTTTTAATATATTTCCATTTGTTCCATCAGCTTCAAAAGCGTATAGCATTTGAGCTTTTACAGTCCACATGTCTAAATTTTTTGATTTAGCATAATCCCAAAGTCCTTTAGTGCGTAAACCAGTCCATTGACCTAGCCCAACACCTATCCAGTGTTTACCGTCATGTCTATATGTGGCTTCATCTAATCCAATATTATACAATCTAGCAAAATTAGACCAAGACCCGTATAAATCCTCCGCTGTCGGTGGTATGTCTTTAGATGGTTGTTTTATGTGTGCACCCACATAGTCTGCCTCAAAAGTTTTAGGATTTATATTACTTTCACCTACAAAGTTACCTACTAAACCGGCAATACCGTAAGAGTTTGCTTGCGGTTCATATTGTAGACATAATTTGGTAATTAATTCTACTTTCTTTTCTTCAGTACTTTCATCTGATGGTATATTTGATATATCTAAATTAACCGGTGAACCTTTTCTACTTTTACCATTCCAATTAACATTTTTATTATTACTTTCATCAAGCCCTTTAAATAGATTATCTTTCAATCCATTTAAAAAATCCTCACTCAATGTAACTTTTAGAGTATTCATTTCAACATCAACATTTAATATATTATTTGTATATAAATCATTTGATGTTTGATATACTCTATTATCAAATACTTCTACAATTTCATTTAACATATTTTCTATACCTTTTTTTATTTGTGATAAATCAAGAGATTTAATAGCTCTCCCAATATCTATATTTGGTTGTAAAGACTTACCTGTTTTATCTTTCTTTGCTTCTGATATACCATCACTAGCACTTGCGCCATCATTTATAACCCAAGCTCCGCTAAATCCAGCACCACCACTTTCTACCCAACCAGCTATATTATCATTTGTAATGGGTCCACCCCAACCATTTGTATTATAGTTTTGTTCTAAACACCAACACCAACCGCCAGATTTAACAGCTACATGTCCTGCCCCAGAATTTGTGAAAAAAACAATAGCTCCTAAAGGTAATGTATCCCAAATTTTTTTAGCATTGGCGTCATTATTTGGGTCGCCATTTACTTTTTTAAAATTTGATGGTACATTATTATGGTAAATATCTTTAGCATAAAGTCCACCTGTATTTAAACCTAACCCAAACTCTTGATTAAGCTTTACGATTAAATCCACACATTGAGCACCATATGCTCCATCCATGTCAAAAGCTTGACCTAAATGACTTTTACAAAAATTGTAAAGGTCTATATTTTTAACCATTTATCAACCTCTCCAATTATTTACTAAAATATTTCTATTAATTTGCTTATTTTGTGTGCCATCATAATGCCAAAATTTTACACCATTTTCAAAAATTGTTTTCAGAACTATGTTTATTTGTGGGTCTGCTTCTTGTAAATACCAATTACCTTTGAATTGTACATAGTTTACATTGTTCATACTATTTACTGGTTCTAATTGTTCCAGCTTCTCGTTAAAATCAAACCCATATAAATTATAATATTGTTTTAGGTAATCCAATTCAAATTTATGAGGTGCTGAAATCAATAAATGAATACCGTAAGTACCATCTTTTAATAGTAAACTATTTGGATAATTTCCATCATTAACTTGATTAGCTGTTAAAGCAAGTGTTTGTTTATCAGCTTTTTGCTTACGATAATAATCGTATTCATCTGAAAATGCTCCAGCTACAGACCCTATACCACCTTTAAAAGTGGAAAATACACTCATACCATTAAAAAACTTATCTTGTGTGCTACTATTACTATCCATTATTTTCTGTGCTCTACCAGAAATAGTTTTAGAATTATCTAATTCTCTTTGATATGCTCCTTTAGTCCATTCTAATTTAGCTGTATCAATAACTGTACTCATACGGTTAAATTCAACAAATGGTAGATTGATATTTAAATAGTTCCCTTTCTTTTCTGAAAGTTCGCTATTATATCCCAATGGATAAATTTTTAGTAAATTATTATAACCTATAGTTGCTACTGCTCTAAACTTTAAACCTTGATATAATTTTGATGGTTCTAATGGTACGATGTTTCCGCTAAAATCAGTTAATTCAAAGGTAAAATATCCATTTCTTAAAAGGTGTGGCATATGGTCTATGTTCAACATATTTAATAATGTTTCTTTTTCAATATTTATAGCACCTAAATCTATTTCTTTAGACTTACCACCTTTTTTAAGTTTGTAAAACTCTATTTCTGTATCTTTAAATTTTACTTTTTTCTGTTCTTCTAAATTAACAAGTAATGCTGGTATTTGAGTTGCTTCTTTAATATTCTGAGCAATCCACGGAAAAGATGATAAATGAGTTAAAAAACTATCCCATTTTTCAGATGGTATAATATAAGCATTTAACATTGATTTTATACCATCAAATACACCACCAGTAGAAGAACGTAGAACAGGTTTTTTCTCAGTACCGAAATCACTCTCAAGGTCTACACTAGTAGTTAAAAGAATATAACTATCAACCATAGAAATTGTTAAATGTTTAATATATTTTAGAGATTTAACAGATAAAGTATCATCTGTATTTCTGAGATATTGTTCTAAATCGTTATATCTTTCTTTTGTTACATGTTGTCTAATAATTTCAACTTGACCTATTTCATTTATTCTTTTTCCTTGACAAAATGTCATAACAAAATCGGGCATGATAGTTACTTGTGAAGTTCTATCATTTAAATATTGATAATCTGTTATAAAGAAATAGTATTTAATATTTTCTTCTTGGTTAATAAAATATCCATAGTTATATTTTAAAAGTTTTTCGTAAAGTAGAGGTACTTTTAAAATACCTCTATCTCTACGAAAATTAAACATACTTTCAAAATCTAACTTTTTATATCTTTCAAAAAAATCATCACGAACTTGATTATTTTCAAAATGAATTGTATTTTGAATATTTACAAGTTCAGTATTTTCAAAAAATACAAATTTAGTTAAATTCATTATTTATTATCACTTTCTATATATTTTGCTTGCTTCCAAGTATTATTGAGATACAATCTAACATTCCCTTTATTTTCAATTAAACTATCTGTAATATAGTCATCTTCAACCATTTTACTACCAATATAAAAATGACTTTTTAACTTAGGTAAAGATTGAAAAATATTATCTTTTACTATTAATCCCTGTCTATATTTATTTTTTTTGACAACATAAATATTAGTAACGTCAGTACTTAAAGAACCAATAGCTTTAAAGGTAAAAAGTAGATTTTTATTATCATTATATTTTGTATAAATAATGTTATTATCTCTTAAATACCCAGTTATAGCTGAAAATGAAATAATATTTTTTAATTTATATAATGTCAATTTAGACCTAGCAACATCATAACTAATTAAATCGGAAGTTTTTAGATTTGCCTGCTCTTGTACATCAATGCTAAATATATCCCTATCATATTCAATAAAATCGATAGAAATATTTCTATCTAAAAAATTTTTAAACGATAAATTATATTTAAAACTTCTATTTTTTTCTGAAGATGAAATATAGTAACTTGCTACATAAATTTCATTATATTCTTCATTATATGCCAGTATAAATTCAATATAATAATAATTTAATGTTAAACCATTATTATCAACATTTTTAAATGTAAGTTTCCAATAATTACCATCATTTTCTTTAGATACTAAATAAGGACTATCAATATCTATTTCAATTAATTCATTAACAAGTTTTTTTTCATAAAAAAATAGGTTTCGTTTATCAGGATAATTTAGGTTTTTATCGTAAGCATATATATACACATATCCATTAGCTGACCAAGTTGAATTATTAACAGTAATAGAATTACCAGCGTTAGAAACATTATAACGTTTAATATCTATTTTATCCATAAGTCATTTTCGCTTTCATTTTGTTTAGATTTAATATAACCAACTTTATCATTAGTAGTATAAATATTTATATTACCTGTTAAAAGATTTACATTTTCTTTAAATGTAGTTGTCCCAATCTCATTATTAGTAATACCACCAGAAGCAAAAACACTATTTAACATTGCTTGTAATGATTGTTCATTCTTGGTTAATTTATTCAATGCTGATGAACTATCTGCTAAAGCTTTAGCAAGGCCATTAATTTGTTCTTGTGTCATACCTTGATTTTGTTGACCTTGAATACCACCAATTTTTTCATTAATTTTTCTTTCAAATTCTTTCATCTTTTCTGTCATAGCGTTGTTTCGTTGGTCAACTTCTCGCAAGATGTCTGATTTTAAGGTTTCAAGTTTTTGATTGAGAGCACGAAGGTCTTTGTTTAGTTCTAAAAGGTAGTTCGTTACATCAGGATTATAAAGTCCATCATTTTCAATTACTAAAGAGTTAGGACTTTCCAAATCTTTATATTGACCGTCTAATTGTTGATATTGTAATCTTTTAACTAATTTTGATAATACTAACTCACATTTAAGATTGATTACATCATGCCAATTAATACCACGTTCTTTATTTTCATCAATCCAGTCAAATTCTTTTGTGTAATGGATTGCATTTGTTGATTGTACATTAATATTACGACGAGCAACACGGTTAGTTAGCCATGTTAGTTTGTCTAAGTAACGATTAGTGTTTGCTAAATAGTCATAGTAAGATGGTGCATTTGTATTGTAATCCCGTCTATCGTCATACCATGGCTGATAATGATTTTCCATAGACCAATTTGTTGACCATGGAAATTTAGCGTGACTTTCAAGCTGATTAAAATTATCTTGATTTCTTTCTTCCATTTATAATTTACCCCACTTGTGAAAATAAAGCTAAGTCTAGCTTATTCCAAAATTCATTAGTAATTTTTTGATAATCAATTAAAGTTTTTAAATCATGATTTTCTGATTGATAAGTAGAAACATTACTATTACTAGTTTTTCCTTTATTAATAGATAAATCATCAGCATAATCAATACTATCTTGATTTAAAGTAACATTTGTTTGTGTTTGAGGTTGTGAACTATTAATATTATTTGTTCTATTTTCACCTTGACTATCACTTGTAGTTTTAGTATTACTTTTACCTTTTAACCAATCATTAATATCATACATATTTTTAATAATATCTTGATGCTCACTCACAAACCCAACTAATAAATTATTCCATAAGTCAATAGTTTGAACTTTTATTTTACGATTGTAAAATTTACTTAGTAGTTCTTTTTCAAAACGTTTTCGATTGTCACCTAAAAATTTTAACCCATAAGTTAAATAATATTGTACTAGATATGTTAATTCATTTCCATCTTCTTCGTAGTTACTTATCATTCTACTAATATTGTAGTTTGGGTTGTTGTGATAAAGTTGATTAAATTTATTAGTAAAATTAGTTTCAATGTCTGCGTTATCAATCAAACTTGTTAAAATACTATATAGTTTTACTGTCATTTACTTAACATCTCCAATTTTTCAAGGCTTGAAAGTTCTTTTACCATGTTTTCAGAAAATTCAGCGTGTATATCCATTTCATATCTTTCATTAAGAAATTTAAGAGCATTATTTCTAGCAAACAAATAGATATTCTCATTAGATTTCTTGAAAGAAGCGTTTGATTGTGCTTCTTCATCTGAAACACCACTTTCTTTATCAACACCAAGAGAAGAAAGACCAAGCATAGAATTAAGTTCAGATAACTTGTTTTGAAATTCTCTTTTCAATTCTGTTAATGTTGATGTAATATTTCCATTATCAAAACGAATAATATTTTCGTTTACATCAAATTGTACTGATGTTTTAATTGCTGGAGCACCATTGAATAGGTCATCAATCACTTCTTCTAAATCGTCACCGTTTAAATCACCCCTAAAAAAAGTCATTACTTTTGCTTGTAAAATAAGACTAAAGCGTGATAAAGAAATTTCAGCAATTTCTTCTGCATAATGTTCTATAATTTCATAATCATTAATATAATTATATACCTTGTTTTGTATAACAATAAAATTACCATTTTTATTATATTGATTAAGTTGTTTATATTCAGGTAAAATATAAGCTTCATTAATTAAAAAATTAATATCTTTTTTAGTATATGTTTTAGGTAAATAATAATCAAAATTATTTTTATTATTGTTTACATATCCTAAAATAACTATATCACCTGTTACATCTTCACCAATAGCAACATTATAATTATGTCTTAACATACTCTCTAATTGAATTAAATCAACTTTAAAACGTTCATCTATATTTTCATAAGATATAGTAAATGGTAAAATTTCAGTATAACGATTATATATAAGTTTATAAAATCTATTTCTATGTGTTATAACTCTCTGTTTAATCTTTTCTTTAAAAGACTGTTCAATTGTATTAAAATCCATTTATTCCCCTTATTATAAAATAAAGGGGGCGAATACCCCCTTAATTATCCGCCGATTACAATTTTATTGTAAAATGGTGAAATTGATTTAAAGCTATAGTAATGCAACCAATAATTCCACTCTTTATACTCAGGATTGAAGAAATTAACAATCATATCTTTTGTATATTGCTTATACCGAATAGCTCGCTTATCTAATACCAATGCAAAATTTTCTGATGTTGGTTTAATTTCTTGAACTTTATCAGCTCCAAAAATAGATGTTACATCAAAAGTAAAGATTGTGCCAGCTTCAATCACGTCACCTTTCTCTGATTGATAATCACCCATTGCAGACAATTTTGTAATTTGGTCATTAGTTGAAAGTGTAAAATCTTCTTTAAGCTTGTAAACACCTCCCAAATCATTAAATGAAATGATTTTGTTAGTAATATCCAAGCCTTGAATATTATAACTTGTTGCAATTTGTGTGTTCAAAAGGTCAGCTTTAATTTCATCGGATGTAATAATCAATAAATCATCAATACTTGATACTGTAGTATACCGTCCAAGTGCCCCACCTGAAGCAGTTGATGTTTCATTATATTTGTCTGAATTATTTTGCATATTCAAAATAGCCAGTGACAGTTTCTTGATTACTTCTTCTTTAGAGGAAGCTGTCCGCTTTTCTTTTGCAACATTCAAAGCGTATTCAATCAACATTGCCTTAAATTCAGCTTCTTCTGTTATGTTAATATCTGAAATCTTCTTTTTAAGCACACCGATTGCATATTTTGTAGCGTCTGCAAGTGTTACAAAATTTTGTCTTACATCATTATCATTAAGCGTGAATTTAACCTTACGAAACCATGAATTACCATAAATTTTAGAAGCAATCAATGGATAGTTACGCTTCAAAAATAATTCTTCTTTCTTTGAAAGATTCATATCTACCGGTACGCTATCCAAGATTACATATTCTTCTGAATATTGACCGATAAAATCTTGCTCTACCGCAAAACGTTGGAAACGATTGCCAAGGATTTCTGAAACAAGTTCTGTTTCTGCTAGTTTTGGAAATAGAAATTTATTAACGAAAGTTTCAAACTCTGTTCTATTGGTAGTAAGATTACCCCCAAAAGTCCAAGCTGTTCCGTTAGCTCTATTAAATTCAATAAGTGCTTGTTTACTTGCTTTTGTAATTCCATTTGGCATTAAGCGTTACCCCCTAAATTTTGTAATTTTCGTGTATATTCATCTGCTTGTGATGTTTCATTAATAGACATTGTGCTATTAAGTTCATTTGATTTATCAAGTTTTTCTGACTGATAATGTGATTTCATAAAGTCCATATTTATTTTTCCTCCAGTAGCTTAGCGATTTCGTCTTCTGTTTCTTGCTCTTGTGGTTCTTCTTGTGGTTCTTCTTGTGGTTCTTTTTGTGGTTCTTGACGTGTGGAAGCCTTAATAGTTTCTACATCATTTTTCAACCCCTCAAGAAAAGTAATCAGTTCTTCTTTTGTGTTAAGTTCCATTTATTTCTCTCTTTCATTTTTTCAATATAAGAATGCATAAGTAACAATATTTACTGCATATTTATATTTCTTTTTAGTAAAACCGTTATAAAGTTCGGTATTCATGTTTATATTAAATCGTTTAATACGTTTCATCAATCCTGATATACTATGTTCTCTTATAGCTAAAACAGCCATAAATTGAGTTAAATGTTTATGATATTCCCTATCTTTACTATTATATTTTATTTCTCGTTTAATATCAGCGAATTCTTCCAAAATTTGTTTATATTTACCACTTATCAAACTAGACAATTCAACATATGTTGCAGGAGAAGTTATAATAATTGGGTCTTTTAAGTGGCTATATAAATTAGTATATAAAACGTCTGTTGCTTTTCGTAACATATCTAAATCTGTAACATAAGACCTAGCTATTTGCACACCAGCTCTATATGATTTATCACCACGATTTTTTACAAATATATTATTAGCATAATCTGAACTATCATAAACAGTATTTTTATATCCTCTTGATGGTGCCCTAGGTAATGCCATCTTTCCTGAAATAGATTTACTTTCGTATCTATCCCAATATTTTTTATCACGTTTCATATGTTAATTAAAATGGTAGGTCATCTTCTGATTCTTCCAAATCTTCAAACGGATTTGTTGGTTCCACTTCCAGAATTGCACCTACTGGTGCTAGAATTGCTGTAAGTCGATAAAAATCATTCTTTCCTTTTTGTGCTTTTACTTTTGTGATATTCAAAATTACATTTTCTTCTGTGTAAAGATTTGGTACTGTTTGTCCATTTTCATCTTCTACTGTCATAATCATTTTTCGAGGTTGTTCATCTTTTACAGATTTGTAATGTTTAACTGACTTAGAAGATTTAACAATGGTATAGCTTTCTGAACCTTTTTCTTTAGGAGTGTAAAGTGGTAGACCAAATTTTTCAAGTTTTTCAATTTCTTTTTTATCTTTTGGTACAATATAGACAGTTTTTGTTGGTGTCTCTTGTTTAAAATCTTTTGAAACTTTGTTTGATGTGGCTGAAATTTTTCCCACAAGTTTAATAGATGTAAATTGTTTTTGTTCTTTTTTCATTTGTTTTTCTCTTTTCTTTTTATTGTTGTATTATATAATTCAATGATATAGTAATCATCCTTAAGTAATGTAAATAAGTAATGTAATTGTACATTATTATAGTAACCTAAAATACAGCTTTCGAGTTCTTCTAATATATAAACTACTAAGGCTTTGTATGTAGGGTCACGCTCTTTATAACGTTTAAAAGCTGATTGAATATCATTTAAAACTTCCTGCCTAATAAAATCACCCCCTTTCAATTCTTAAATTAATTACATTATATTCTTTACAAAGATTTTTAACGTCTTTATTTAATTGAAATAGTTTATAACTATCACAATCATCTTTAAAATAATCATTAATATAAGAATAAACTTTAGTAGTAAAATTAGTATCAATTACATTATCATATTTTACAAAATGATAAATATTTAATCCACAATCTATATTTTTAATAATTAATTCATATCTTGATTTTTCCTTATTATAAAATTTATTTAAATAAATCATTTCAATAACTCCTTAATATCTTTTGTAAATATATATATTTGTTTTTCTGTATCAAATACCATAAATTTAATAGGTGATTGATATTTGCCTTTTTTAATATTAAAAGTTTTTCTATAAAATTCTTGAAATTCTAACTCTAATCGTTTCTTAATAGTATTATTATCAAGAGAAGAAGAAGAAGAAATATTTAATTTTATAATCTTCTCACCTCTATAACCATTACAGTTATGCTCTGGTGATGGTTCTTGCACTCTATCCATTAATTTTTTAAAAATAGATAATGTGTATTCATTTGTATCTTGTGGGTACAAATGAAAAATTAGTTTGAATGTAAGTTTTTTCATTTTAATTACCCCCACTAAAAATAATATCATTTTCATCTAATTCAAATTCAGTGTTAAAATCATATTTGAATTGACCGTTAGGCATTTTATAATTGTAAAAAGATAAAACAAGTTTATTGTTTAAAAAATTTTTTACAATATTGTAATTATCATGTTTTTCAAAAGTTCTATAAAGCATTATTAATATCCTCTTTTCTTATTTATGTATTAAGTATATCATTTATTTTTTTATTTGTCAAGCATTTTATAAAAATTTTTCAAAAATTTT